>VMHT01126353.1_pt1 | contig 10795 bp, 2 predicted proteins | sample 4693611 | NCBI WGS metagenome assembly VMHT01 (sample SAMN12280063, study PRJNA550983) | marine metagenome | isolation source: seawater sampled from same location over 5 years 0.02-0.2 micron viral filtrate | place: USA: collected off the coast of southern California halfway between the port... ... | reverse complement strand
TATTCAGAAAGATGAGGTAAAACTAATTCTATAAAATTATTAGTCCACATATCAGCACCACCTTGAATGATGTTACCACAACCTGTTGTTACAAAAACCTTCATTAATTATTTTTTATCCACAATATAGATATCCGTACACGCCTTCCATTTTACCATTAGAATCCCACGAAGATGATTCCATAGATTTTGCTACTGTATAAGAACATTGTGATTGTCTTTCTTCGTAAATTGGAGTAGAATCTCCATTAAATCCTGTTACTACCCATTCAGATGGTTGTTTCATTAAATAACCAGGAGTATCTGAAGAACAAAGTAAATCACCAGGTACAACATCACCACCTTGATTACACATTTTAAATCCTGTTAAACTAAAGTAAGAACCGGATAGATTCCATTCAATACTATCCCCAAGAGATGCTACTCTCCACATTTCTTTTGAACCAGTTTCATTATTTGTTAAATAATTACCAAATGAATCTAAATATGATGCGGATACCATTTCTTCTGATGCTGTATAAGGAGTGTATCCATCCTCTACGGAACCAGTTATTAGGTTTGTTATTTTTAATTCATATTTTTCCCAAAGAATACCAACCACCGATGTATCTTTTGCTGATGATACTTTTATAAGTTCATTATTTGAATCTAATTTTACTAAATCACCTCTTGAAATATTTTCTGATATTCTCTTTTTATATGGGTGTCCTAATGTTGCTGCTTGTTGTAATTTTGCAGCCATATTATGTGAAAGTATTCCATCTGAAATATAATTATGAACTACATCTAATTCATAATTCCAAACCTCAACTTCGTCATCAAAAGATTCTATACTTTTTATTTTATCAATAACCAATCTTTCACCATCATAAACATATAACTCACCACCAACTCCAAGTTTATCAACAGAAATTTCACAATTTGGATAATCAGGATGATATAATAAATGTGAATTAGAACATTTTAACTTTTTACCTAATTCGGTTTCTATCTTACTCCATCCTTGTACTTTATTAGTAATAATTTCATCAATAGATGACCATCCCCATTCGTTAGTTTCAAAATTAAATATTTTTATAATATCATCTTCTTTAGTATCTTCTACATTTATCTCACCTCTTTTAGAAATAATTTTAGTACCAGGCAATACACAACTTCCAAAAACAGTTGAATCGTAATCATCAATAGTTGAAAAGTTTGTTGCTATATTAGTAAATCGAGTACCGATTGAAGTTGATGAACTACCGATACCAATACTATCATTTATTCTAAGAGTATTACCAGAAAATGAAAATGCACTTGAGAAACGACTTCGGTTAGTTCCACTACCAATTCTTGTAGATGACTTTATAACCAGTTCATCTGAATCTACATCAAATATATCACCAAATGGTCGAATATTACTACCATCCGATAATTTAGATTTTGTTTTATTTTGAACGAAGTTACCAGAAGTATCAATATAAAATCCATTTGCAGATATAAAACCACTACTTCCAATTGTTATACCACCTGCTGATGTAAAGTTTCCACTACTTCCTTTTGTACCACTATATAACGAATTTGAATCAATATTCCATCCACCAATCGTTCCTGTTGTTGCGGTAACTCTATTTACATTTAATGTAGAACTACTATGGTCCCAAGTAAGTGCTCCACTTGTACCACCGAGATAAAAATCTCCATTACTTGCCATGTAACTTTTAAACTCACTACCATCGTGGTATCCCAAATATTGAGATGTTAAATTTAACCCTGCTGATGCAGTATTAGTTGCTAATGTAAACCCATTACCACCAAATGAATAACTTGATGGGTTTGGGTCTCCCGCTGACCAAGCAGCTGAGTTGGTACTAATGGCTGTATTGGCAGCATCGGCATCTGATTGAGCGGCGGAAGCGGAAAGAGCAGCATTTCCTGATGCCGTAGTTGCAAAACTTTCAGCATTTGATTGAGCGGCAGAAGCGGAAGCGGCGGCTCCTGCTCCAAAATCAACTTCAGATGTTGAACCTGCTGCAATCGTAATAGCACCAGTCATTGATAAGTCACCATTTGAATCAAATGATAATTTATCTCCGAGTGAAAATTGTCCATTACTATCAATATAAAGTTGAGTGTTTGCGTTTCCAAAATCTCCTGCTCCTGCTCCTGTTCCTGTTACTACTTTGAATGCAGTACTTGTTACAGATACAGGTCCAATTGTTGCTGAGTTCATTACAGCATCTCCACTCATGTTTACTCTAAATGGAGCATCAGCAAATGTAGCATCACCTAATTGAATACCACTAGCACCTGCTTTGAATATATCATCACCAGTACCAATAGCTATTGAGGCACCAAATGTACCTGTTGCTGCTGATATATCACCATCAAATGAACCACCTGCTGCAGATAAGTTACCTGAGAATGTAGCAGTACCATCCGATTCGATTTTAAATTGTTCAGCATGAATCGAACCAGAATCTAAATTAATTGCCATACCTGCTGCAGCATAACCAGTTGAAGTTAAAATTCCATTAGTTGTACCAGAAGCTGAATCATTCCAATTTGTAGATATAATCCTACCGGTTGAAATATTATCTCCATGAATTGCAGTTGTACCACTAGTTCCAAATGATAATGCATTTCCACTACCATTTGAAACCGAATCATCTGCGGTAAACGTTACTAAACCAGTAAATCCAATTGCTTGTTGAGCATCACCAAATGTTGGTGTACCTGTCCCACCCCCAGCAGTTGTTTCAACAACAGAATAGGTTGAGTACCAATATTTATTTTCATTACCACCCGAATATGTTGGTGCACCCAATCCCCAATCAGCGGTTAAACTAGTAAATGTACCATTAGAAAAAGTATATGAAGTTGCACTTGGTGTAGCTGGTTGAGTTGAACCAGTTTCTTGATAATGAATCATTCCAGTTGCAGTTCTCTTACCATCAGCACCAGTTATTGATTCACCTTGAACTGCAACTCCTACATTAACTGTAATTGTTTTACCTGTAAGTGTAGTTCCTTCTGAATTGGTGTAACTTAGTGTTACAACGGAAGTTGTACCATCACCATCACTTGGTGTGGTTGGTGTAATCGTTCCATTATTATTATTTGAACCACTTGTTACACCAGTAATTCTAAATTTATTTTTGGCTATTGCTCCACTAGTATCATATCCATAATCATCACCACCTTGATTTACAATAATACTTACTGCAGATGGATTACCAACTGTACTAAAATTCGCATTTGAATCCACCGTTTGTGCTTGTGGATTTGCAGATATTATTGTAGTTGGTGTTGCACTTAGAGATTTGGATAAAGTAAATTTAATAGTTGTTGTACCCTCAGTTCCTTCGTTATCTTTAAATGCAATACTAGCAGTACCAGTTGCAGAATCTCCTGTAAATCCTGTAACATCTATTATAGATGAAGCTGGAGTTGTATCATCAACAGTTACACCAGTTACATTAGTTATTTTATATTGACCTGCAGCAAGAGTTGCTGGATTATATGTTAATGCAGTATTACCATCAAACCCATCTATCCTTACATCGGTAATACTACTATTTAAACTACCAACCGAATCTGCATCAATTGTTTGAGCTGCTGGTGTTACTGAGAAATTTGTATTTGGTTGAGCTACCCTAACTCTTGATACGGTTGCTTCAATTGTTTTAGTACCACTAGTTCCCTCACCATCTGTAAAGTTTACTGGTATTGATACAGTTCCTGTATCTGATGTCATATCAGATGCATCTGAAGTAAATGTGAAAAGTTCAGTTGAATTATCACCACTACCAGCAAGTCCTCCAGTAAAGGAAATTGTACCAAATGATGTAAATCTATTTGTACCACCTTCTCTTGCATCAATCCTTAATGAACTTGGTACATCCGAACCACTACCAACTGAATTTGCGTTAATTGTTTGTGCTTGAGGTGTTACAAAAACTTCCACATTTGGAACGGCAGCAGTTGCTTTTGAAAAACTAAATTTAACTTCTTGTGTTCCAAGTGTTCCTTCAAAATCTTTAAAAGAAATAGAAGCTATACCTATTGCAGAATTTCCACTAAATGAAGTTACATCTATTGTAGATGTACTTGGAGTTGTATCATCAACAGTTACACCAGTTACATCAGTTATTTTAAATTCACCTGCATCAAGAGTTCCTTGATTATATGTTAACTCTGTATTACCATCTGCACCCTTTATAGTTATATCAGTAATATTACTATTTAAACTACCCAATGAATCTGCATCTATTGTTTGTGCTTGTGGGTCTGCTTTAAAGTTTGAACTTGGTTGTGCCTTTCTTACTCGTGTAACAACCACCTGTACATCTTTTTGACCAAGTGTTCCTTCTCCATCTGTAAATTTTACAGGAATTAGAATAGTACCGGTATCATCAGTCATATCAGATGCAGTTGATGTAATAGATAATGTGTTTGAAGATATAGAACCCGTTAACCCATTACTAAATGTTGGAGTGTGTATTGAAGTAAATCTATCCGTACCTCCTTCAGTTGCTTTAACTAAAATATTTTGTGGAGTTGCTGAACCACTACCTAGTGAGTTAGCTTCTATTGTTTGTGCCAATGGTCTACCAGAAACTTCTACGTTTGGTTGACCAACTCTTGTTCTTGAAATAGTAGATACAATAGTTTTAGTACCTTGAGTACCTTCACTATCAGTAAAGGTTACAGGTATTGTTATTGTTTCAGTATCCGATGTCATATCAGATGCAGAATCTGTAATCACAATAGTATTTGTAGATATAGAACCCGTTAATCCCCCACTATATGTTGGATTACCAATTGAACCAAATCGTGAAGTACCACCCTCGGTTGCACTTAATGTTAAGTTATTTGGTGTTGCTGAACCAGAACCTCTTGAGTTTCCAGCAATTGTTTGTGCAATAGGAGAAACAGCAAGTTCTATATTTGGTACAGAATTTTTAGCTTTAGTATAGGATACTATTTTTTGAAATGATTGAGATGTTGCATTATCACCTGCAAGATATTCAATATTTAATGTTAAAGAACCACTATCCTTAGTGTTTGAAAACGCAGATATTCCATATGAATTTGAAGTTGGTGATGTACTGATAGGAGTTACATTAGTACCACTAACACTTGTTATATCAAATGTATTTTTTGCTCTACCATCTCCTACATCATCATGTGTTATTTGTGAAGAACCAATATTCATTTGAACAGTTCCTACCGATGATGCCAATCCACCAATTACAACACCAGTTGATTTTGCTGGAAATGTTGTGGATTCGTTTGATAGTACAAGTGAAACTGCATCAAAGTTAATTACTTTAGATAAAGTTATTTCATCAGATTGTTTATTACCAAAAACATCAGAACCTGTAAATGAATATGTTACCTCATCAAAGTTATTTGATGCAAATGATGCAGAGAACTGATTAGATGTTATACTATATGAATCAATACCATTTACAGTTTCTACAAAATTAAGTGGTGGTCTATTACTTCCACTATTTACTTCAATTGGTGTTATCAATGAAGCTAAGTTTTTTCTTTGTGCTCTTACAGTTATACTTTGTCCACTTGGTTTTGAAGAAAGAGTTGTTGGTTCATATGTAAATTGATTTGCATTAGAAGTTACAATAAGTTGAGGTGCATTATCACCATCTTCTAATCTATATACAGTTTCGAATTCTTGTTCACTTTCCAAAGAAGCAGTATAAACAACAGAACCTACAAATGGTTCATATAATCCATCTGTTCTTGAACCAGTAAAGTTGTTAATAGTAATAATACCACCTGCAGGATTTACACTTGTTAGTAAACCTGGATATTGTGTATAATCACTAGGATTTAAATAGTTACCATCCGTATCAAATGCAGATGATTCAAATAAAGTAGAACCTGTTAAGTTGTTCTGTGTTAGTTTAAATTGTATTTGTTGTCCTTTTGGATTTTGTACTGAACCACTTGAGAATCTAAATGCGTTTCTATCAGATTCAAATGTTAGTAACTTAGCACTCGTTGGAAAGTCATTACCACCATCAAATACACCAACTGCTAATACATCAACAGGTATGTAATTATTATTTATATCATAAAACTCAAATTTAAAATCAAAAGTTTCTGATATTGTTTTTCTTGGTATATCTTGTATTAAAGTAAACTCATCTGGTGAAAATGATGTATCTTGTGCATTTCTTAAAGATGCATTTGAAATATACCAATCATCTCCTTGTACTTCAAATACTAATTTTGCATCACCTGTATTTTCTGATATTATATTTTGAGATACCGATTGTCTTGCTCTATAAATTGCAGAACCATCGATTGTTAAAAAGTTTTGTGTAAAATTAGATGAACTAAAATATGCAGTAATACTCTTATCGGTATCATCGAGAGCCCCACTTAATATTGTTTTAAAGTTAAGTGTATATTCTACATCTTTAGATACTGAAAGTGATTGTGATGTTATTAATTTTTGAACTCCACCCGCAGTAGTATCATAATCGAATTTTAATGCTTGAGATAATGTATCTGAATCTACACTTACTACATGGTCGTTTGAAGAAGTAATCCAATAATTTGAAAGGTTACTTTCATCAAATCTACCATATGATAATTCAGTATCAGAGTTTGTTGTAATATCTCTAAGTAATTCGGATGATTCTAATTTTGATTCTTGAACGAATTGGAAATCACCAACTGCATTTCTTGATTTTCTAAATACCTTAACACGAGCAACATCACCTACAAAAGTTTTAAGTTTTGAAAAATCAATTTTTGCAAAAGAACCAGTTAATGAAGTTTCTCCAATTACTTGATTTTGAAAATCAGTATAACTTACAGAATAAGAACCAGATTCAAACTCTTCTACGATGTTATTTACAGTATATGGTACATCAACAAGAACTTGTTTAGAATTTAATACTTCTATAATTCTAGGAGAATAGTTTAAACCGGCAAGATTAATTACATTTTCATCTACATCAACATCCCAAGAACCACTTGTTCTTTCTAAACCATATGATACTCCAGCTCTCCATGTAGATAAATCAGAACCAACATCTGGTACTAGTGCAAATCCATGTACATGACCAGTTTCAGTTACGGTTGGAATACTTTTTGAAAATATAGGTTTTATTAACTCTGTAATTTCAACAGTAGGTCTTTTATAGAATCTTACAATACTTTCGTTTGATAGATTTTTGTTTACTTGAAATGTTTTTTCCCACTTAACATTATAAACACCCTTCCATTCATTTGGTACATCTACTAGAGCTCCAAAAGAATCTCTATATTTTTTTAATTCACCAAGTATGGTTATTTTTCCTGCTCCAATTGGAGTATCATCATAGATATGAACTGATATTAATTTAGATGTACCTTCATAATATTCTGGTACACCATTACCAGGTTCAAAGTATATAGGATTTCCTTCTACATCGAGTAACTCTATTTTAACGTCAGAACTTTCTTTTAATTCAGGACAACCTTCTATAAGAAATCCATTTTTTCCACCTGTTAATGTTTCCCTAAGTTCAGTAATTTTGAAATATTCCGAATTTGGGTTATCATCATTAACAAATGTTGAAAAATTACTAAGATTTTGAAAAGGTGAGAATTTTTTAATAATTGCCATATATAATTTCCTATTATTCTTACTATAAATATATTTAAATTATATTTACTAATATATATTCAATAGAAATCTATACACTATGGGAAAATACACTACAATACAAGTAAAACGAGAACTATATAAGGAATTACATAATTACTGTTGTGAGAATGGTTATTCTAAAAGTGGGTTAATTGAAAGATTAATAAAACAAAGAATCAATCAACCCAATCAACCAAAGCCTACAAATGCTTTAAGAGTTTCTAAAACTTAACGTTTGAGAATCCTTTTTCTTTTTTAATTGTAATCAAGTCATCTACTACATCTCTCATAGAATCTATGTGTGAGATAATCATTACGAAATCAAATTGAGTTTTAAGGTATGTAAACAACATAAATAAAGATTGTAAGTTCTCACTATCTAAAGTACCAAATCCTTCATCTATAACGAGGAAATTAGGTCTAGGAAGGTTACATACATTTATAAGTGCAACTCGAATTGCCAATCCACTAATGAATCTTTCCATTCCACTACACATTTCTAAACTCCATCTCTGGTCTCCATACACTAAATACGCATTAATGTTTTTACCATCCATTTCAAGTTGCATTCCAAATTCAACGATTTGAGCCAAGATATTGTTTACCTCTCCTTCAATCATTGGTAATGCCTTTTCAATTAATTCATAAGAAACACCATCTTTAGAAAGAGCATTTAAGTAGAAATCAAATAACCTACTCTGAGTTTCCATTTCTTTAACCTCGTTGATTCTATCTTCAATAGTTTCCTTTTGGTTCTGTAATGCCGATACTTTACCATTTAATTTAAGAACTTCTGTATTTACTTTTCTTAAATCATCTTTAGTAACATTCAGTTTTTCTCTAACCGATTGTATTTCAGTTCGTATCTCTTTATTCTTTATAATCTGCTTTTCATTCTTATAATATTCCTTTATAAGTTGGTCCTGTTGACTAATTTGTTGTTTATTTCGTAATTCTTCAGTTTCAATTGTTGATAACTTGTTGATAAGTTGTGATATCTCTCTATCAATTTTATCTTCTTTATCTTTTGCATCTAAATAGTTATTCCACTCATCAGCATATCCTTTTAAAGAATCAATCACCAACATCAATTGCAATCGTGTCTTATCATTATCTGTAAATAACTCTTGATAATGAGATATATCGGCTTCTACCTTTTCTTTTTGTTGTAGAATAGTTTCAGAGTTTTCCATACAAATATCACACTCTTCATTATATTTGTGTTTATCTAAGTGGTCTTTTCTTTCATATAAAGAATCTTTTTTAATATTGATTTTATCAATTGTAGATTCAATATCTCTTAGTTTATCCTTCGAATCTTTTAATTTACCAATACCATCTTCTAATTCTTCTTCATCAAATTTATCAACGATTTCATCTAAAGTGATTTGTAATTCTTCTCTATGGGTAATTCTATCTTGTGTAGATTTTTTATCCGATTGGATTGTATCTCGTTTGGTTTCGAGTAATTTAAATCTTTTTTCAAGTTCTTCAATAGCTACACCACTATCTGCGTTTAATTTTACAACCTTCTCATTTAGAGATATAATCTTTTTATTTAAAACATCTTCCTCATCTTTAAGAGATTTTTGATTCATCTCATAAAGTTTATACTCGTTTTTATTTGATTTTAAATCAGTGTCGATTCCCGCTAATTTTGTGGTAAAATCATCACTCTTAAATTTTCTGATAAGTGTTGCATTATCTCGGTTCTCATCAGATGCTTTCTGATGGAGTTTATCAAAGATGTTGACTCCAATAAATTGGGAAAGTATTTCTTTTCTTTCACTTTGTGATTTATCTATAAAGAGTGCATTGTTTCCTTGTAAGGATAGTGCAGTTAGAACAAAATCTTCGAATTTACCCAAATACTTCTCTATCTCCTTATTAGTATCTTTTCGTTGTTCACCATTAAGTGATTCAATAACTCCGTTGTTATCTCTCCAAAAATCTACATCTACTTTTACCGATGTTGCTTTTCTAACATATTTGGCTCTTCTTTCAATATAGTAATTGATACCATCTATCTCGAAGTTAAACTTACAATAGAAGTTTGTCTTACGATTATTAATGATGTTTTTAGAGATGTTTGTACGAGAAGTCTTATCGTAGATACAAAAAGATAATGCATCGAACAGAGAGGATTTACCAGAAGCATTTGGAGCAAAGATACCAACGATACCTTGTGCTTTATCAAACCTTACTTTATTATCCTCACCATAAGAGAACATATTAGAAAACTGAAACTCTTTAGGTGTCCATAAAATGTTACCCATCATATCTGATTCATCTATATGTGAATTCAATTCTGAGTTTATTTCTGCTATCTTATCTAACTCTTCATCTTCTAAAAGATATTGTCTTTCTAAGTAATCTCTGATTAGTTGGTTTTGGAATGTTTCATTCTTAACATCACCAACAATATTTTTGTTTACTTTTTGATTTGTTTTTAATTGTCCGATTGTATCGGTTCTTGTTACAGTAACTTCAGCAACTTTGAATAACTTCTTTAATTCAGTTATTCTTCTTTTCATATCAGAAGCTTCTGTCTTTGTAAACCTTAATCTCAATCGTGGATACCTTGGTAGTTTAGTATCAATTTCATCATATACCCATTGAGGTATCTTACCATTAACCACATCAATTGTAAGAAATCCATAATCATTATGTAAGTGATGTTCTGTGAAAGTTCTTGTAGGAATATCCCAAAGTAAGTAACCATGATTTTCTAGCAACTCCCCATGATTCTGTTGAACCATAGAACCAGCATAAGCAATATGTTCGTAACCTTCTCCGAAAGTTTGTCGTTTGTGGATATCACCCAACATAGCCATATCGAATCCATCGAACATATCCACTTGGAATGAGTTAGAGGAAACGGTATAGCCAATATCTGTTTGAGCTTTGTTTACTGGTCCATGAAAAAGACAGATTGTATTTTCTCCATCAACGGTATTTCCTTTAGGCCAATTTTCCTTGTTATCCAATATAGAATAGACAACAAAAGTAAGATTGTGAATAGGGTAAACACCAGTATCACGAAGATAATGAATTCTATCATTTCCAAGATTTTCGATAATAGGTGTGAGTACATCAAGTCTGTGGGAATTATTTAAATTACAATCGTGGTTACCTGTGATTAACACAG
>VMHT01042873.1_pt1 | contig 10795 bp, 17 predicted proteins | sample 4693611 | NCBI WGS metagenome assembly VMHT01 (sample SAMN12280063, study PRJNA550983) | marine metagenome | isolation source: seawater sampled from same location over 5 years 0.02-0.2 micron viral filtrate | place: USA: collected off the coast of southern California halfway between the port... ... | reverse complement strand
GTTAGGGCTTTGTACATTGGAGGGATTGTGTTTTCATCTAAAATTACAGCTACATAACTATTGTCAAGTGTACCTGCCATGCAGTCTTGAGCAGTATGCCATACTTCATGGCGCAATGTAGAAATCAACGCTTCCGGATTTGATAGATAACCTGCATTTAAAAACATACGGTTATGCTCTGTATGATAAAGCCCTCTTTCACCTACCCTAAAGTAGCGCTGTGGCCCCAAATACACTTCAATATTTAATTCATTTAAAGCGGCAAGAATTCCTGCAACTTCTTTTTTGTATTTATCAATTTCAGTTATGTTGTAGTGTGCGTACAAATCTGCAAAATTTTTAATTTGTTGTACGTCTTGGTTGCATTCTTTTAAAATCATGCATCCCATAGCTTCAGATGTGTAATAGTTGACTTCTGGATCTTTAGCTTGCACAGGAGAAGTCATCAGCAATAATGCTGCAATATATTTGAACATAATTAATAATCAAAAAATGTTTGTTTATCTGTTACTTCCGCATTTGATACTCAAGAACACAACCTTGCAGTCGCGTTTTGAGCATTGTCAAACCAGTCTGTTCAGAAGGGTCTCCTCCTGGCCAACGCTGTAAAAAGAAATCGACTGACTTTAATAATAGTTTTGCAGTCGTTTCATTTAAATGTAACGCGAGAAGTAGATCATCATCTTCCATACTAGTTAACTCAAAAGTTCTTCTTCGGTCTCCCCTTGTATTATGCAATCAGAAGTGGGATAAGCAACGCATAACATTACAAACCCCTCTTCTATTTGATAATCATCAAGATAGTTTTGTGCTGATTGATCAAGAGTACCCATAACTACTTTAGCGCAGCAAGTACTACAAGATCCAACACGACATGCAGATGGTAAATAAATACTCGCTTCCTCAGCGGCATCTAATATGTATTGATCGTCGTAGCAATCAAATTCAAACTCTCCATTGCTTGTAGTAATATTTATTTTAAATTTAGACATTAACCATAAATTATTTAATGCGTCTTAGCCCAGTTGTCACCAGTCATTGCGGCTGCAGCGATTGGAACTTTAAACCCATAGTATTCACCTGCTTTAGGTGCAGCGGCAATACATATGGTTTGGACTTGCAATACTTCTGATGGAACAACAGAAAACTGCTGTTCATCATGCACATATGCACAACGTGTGTAATCTACATTATATGTAAGTCCAGCATTGTCTAACATTTCTTGAGTAGTAACAACCCACCTCTTGCTCAAAATTGCGCCGGCAGACTGAAGCAAGAAATTAAGCGAGCTATGTTCTGCGCGACAGAAAATAGGACGACCATCTAGCCCTTTAATACGGCCAGTTGTACGTACTTTCATTTTGACAGCTTCTACAAGCGGCTCAAGGCCGGGGATTGCTGCCAAAAATTTCTTTCGTAGATCAGATCCCAGAGCTTTTTTCTGAGCATCAGAGAGTTCAGGACGCAAGCTGTGGCCTAACTTCAGATCGCCTGCACCATAGATAAAGGCATACGTAAGGGTCTTAACTTCAGAACGAGTGCAGCCCACACGATCAGCATTCTGCTGATGGATATCCCCTTCAAGAACAACACGAGCAAAAGACCCCTCATCAAACCTGTGGAGATAATGCCCTAAGCACCTCAGCTCTAGTCCTTCAAGGTCACTACCAACCATGACCATGCCAGAGTGAGGAACAAACAGCTCACGTGCCCAAGGAGCACTCACAACTTGTCCAAGGTTTGGACCACGATGCGCGTTTCTGCCTGTCTGCGTAGCCAGAGTGCAGCTGTGATGGATACAGCCATCTTCTTCAATAGTGTTAAACCATGAATTAGATCCTTCTGATAGTTGTCCCAGCCATTTCTGGAGAGTTAGTAGTCGAATAAACCATTCGCACTCTTTATGTAAATCAGTATTTTTTTGCTGAAGTGCAATGTCTCGTACTTCAGAAAGAGTCGCCTCATCGACCTTAGGCTTGCCTGTATCTGTAACCTTTGTAAAACGTGCTCCTCGGTGCGTCTTTAGTGCCCAGGCAATGTGCTGACGACTAGTGGGGTTAAACGGCTCAAGGCGCGTCATAGGGGCACCTGAGTGATATCCATTCTTTTTATCCCTACGCTTTGGAGTAAACACTTTTCCAGGAACATAGCGATAACGCTTCTGTATCTGGTTTTCAATTTCCTCTGATTCTTTGCGCAGCTTATCTCTTACAGCATCAGCATTATCAAGATCAAACTTAAATCCAGATGCTTCTTGCATAGCCATAATAGTGGCCATGCGCATTTCTAACGATACACAGTCAAGCATAGTCTTCCATCCTCCTAGTCATTAGTTCGTATACTTTTAGTGTTACGGCTGTATCCTGAATGCAGTAACTGAGCATTTCAGGGCTGTATGTTTCCCAAGCACCTTCATGTTTAGCATAGTCGCCTTTAAAGCATTTCAGTCGATAGCCCCATGCTTCTAAGGAGTGTCTTCCATAAAGTTTTTGCGGCATGCCTGTAGGGCGTCTTTCGTAATCACGGTCAAGAATATGGGGATAAAACAAACGAGACAGCACAAGAGTATCAATGATTTCTCCTTCGTAGTCGAAGTCATATTGTTCTTTAATTAGAGGTATATCATATCCAATGATATTATGTCCAATTAACACATCTGAACGTAATAGCCGTTCAATTCCCATCTCAATTGATTGATCCGGACGATGATCATAGACTAAATGATCATTAGAGTTTTCAACATCACGTGCAACAATGCAGTGAATTTTTGACCCACTGCGCAATAAACCGGTACTTTCTAAATCAAATAGTAATGTTTGCGTCATGTGTCTAGATTTTTTCTATCAAAAAGTTTTCTTTAAATTTATTTGCTTCAATTAAATTTTGGTGCTTGGGTATTTGTTGCAAACCTTTGATCTTTGTCTTCATAGTAATCAATTATCTTAACTTGTAATTCATCTCCTAATCGACTAGCTCTTCTAAATTCATCTACATAATATGGTTCCCATTCACCTTCTGATAAGACGATGACTTTTTTTATGCCCATAAGATGTAATTGAAAAATTGAAGAACTAAATGGATATCGTGTTGAATATACGACTGACCCAGCTAATGATGTACCTCGTTTAGAAGCAACTCCAATTGCATACGAAATACAATCAATTTCTACTTTACAAGCAGCAATTAGATTTCTACCGTCCCCAATAATCTCACGATCTCTGGCAATAATGCAGCCGCCTGGGATTGTTGGATGGTTTGATCCTTCTCTAACAGCTTTTGCAATATTGATAAAGTATTTATCTTTGTCGTCTATATATGACGGGTCTCCTTTAATTAGTGTCATAGCTTATCAATTAACCGCAACAAATACCATTGCGCTTTTTCTGCATCTTTTTTTGGATTATCTTTAAGCCACATACGCATTATGTATTTAAGTACATTCCATTGCAGACCGCCTAGTACTGGAGAAGGTGCGTCTTTCACAGCATCTTCAATAGTATCTATAACTTCTTGATTACCTCCTGTGTAGTGAGACGGATGGTTAACCATGTCATCAATACATTTGCCTTCAGATGCTTCATCTATGTCAGAAAGAATAGACAATTGCCATTTTTTGAATTCTTCGTTTTCTTTTAAAAACTGGTCGTAATCCATATTTTTGTATGTCGTAATCTCAATTTCAATATAAAGAATATCAGCGTGATTTGCGATGTATTCACATGGATAATTGACGGCGTTAGCCGGCCTAACAACGTTTAAAAAACAAATAATTGTCTCTTATTGTTAGTGTTTCATGCTCTTGAAGATGATCAGAAAGTTTTTTCAGCACATAATCATTCGAATGAAGAAAATGTTTCATATACAAAGCAATCCCCTCGCTTAGCTCTTTGTCTTTTGGATAGTACCAATATTGCGGAATTAAGCTTTCCCATGGATTTAAATCGTCCATTAACCAGGTATTTAAATCCTCAATTCGTTGAGCAGTTTTAATAATATGAACTTCGTGAGCTAATGATTCGGGAATAAATAAATATTTATTTTGCATTAATAGAGCATGTTTCCACATTAAGGATCCATCTTTTACTATTAATCTGCATGGATGAACATTGGTACCTGAAGGAAGTGTATAAAGATATTGCTTGGGAATATGTTTGTGCATTATACATTTCCCCGATTATCGTCATAATACTGAAGATCTTTTGACCAATCATCACCTGAGTATTCGTTATAGCAAATTCTGCCAATGTCTCTAAAGGTATTGTAGAAAAGGCTTACTTTATCAATATCTGATATAACTTGATCAAGTGGAGGTCCATAAACAATAACATTCCACGTAGAAGGTGAAACGTGTTCAAATCCATTGCCAGTGGCGCGTAACTGTCTAACACGTTTAAAAGGGATACAAAATGGATAATCGTAAATCGCAGGACAGGCTCTTAATAATTCAGAGGCACTTGTAAAAAATATAAATGAATCAATATAAGAATTTCTATATTCACTAAGTGTTTTATTAAACCACAGTCGGCTATTACGTACTGCTCCTTTTGGAGCTACAAAAACATTTCCATGCCAATGCTCTTGGAGTGGATTTACTTCAAGTGATGGGACAGATACAGCATCAACAAGAACTTGTTGAACAGGATCTGAAGTAGGGTCTAGGTCAATGCTGCCCATTACAGTTCTAGCCCTCTCAATAATTTGTGGAGTGGGATAGAGGGGAAGCTTTAAGCCTTGCGCCTTTAGTTTGTCATGTAAATTCTGATGCGAACGCTCGGAGGCTTTCTTGGCTCCCTCCTGCTTCAACTGCAAATGTTCTTGTTCCTGCATCGCTAATTAATGTAATTAATACGTTTTTACTCCAATCATTTGTATCAACCTTGTTGATTAATGGTCGTAAAAAATCAATAACATCCTCATCCTTATGTGCTTCGGCAACAAGTAAATCTCCTTCAATATCTGCTCCAGCCATATAGACTGAAGAATCATTGATTAGATTAATGACAAGTGATCCTGGCCCACGAGATTCAATACCCTTTAGAGCTATTTCAATCAAATCGGATAAAATCAATTCAGCAGTAGCAATAAGAAAACTTTGCTCTTGCTCTTTTTCTTGTCCAAATTTATTTGATTGAACTAATTTTTTTAGTAAATCTGTTCGCCTTGACATAATGTTATGACTCTTTAATAAGGATAATCAATTTAATATTCATGTGTGGGATTATCATCATCGTCATTTTCATTATCTACATCTAATTGCCGATATAGTCCAGGAAATTCAGGATCTGCTTGTGAAACATGACGACCTTCTAAAATATCATGCATTACTGCTTGTACCCGTTTGTTGAAGCTTGCATCATTGTCTAGAAAAAGTTCTGCTCTCTCATCAATAATTAAAGATTGATCTTGTTTCGCCTCTTCTGCAAATGCTTGCTCAACTAAGTATTCTTGCACTTGCTGTTTTAAAGTATGAATTTGACAGGCAAGCTCAAAACTATCGATGTAACTATCATCATCTACAAACACTCCAATGTTTTGAGGTATGAGATGAAATGGATTACAGCAATACTTATTTCCACATGTTGTTTTAACACCTGTATAACCTAAATCACCCCAGCTAAACCACATTGCTACTCGCTGTGGATGGTGCTGTGTTGATGTGCTTATTCCTGGCCTTCGCCAAGAAAATTGAGGTTGATGTGTACGTGAATTTATGCAGCCATGCCAATTCCAGCATTCGTCAGGAGCTGCAATATCTACTTGACTCCAAAATTTTAATGCTCTTTGACGATGCTTTTTCAATAGCCCATCAATATTAAAAGACAGTCGTCCTTCTCTTGCTCCTGCAACGCATCTTGTACAAGCTTGATGGCTTTCATATCTCATTGAATGAGAAGAGAACCTGCCCATGCCGTGGCCGGAGTAAAGACATAGTTCTCCTTGTTCTGCTGTATTTGATATACGTCGATTACGTCTTCCATAAGGATGACTTTTTTTACTAGGACTTGCTTCTGACATTAGAAACCATTTACAGGTCGACAATAGTTACCACCCAAAGCTGGGTATTGTTCAATAATAGGCAATGATTCAATTTGATTGTTGACGATATATTCATATCGCGTACTGTTTTCGTATTTAATGCGCACAAGCTTTGCCTTTGGAGTGTAATACTCAGGCTTGCCTACAACTAGTGCAGTCAGACCATTGTTAGTGACTTTGACGCGCAATCCAATCTCAATATTTTGTACAAGCATGATATTTGTCTTTATAGATTTAGTTTAATTAGAAGTCTTTTAAAATGTGATTTTCTTGAATAGGATCATCTGCTGGGCGCTTCCATATGCGAATTGATTTGCCAGTTTCGTTTCCTTGTATCTTTCGTCGAGTGACTTCTCGTCTCCATCCAACTGTTTGCAATACATCTGCAACTCGTCTTGATTCTTTACGCCCCTGTTGACGTGGATCTAAATCAAGTGCGTACACCAATACTTGGGATGCTGTGACTTCCTCACGATCAGCAATGAAAGATAGAATTTTGTCAGTCCAGGGATCAGGGTCTCCAAATTCTTGGATATATTCTGATATCTGAGCGATTTCTCCGCTGCTAAATTCATATGGAGTACCAGCCCTATATGCTTGTACAGCAGATGCCCAAAGTAAATCTCTTTCTAGCTTTAGACGTTCAAAAGGAATAATAAATCCACTGCCTATTTCAAGTGGTACAAACCTCCTGTTACCTGTACTGTCAACTAAGAATTGATTTCTATTTGTAGTACCAATCATTACAAATCGGCGCGGCAGGCTTTCAGGTAACGTTGCATAGGGTCTACGTACTTCGTCAACACGAGTAGTAATTAAATTTTTAAAATTTTCAATGTTTCTCGTGTGATTAAAGAAATGATCAATCTCAGGTAGTTCTAATAACCAACCAACATGCAACCTATATTGTTCTTTCATAAGAGTTTCTAAAGGCGTACTTACTTCAGAAAACAATTTTTCTGGAACAAGATTGCGACTAAACATAGATTTGCCGATACCCTGTGCACCAACTAATATTGGAAGCCAAGACATCGAGCACCCAGGGTTCATTGCTCTAGCAACAGCACCAATCATCATTCGTTGCATTGCAAGTGTCGCAAGCCTGTTGCTATTGCCTAAGAATATTTCGCCAATATTGTCCCACTCAGCATGGGGGATTGCATGTTCAGCACATTGATTGAGATACCTCTGAATTGGACAATAGCGATTAATTCCAGCTGCATACTGAACAGCGGCTTTAACTCTCATTTCCGGAATGAATACACCATGTTCACAGGAAAGTTTGACAGTCATTAGATCAAGGTCATTTCCTTGTAGTTCAATTTCGTTACCTCTGCTGTCTGTGTATTCAATTGCATGAGTTAGTAAGTTTTTACGCAAATTAGGAAGTAATTCCTTGACTTTTTCTACGTCCTGTTCTCTTTCTTTAGCTGCGTCATCAGCACGCTTCTTAGGACGACCTTTACGTTTTGCAGTAACCTGAGTGTCTGGTAAAGGCTCTGGTGATTCTTCTGGAATATTTTGAGATGTCATTTGTAAATTATCGATTAAAGAGTCAAAATTAGGGATAGGATCATTGTCACCATATCCCACAGCCGTCAGCTGATTATTGAACCGTAGTTCATCTGGTAGTTGATTTGTCCAACTACTATCTTGCTTTTTAGCAAGCGAATACAGTGTAGTATGTCCTGCATAGTTGCCGAGACCATTCCATTTAAATCGACGAATGTTTTCATCTTTTTGACCATGATGGCCTTTTAAAACCCAAGATACCCAGTCATCAAAGATTACATCACCAATTCCTGCACATGCTGCCATGACTGGAACATATCGATCTTCATACTCACCGTCATTAGTTGGCTCAAGGAAGTTACGTAATAGCCATGAGCATCGATTTAGATCAAGCTGAGTAATTTCAGAATGAATATAGTTTTCTGGCTCTTCATAACTTATATCTTCGAGTAAAAATTCAGGAACGCAAACATCAGATGTAGCGTTATAAATAAACTCTGCGTTAGTATTGCCGTACCATAGACGTTCAGGCTTTTGGCCACAATTATCTTTAAGTGTGTCAACACCCACTTCAGCCACCAGCCTATCAACAACAAGCCAATAAGCGCCTTTGTGCTGAGCTTTGGTATCCAGTGAGGTAGCTAAGGGGAAAAGGGCTCTAAAGCGGTGCTCGGACTCTGTATGGCTAGCGGATGTGTAAGTTGCCTTACACCAGTTTTTAGCTGTATCGGTTGCCCAGAATTGCTGAAGAGTGAAATCTCCATCAATATCTATAACAACTAAGTTGCTTCCACGAGAGTTTTCTGAATTTCGGTGACGATCAGCAAAATGGGTGGCGCACCAGGCATAACCAGCCTGTACCCACCCTTGTAACCATTCGATATCCTCAAAGATATTTAAAAAGCCGGAAGCTACTTGAGGATTACTCTTGTTTTTGCAATTCTTGTTGACTGCAATTTTCAGTTTCATTATCGCTTTCTATTTCGTGGAACTGTTGTGCTCTTTTAATAAACCTTGATTCGTACAGGCTAAGCTGATCACCATCAATAAAGATAGCTTGATTGGTTTCTGAAGTTGTGACAATAATCAATGCCACATCACATAAGAATCCTGTGCGCTCATTTAATGCATACCGATAGGCTGCCATTTGTTGTGCACACTTCTGATACTTACGAAACCCTCCAAAACCCATTCGATCACCTTTGTCAGGAAAGCGGTTCATATAAGGGCCATTGCTGGTCTTAAAGTCCGCTATTACCTTGACTCCACCTATTTCACCAATCAAGTCAGGACAGCCAGCATATTTATGTTCAGTACTCCAAACAAATGCAACTTCCTTGTCATCAGAACGTAAATGGTACCAATCCTTACGGAGAGGCCGCTCTGACCAATGAATTATATCAAACCAATCAAGGTACTGAGACATTCCATTCCAGAAGTCTTGATATTCTGGCGGGCAGTCAATGGGCAAACCTCTGATGTGATCTTCACAACATTTATGGATTGCTGATCCACGGGTACTGGCCTCTTCTAGTGCACCAGGATTGTTTAGCTGCCAAGTGCGTAAACTAGCTTTAGATTTTTCCGTCTCTGTAGCGGATAGAACTGTTGTAACTGAAGGCAAGTACATGCCTGAGCAGAGGTACTTACGGTAACCGCTAGGCGTTTGAATCCTAAACGGCAGATCAGTAGTCACCTTCCTCCTCTACTTGTTGGTTTTGAAACGTCTGGCTATACGTTGGAGCTGCAGCTGATTGTTCGGACGGTTGAAACATCTGATACATACGTCCCACTGCATGGCCAACAGCTTCGGTGACTTGAGATTCTGCCGCAATTTGCTGGCTTACAGCTGCGACTTCCTGACGCAACGCTCCAATCTCTTGACGCAGCATTGTGAGAATGTCAATCAATGAAGGCTGCTTTGGTTCTGCTTGAGCAGGTTGCTGCGTAGGCTGTACTGGGATTTGAGGCCCCCCTTGCTGCAGCTGTACTTGTTGTTGAGGCGTTTCTGTAGTTTGACCTTGTTGCTGGGCCATTACTGCAGCTAGACGAGCTTGAAGCTCAGGAGGCAGATTTTGTAGTGCGTTAGTCATGATTATTAGAATTCTTCGTTAGTAGTTGTAGTTTTTACTTTCTGTGTTGGTAGTACTGTTGACCCTCTTTTGTCTGTGCCGCCAGCCGGTAAACCTTTAGAGTCAGTTTGTTTGCCGTCAAAAGGATCTTTACCTTCAAAGAAGTTAGGAAGCCAAATTGATTCCTTTTCTTTAGTCCACTGTTTTTTAATTTTCTCCGGTACTGGACGTACTTTTGGGAGAATGCTATATGCAGTTTCCAAGCCAGTACCTTTACGGCTGATTTTAATTGAGAAGTTTGCAAGGCCATCTTCAGTCCATGTATAATCTTCAATTTCTTGAAGTATTTCAGTAAGCTGTTCACGCAATGATTTTTGCTCAATAAACAAAACTTCTAGTCTTCCACGAGCTGCACTAGTTGCAACCCAAGCTAAAAATTTACGAGGCTTGACATAAGATCCATCAATTTTTGGACGATCAGGTTTTGACCAATCTGTTTCTCGTGCAAGATCGGGAGGACTGTTGGGATAACTACGAGTAACTACGTATCCGTTGAATCGCAGCTCTTTGGTTTTTTGATCAGTTGTTTCTGATGCATACTGCCAACCAACAATTGCATGCCCAGTTTCATAACAACCAAGAAGTCGAAACTCTTCTGATTCACCATCGCTTAATGAGCTAGGCTTCCAATAAGGTTGGGGTTCTTTAGTTTCTATTTTATCTGATACTTGTGTTAGTTCTGGGGGTAAAATTTGAAGTGTCATTTTATATACGTTAGACACTTTTACTATAAGTACTACAATTGAATGATGTGGGATAATTTCAATGGCGTGTACTAAATGTGGCAAAGCCAAAGAGCGTGCTCAAAAATACACTAAAAGTAAGAAGAAAGGCGCTATGGACGGTATGACCGTTAAAGGTGGTCACAAATTATCAGTTAAAGAGGGGGCTGGATTGTCAGCTAAAGGTAGAGCATCAATTAATAGAAGAACAGGCTCTAATTTGAAAGCACCTGCTCCTAATCCCAAAACTAAAAAAGACGCAGCTAGACGGAAGAGCTTCTGTGCTAGGTCTAGAGGATGGACAGGGGAGCGCGGAAAGGCAGCACGTAAACGTTGGAACTGTTAATTATGTCTGATCGTAAAAAAGCTAAAGCTAAGGCCAAATCACGAGTC
>VMHT01135114.1_pt1 | contig 10797 bp, 23 predicted proteins | sample 4693611 | NCBI WGS metagenome assembly VMHT01 (sample SAMN12280063, study PRJNA550983) | marine metagenome | isolation source: seawater sampled from same location over 5 years 0.02-0.2 micron viral filtrate | place: USA: collected off the coast of southern California halfway between the port... ... | reverse complement strand
TGCAACATTATCAACAAATAATTAACATTAATTCTTATCTAATCACATACATTCCTTTTGGATTTGTTCTAACTAGCAGATACTCAATGGCATAGCGACAACTATCGACACCGTGATTATATGAGTCTCTCGGTTTTACACCCTTCAAATCCCATACATAATTATTGAATTCTTTGACTAGGTTCTCACCTTCTAGGTTTATATTATAGTCTTGCATCAAAGATATACCTGCTATAATACTACCTTTTTTCTTTACACAAGGCGTAACATTTAGACCTCTAGTATTAAGTTCTGATAAAAGTCTAGGTTCACTTGAGTCCATTACAATGAGTTCCTTACCTGCGTGACGTAAACACAAATCATATATATTAGAAGTAACTAATCCTTTCTTATAAAAATGTTCCTTGACCCATATAACTTTCCTTTGTTTATCTACCGCTACTTCTGTTAATACAGTTTCGTCCCTGCTAAATCCTATGTCTAGTCCAAAACACCTCATAGGCATATCCTTATTGAATTTACCTATTTGCCAATCTGTAAATACTACACCTTCTGCCTTCTGTAGCCAACCTCCAAGAATCTGATGTTGATACTTATTCGGTCTCCTAATCTTCATATCCTTAATCTGAGATACGAACGACTTAGATAAGTTCTCTATATTATCAAGGTAGGTTGTATGGATATAAGTAACATCCCCTACAGTCCCATTAAATCCATCAGGAATACCTCTATTCTGGAAGAACCTTTGGTATATCCAATGCTCCTTTGTGGTTGGGTTTAGGATCAATAAACACCTATTCTTTGCCTCCTTAGATCGTATAGAAAAGTCAATCTTATCAAAGTTCTCTTCGTTCAACAATTCCTCTGCTTCGTCCAATACGAAGGTATTCACTCCACTAATAGATTTCAGCTTTGCAGTTTGATCTCCTGAGGCTGTCTTGATACCACTAAAATATATAGAACTATCAGTAGCTCTATTCCTTATGTCAACCTTAGTTATCTCGAAGTTCTCCTGAACCCCCATTAAACCTAACTTTTCAAGGAATTCTGGTATAATAGACATACCTGCTGAACTCATAGTGTAGCGTGTAAACAAGGTTCTATTGTTACGCTCATAGGTTAATAGTGCTAAGAATATTGTGACAGCAAATGACTTACCAGAACCACGACCCCCAGTAATAACAAAGTACCTACTATCTGAATTGAATAGTGGTTGGTATTTATCGTGTATTTTTATCTCATTCATTAAAGCTGAAGTTATTAAATTCGTGGCAATACTTAGACCCTTCTGCTGAATTCAATCTAACAGCCTTCATATCGCCAACATTTTTTATAATAAAGAATCCTTCGAAATACTGACTATATATAGCAAAGTAGTCAACTAAATCTATAGTATAGTTTTTTTTATTACCATTCATTAATGCAACCTGAACTGCATCTTGATCTGTAGGAGACTTAGAACTATACTTAACTTGAACTTTTATAATTCTATCCCCTAAATCAACTAACACATCGTATATAGATGAGTCTAGTATTGGGAACGATGGAAAATAACCCCTAGTTAAACATTCACAGGCAAACAAATACTCAGCATAAGCACCCTTACTATTAGTATCCATCATAGCTTCTCTGAATTAGAAATGTAAAGTAATCCTATCTTCTTTAAGACCTTATTATTCTCTCCAAAATTAGTAGTGTGTCTTAGTTCTTTGTTCTCCCAAACTATATTTTGTTGCCTAAGGTTAAACCTATACACACCTTTAGGAGTTGAATTTATATACATAGGAATAGATTCATAATCACTACACCTATCAAGTAAAGCACTCCACTTTTTGAACTCTATTATAAGTGAATCGTAATGAGCATTCCTACTCTTTAGTTCTATTAAATGACCTGTACAAGCTGAATAACAATCCCATCTACTCATAGGATTACTAGACATAGTTAAGTCTGGATAGTAATTAGACTTTAAGTATTTAAATAGAGACTGTTCATTCATTTAATCAATGATTTCTTCTGGATCTACTACTTCAATATCTTTAGCTTCTAACTTTTCGATTTTATGGAGTGCAACTACAACTACCTGCTGTAGTTTCTGTATATCACTCTTCATTTTTAGGAGGGTCGATTCTTTCATTGTCTGGTGTTATATCTATTATATCTTCTTTAGGTTTTGCGAAACTAATCACAGGTATATTCACTTTAGTATTTACATCTATCTGCTGCATCTCTTTTGGTTTACCATACCTATAATTCATTAGGTAATCCCAATGTTTAGAAGATCCTCCAGCGGCTAATTTTGCCACCTCCACCCACATTTTTTCTTCACTACCAAACACTTTTTTTAGTGCCGATAGTGTAAGTCGACTCATATCTTTATCTTTTATTTTTCTTGGTCTTCCTGCACCTCTAGAGATACCTTTAATAGCTCCATTATTCTTCCGACCATCTACTTTTTTTGGCTTATCCTCTTCCATACTATTCTATTAATAGCATCATTACTAATATTAAACTTCCAAATACATAAAACATATTATTCCCTTTTATAATTCTTCGTATCTCTCTAATAAATTTTTCTCATATTTACCCATATATCTCAACAAGTTGTTATGCTTATCTTTTAAAGCATTATACTTATCTAATATAAAGTTTTTCTCTTCTAACATAGACCTTCTTTCTTCCTGAATAGACTCTAGTATGGTAGATTCTTCTATAGGATTATTGGTCAATTCTTTTTCAATAGCATTATACACAGATAGCTCATACTTAAAATATTCAGCATTAACACTAAACGTATCAAATAATTTAAGACCGTGTAAGACTGTTGCGTGATGCCTTTTTAGTGACCTAGATATTTCTGTTAATGTTGCATTTGTTTTAGTATGGACTAATCTATAATAGACAGCCCTAGCAGAAACAAACTTCCTTTGCCTTGAATTTATACTTATATCAAAACCAAACTCACCCTCAACTAAATCCCTAATCTCCTTTAAAACTTGACTCTTCATCTCTTCTTTCTTTTTTTTCTTTTTTATATTGTGCATACGCCTCCACTAAACCAGAGCAACATTCATAATGCTCATTATCCTTATAATAGTTAAGCAAGTCTTTTAAATCCTCCTCATCTATTATACCTAGTTTTAATGATAGTAAAGTGTCAGTATAGCACTCTTTTTTTGTATAGTACATTTTATAATATTCCTTCTATGAAATATTCCCCAACATCCTCTTCTTTGTTTATAAAGTATTTCTTATAGACTGAACTGGCACGATCAACTTTAAACTTTCCTCGTTCGTAAAACTCTTGACTACAGTTATAAATACCTACTGTATATGTCTCTTTATCTATAGCTATAAACCAAAAGTCCTCTGGCTTAATATCAAACAAATGGCAATAAATGTAACATTGACTGTCATAATTCCACTTATCTGCTGAGTACTTAAATCCTCCAATTCCTGTAGTAGTCTTAATGTCAGCGACATATCCATCTCCAAGTATATCAGCCTTACCCCTGAAAGGTAATCCATTTATGTCTGAAATAGCAGGTACTTCCTGTCTGGTATGCTTCAACAATTCTACCGCCTTAGAATTATTATAAAAGGCATCAGCCAAACGTTCTACCTTCCATCTGTCCGATTTAGTGAACACTCTTCCAAACTCTTGCTTGGCTTCTTTAAATGCCTTTGTGTTTTTACTTGCCACATCTACGAATACTTGATCCTCATAGACATCTGGTTCTAGTATAGCTGTATGGAACAACCAACCAAAGTCTAATGCAGTAGTACTCTTATTACTAGGAAGTAGTGATACTTCGTAAGCCTTAGGAGACTCTAATAATTTAGTAACTATACTACTAGACAAACAGTTCTTGCCGAGATAATTATAATAGAAATTATCATCGACCATCTTATCTAATAACTCATCCTTATTCCAAACCTTATTATCAAATGTTATTATCATCTTTATTTTTTCTTTTAGGGTATCTATCGTAAAATTCCTGCTCCATCCAATGTAGTTCAGCCCTAGCTTCTAGACCTAAAAAATCTTCATCAGTAAGTTTTTCAAATAATTTCTTCGTTGCTCCCATTATGATAATTCTTTTATAAAATAACGTATAGACTTCTCGAGAGATCTTAGTAAGTATCTGAAGGGAGTCTCTATAATGAGGTATATACATAACATAATACCCTCGAAAATAAAAAATAATATCAGAAGTACTGATATAAGTAATAATCTAGGTAGATTTATTACTAGTTTAAAAATTGTATTCATATCACCTTTGTTTTAAACAAATGTAGTAAAAACAATTTTATCCACAAAATATTAACTTACTTTTTAGGTGAAAAGTTTTTAGTCCACAAAGTTTGGCATACTTCAAACCTTTGGTCTCTATCTTTATAGTCCTGCATCATAGAGGCATTATTCATACATCTACGATTAAAATCTTTTTTCTCTTCGTACTTCTTTGGTTGTAATTTAATTGGCATAATTTATTCTTTTATTAAATGTTTAAGTTTCTGTAAGTATAAGGTAGCATCCATTAATTCCTCCTGAAGATGTTGGATAAATTCCAATGTATCTTGATCGCTATTCTCTAGAGTCGTTCCGTACTTATCTATACCTACTTGACTACGTTCCTCATATAATTGTTTAACCTCCTGAACTATTATATCCGTCTCTATATTAACTTGGTTCGGGTCTTCTGTTGTTGTGGTAGTCCATCTATAATCACTATTCATCTTTATACTCCTTAAATACTCGTTCTAATTTTTTATGGATATTGTTTACAAAGCAAGGTGTACAGTTAGTTGTCCTTGCATTGTCATTAAAAACTCTATTGTAAATCTTAACTAACTCCTTTTGCATTATAGAATCTATCTTAGTTCTACTTGTGTTGAAGTAATCTGAAAGGTAGCTGTGTTCATCCTCTGTTAAGCAATTAGGTTTCTGGTAGGGGAAAATTGAATTTAAAACCTCTCTACGATCACTACAGCCGCAATCTTCACCCAACAACCACTTAGCTGCTTTGTCTATTCCAGTAGCTTTAAAAACCTTCTCTACAGAATCTCCAAGACCTGTAGATTTAGTTTTTTGAGTTTTTGTACCTTTTGTACTCTTTTTGGGAGTTTTCCCTGACGTTTTTTTTGCCATTAGTTAATGTATTAAATATTGAACTCAAACTTATTCTAGTCTCCCTTGATATGCGTCTCATACTCATTTCATTCTTAAAATGAATATTCCATAGTTTCTTATCGTACCAATACCAAGAATCTACAGTTTCTTCTATTTTGCTTATTAATAAGTCAAAAGAATCTTCGTACTCTTTATTATATTCCTTTGTATGTATTAACTCTTCATTAACCTCATCTAAAGATAAATGATTACTTTTTTTACCACTATGAAATCTAGATAGAAATAAATTCCTTAAGGTAACATATATATAGTAATTGTTTAGCTCCTTTTCGTTGTACATAATCCTCTCTGGATCATCAACATACTTAGTCACTCGAATATACATTTCTTGAACAATTTCATTTGCAGATTCTCTATTCATTCCGAAGGACATAGCCATATGAACCCAGTCCTTATGCTTTTTAGAAAGCTTATCTATTAATTTTTCCACCAATGAAAAGATATTCCAATTATGCCAAACATAAATTGAATTAAGTATTCTTTAGGTTCACCTTCTGGATGATCCTCACTCATATCCGTATCCCAATAATTGATACCGACATTAAAACCGTAAATTGGAAAAAGTTGTATATACATTATATATTTGTTATGGTTACCTCTAATCTTGGATTTTCCCTATCTATTCCCATAAACTTTGAATTTACTTCTACAACTATACTAACATCATCCGCCTCTATACAACCGCTTTCAACCATTGCATCTTGAAAGAACTTATCTATTACAGATATAACATTCATTAAATCTCTCTTCCTTTTATCAGGAGCATAATACTCGTAGTCGATACGAACCTGACCCTTTAGTCTAAAGGATAGTAAATGCTTTATATCTTGCTTAAAATTCTTCTTACAGTTATTAGAAACGCTATAATGCCAATTCCTATAACTATTCAAAGTTAACCATTTTTTTCTAATCTTAGACACAAACACATAAAGTGGTAGGTCAAGTTTTATTTTGTTTACGAATTTCATCTATTTTTATAAAAGGGTTTGCTCCATTATAGTAATATCTCTGTTCTTTTACGTTAAAATCAATCCCTGTTATTTCTTGCGGTCTACCCACTAACTTCTGCTTCTTTATCTTTTGTGAGGCAAATACCACATTCCTATCACTAAAGTCTAATGCACGTTCAGGTCTCCATATAGTCATTACATTATCAGCCTTATCTGCAAATGTACCTCCACCTTTTATACGATTAACATCAGGCTTGTAGTATCTTCCACTATCATCTTTCTGAGGTGTTACTTGGTGTGCCACTAAATGAATAGATATATTCTGCTCTATAGCGAACCTTTTCAATTCACTCATAAACCTAGAGATGTACAAATCCTCACGTTCACCAGACCTTAGTTTATGCTGTATAGTATTATACGGATCAATGATAAGGCTTCTTATACCTTTAGTTTTTACTAGGTACTTAGTTCTTTCAAATATAGAATCTAATGAGAAGTTCTTCTTAGGATAGATTAAGTAGAAATGTTTCTCACAAAAGTCCATACCTTCAATATACTCCTCCTCTGACATCTGACTATTCTTATGGAACGGATCAGAAGATTTGCCAATATACATTTCTATAATATCGTTATAAAAGTCGTTTAATGGAAAGTTCTCTGGGCTAAATACAGCAAACTTCCAACCATCTATACCTGCCTTAAGTGTTGCCAATTGATTAACAAATAAAGACTTCCCTTCATTCTGATAACCAGTCCATATATTTACCTCTCCATTCCTCCAAGTCCAAGCAGGATCAATAGCTTCAACGTGAGTAGTAGTACCTCTTTCTTGCCCATTATGAAAACCATCCAACATAGACTCTCTAACACTATTGAGTTCAAATATACCTTCTACCTGAGGGCTAGATGCACTTTTAAGGCGATTTCTTAGACTTTCTACTCCTTCATTCAGTAATACTTCATTTGCATCTTTATAAGGGCTTAGATCGACTAATAATGACTTTTCAGCTCCAAACCGTCTAATTAGCTCTTTCTGTAGTATTCTACCATTCTCATCTTCATCTGTAGCAATGTATATTTGTTTAGCATTATCAAACACATCATAACAGTTGCTAATACACTCTAGTTTCTTATCTATATTTTTATCTCCTTTGTTTGGGGCCCCCATATTTACAGAAGTATGGTATGTGATACCTGCTACTTCCCAAGACAACGAATCCATTTCACCCTCACAAATAATTATAGTCTCACTACCAATACATCTATCGTAGTTATATATAATAGGCATAGAACCACTTGACTGTGTAAATTTCTTGCCTTCAATTCCTCTAGTTTTGTAGTTAGCCATCTCCTCATCTCTGAAGTATGGAAAAACTATAGATTGGTTATCTTTAGATGAAACTATTTTATTGGCAATAATAACATCCTCAGTTATGCCACGATCAGTAAGAAACTTAATCCCTTCAGGAGTAATATTCTTTAAGTTTGTTCTCTGTGGCTTTTTGTAATTCATTTTTATGCTTTCAACATTTGATATGGTATTACCTACCTTTCCACTCCATCCACATTTGTGACAGTTATACAAACCATTTGAAGTGTTGACTGAAAGACAAGCATCCTTGTAGTTCTCTTTGCCAAGTTCAACACACTTTGGACATTGTGTTTTTTGTTGGTTGTAATTTCCCTTTAACTTTATACCTAATTCCCCGTAACTCATATTTCCCTTATTAACTAGTTATTATATATTTTATATTTAGTATAATACTATTTATTATACTGTGCCACCTTGACACTAGGAGAGACATAAATCTTTCTCTCTTTTCCGTAATGACCTGCCCACTTAGTTTGTCTCTTTATTAGGTTCAAATCTTCTAACTTATCTAACACTCGGCACAATGTTCTGTATGGTATATTAAGGTCTTTTACGATTGTATTATTACTTGCATAACAATAACCTTTTTTCTGAGATAAACCAGTTATATGACTTAAAACAACTTGTTCCCTTAAAGATAACTCAACACCTATTGTTTTCGGTAGGTTTAAGTTAACTTGTACAAATCTCTTCATAATATATTTCTTTAAATAAAAGGGGGGCGAACCCCCCTCTATAATTACTAAAATGGCAGTCCATCACCACCAGAAACTGGCTTAGCTTGTGCCTTATTCTCTTGTCCTTCTGGCTTATACTCATTTAACCAGACTGCGTGAGTTTTACCATACTGGTCAGCTTCACGCTTCTTACCTACTGTGAGCTTGATATACTCTTGCCCATTATAGTTGAAATAGTTATTATCTAAATCACTCTTCTTTAGAGTAACGTTTACTAGATCGTAACCTGATACTTCTTTACCACTTCCAACAAATTTTCTGTCTTGACTCATAATTCTAATTTTAATTGATTAATAATTGTTCTACTTTCTTACTTACTTTAAACTTCTTTCTAACATCTCCAACTGTAGCCTTGCCTTCTTTTATAGCATTTTTAACAGCCTTAAACTTAGGGTCAGTCTCATTTAACCAGTCTAACTCCTCCGTAGAAGCATTATTAGAGCTATTTCCGTGAGTGTTAGTAGCATCAGCATCTTTGGTATCGTCTATTAAAAATAAACCATTTAGAGCGTACTTACGAGCGTAAGAAGAGCTACTACCAAATGACTGTGCAATATCCATCCCTTTACGATTAGGATCAATACCTGCTTGTGCAGATACAGATAACGAAGATTCTCCATCAGATACAGTTGCTGTAGCATCTACATAGTGTAACCCGTCATTAACTACAATATCACTTATAGTAAGTGTCATATTGTGTTCTACTAATAAAGGCTTTACTGCCTCTAAAATGTCCTCACAACTACGGTAGTTATACTTACCGAAATTGTTTCTCTGATTCTTTGGTGCTTTCAGTCTCCCCTGAATACTCACCAGTTTTTCTTGTAAATTCATAAGGCAAAGATAACTATAAAAATGACACTAGCAAATAAAAAGACAAAAAAAGAGCAGTAACATTTTAGCTACTGCTCCTTTATAGAAAACAAAGTATGAAAATATACAAGGGAAATATATATTTAATACAAATATAGGGTATTGAATTCACATTTACCACCCTATTGAATTCACATTTATCAACTGTCTATAGATTTTATCAACAATTCACCAGATTCTTCATCTATAAGGTTTATTATTTTATAAATGTCCTTACTAGTTTCACGAACTAAACTTATTTCTTCTGCACTAGAATCTAATCCTAGATTAGTATAATTAGAACAATCACTTTTTAGCAATTCATCTACACGCTCTTTAATAGTTTTATTGAAATCAAATGCAATTTTCTTAGCTAATTCTGATGTTACTATTCTCATATAAAAATGTTTATTATTATCTTATTGGTCTTACAAAGTACCTTTTAAAGTATCTTTTTGTCATTTGTGTTTATTGTTACCCATAATCTTTTCAGCACCTCGTGAACCAAAGTAGCCTATAAAAACTATTGTTAATAATTCTTTTACTACTTGCAACTCTTCTAACTGATATGCCCATCCCGCTACAAAAGCTATTGTTAAAAACACCAAAGTAAGTGGTCTTACATTTTGTGCTAACCAACTATTAGAACTTGAATCTGCAACCCACCTTTTAGTTATTCCGTCAAACTCGTGTATTTCTTGTTCTAGTTTTTTAAGTGCTATTTGTTTATCTGCTTCACTTAATTCAGAACCACCTATTAAAGTTCTTATAACATTTCCTACAGGTGTATCTCCTGCTAAAGATCCAACAACATCAGGAATCTTTTCAAGCAAGAACTGACCTACTTTAGTGTCTTTAAACCTCTTTTTACTCATATTCTAAAGTGTTACCTGCGGTACAACTAATAGAGCCACAAAACATTCTGGTCTTTATCGGGGTCGTTATCTGTATGAATGAAGGTGTCCGCAACTCCAAATCTTGTAAATCCGACCTCACGGAGTGCATTAAGTATGATTGCTCTTCTTCTTGAATCGGTACAATGGATGTCAACCGCATATCCGTACAGGTGTGATGATAATTTAGCTCCTCCGATATACGCATTATGAGACTTTGTTCTGAATCCCGAGTTGATCGTAAATGGTATTTCTGCGATTGCACGAGCATTGTCGAGCATTTGCAAAGTAGAAGGCTGCATACGAGAACCGCTACCTTTTTCATCTGGAGAATCAAATTCGGATATATCAAAATGTAACATATTTAAGTTTTTTACTAAGATACTACTTCTTATTCTTTAAATCAAATATAGAATCAAAAGCTACAGTACCTGCTAAAGATAATTTATCTATAATATCAGATTGTAAAGTTATCATTTGCTTTTCATAGGCATCTTTCTGCTCTACTAACATATCTATATGCTTCTGCTGAGATTCTACTTTAGATTGTAATTGTGCCACTTCATCTGGATTACGCCCTATTATAGCATATATAACTACAGATAAACTACCTACTATCATTCCTGTGATAGATACAAATATATCTTTATTATCAGAAGGGATTGAATTATTAGCTAAATATAACAATAGCAATACTACCATCAAGAAAATACCTGCTGCTCCACAATAATGTATTAAATCCCTCTTCTTCACTTCTTGTTTGTTTTATGTATATTGATTGATGTGTATATTATGGTTA
>VMHT01092931.1_pt1 | contig 10797 bp, 9 predicted proteins | sample 4693611 | NCBI WGS metagenome assembly VMHT01 (sample SAMN12280063, study PRJNA550983) | marine metagenome | isolation source: seawater sampled from same location over 5 years 0.02-0.2 micron viral filtrate | place: USA: collected off the coast of southern California halfway between the port... ... | reverse complement strand
CTCGGTCGGTCGTGCCACCATCTACTAAAACAGATGCGCCATAGCGCTCAATAAATTCAGAGCGCGAAATATTACCGCTGTTGTTGATTTCAACCCAAACCGGCAGGCTGGGAGAACGAAGTGATGGTACGTCATATGAACGGGTGCCACTACCACCATCTGATTCAACAAGATCGTTGCGAACAGCGGTGTCAGCTAAGACAAGCTCATGCGCGAGAATCCAACGCGCTCGGGGTATTTGAGTAATAGAAGTCGGCAGAGATTCGTTCTTATCGACTAGGTAGAAGTAGATACGAACATCAGATGCTCCGTACCATCCCCACTCCACCATTGTCATGAATGTCTGGGACAGGTCTAGTACAGCCTTACTATCACCTGTGCCATCTACCTTGTCGCCAGTCCACTGAGAGCGAGGAACCCTAGTCTCAAACTTCAGGCCATTACCTGCGCTGTTCCTATATAAAATTTGCAGGCGATCACCAACACCGTCGCCGCTGCACTCAACAAAGAAGCCATCATTAGTGTCGCCAACACCCCAAAGACGAGTGACGCTAATTGGTGTTTCTTGGACGGATAGCTTTGTGGCGAGACTAGCCCTAACGATACGACCGGGCTGATAGCGATACCGCTTTTTGGTGCAGATACGAGCTCGTTGAAAACCGCCATCATTTGTGTTCAGGAAAAGTTGAGCAGAACTAGCGCTGCTGTTATATCTAACCTCACCATTAGGGGCAGGAGCATAAACAGCAGTGGCATTTAGGATCTGCGTCCAACGAGCTGACTGAGTACTATCTAGTTGAGGACGTTCGTTTAAGCCTGTTACGTCGTAAATCCATGATTCCTCATTGAGCTCATATGCATCGTTCTTGGTAAGGAAGTTGAACGGTGTTGTAGCCCTGGGGAAACCCAGAAGATCTCGGTCTACCTCCGTAGCAGACCGATAGTTATCAATAATGGGTAGTGTGTAGTTCGCCCTAGGTAAAACAGTAGGGAGACTATTGGCGGCAGTCGTCTGTCCGGCTGGGAACTCTGATGCGGCCTGAACCTCTGTACCGTTTCTGGTTACAGACTTTTGCCCGATATCCTCGGGTAATTGATAGGCCGTAGTCATTTAGCGTTGTCCCCAAGTAAGGCTGGCTTTACAGGTATTGCTTGCATTGTCGATTGAACGAACTGCAATAACAAGTACGTCTCCAGCAGTACCAGAGGCCGCAGTAGATTCTCTAGTTAGATACTGACGAGCGAAGGAAAAGATGTCCGTAAGGTCAACAGTTGAAGCATCTGCATCTCCAGTGAAGAATGCAGCTAGTTGCTCACCACCAGTGAAAGTGGCAATAGCATTAGAAGCACTATCTGGAGAATTAGTTTCAATGGCCGAAAGGGTTCCGGTGCTCGTAAAGGATGTAACAGGGTTGGAAGAGGCATCTTCCATCGTCGCTGGATTCTTAACCAACAAGAATTGAGCCCGATGAGAGCTCACCATTGCCATAAGGAGTGGGAAGGCACGGAGAAGATTACGCTTGCTCTCACCTTGAGTATTAGTAATATTCTCCTTAATACGTAAGGCAAGAAGCGGTTTGAACGTAGAGGTGCCTACGCCAGTAACTTTGGAACCATCTTTGCTATAAACGTCTAACTTGCTGTAATCACCACCATCGATACTGATTTGCGCTCCATACTTTCTCAAATAGCTATTAGCCGAGATCGTCCCGCTCTTCTCAATGCGGAACTGCATTGGCAGCGTAGGATTACCCAAAGAAGGATAAGGAATACGGTCAGAGCAGTTAAGGTTATGTGCAATCACCCAGCGAGCTGTTTTAGCAGTTTCACCAGCAGCTAAGTTTGCATCTACAGGCACATAGAACATCAAACGTGAGCCGGTCCCGCCATACCAACCGAACTCAATACGCTGCATTACGAGGTTCGTAAGTGAGAGCTCGTGCTTCGAATTAGTATCAGCAGAACCAAGCAGTGCCGCACCATTTTCACCAACCATGGTGTCTCCATTCCAGTACTGCCGAGGAATGATTTCCTCCATAACAGTAGGAGAACTCGAAACGAGCTTATAGATCGTGCCTAAGTCTGTACGACTTGGCTGTGCAGTTAGAACAGCACTGTCGACAGTGAATGTCGTTGGATCGGTGCCTTGCGCTGTATATCCCTTCAAATGATCTTGAGGCCGCTCACCAGAACTAGTACGTCGTACATAGAAAACAGAGTCGCCTTGTACGCGCACGAAGTAACCATCGGTCTGGTCAAACATGCCAAATTCCATGGTCGCGTTGGTATCGCGGCTCATGGAGACACCGAACGAAGCGCTAGTAATACGCCCTGTCTGGTATGGAAAGCTTTGCTTGGTAATTAGACTCGCAATGTTTCCGTTGGAAGCAGAGGGAGTAAGAAGAACTTCAGCAGCAGATTGCTGAAGAAGGTGATTGACCTGAGTAACCCTTGAACCACCAGTGGTCTGTTCACTCTTAGCCCAGATATTTGGGTTTATATCAATCAGATTGGTATCATCAAAGATCGCCAGAGGAGTTTGCACTCTGGGGATACCAAGAAGATCGTCCCGTACCTGAGAAGGCGCAGAAAGATTATCAAGAATCGGGATCGGGCTTTGATCCGATGCGACAACAACAGGAAGTGAATTCGCGCTAGTAGCTTGACCAGCAGGAATTGGTGTAGTTTTACCTACACTGATTACACTTACGCCTTCTTCGACGGATGCCATTAGGTCTTACCTTCAGCTTACGGAGTCTCGGGAAATCCGAGGAATTACTTCCAAGGTGCCAATTGCCATCGTATCTTCTTTATATAGTGAAATTGTGCCTTGATTACTACCAGCTGTGAAAGCAGGAGCTCCAGCAGTAGTCGGTTCAATTTCGAAGATAGTAGAGCTAATGATTGACAGTTTGTTGGGGTAGAAGTTAACCCCATCGTAGACTGATTGACCAGTTCCTGTAATGAGAATCTGATCTTCAGATGTCAGTCGATGAGCCGCAGCAGTTGTTATGCGGACTTTATTAGCGACAGCACCACCAGAACCTGTGAAAGAGGTGCCAGAAGAGATGCTTTGGATTGTGGCTTGAGTAACCGTGAAGTATTCACGAAGATCCCACAAGTACTTACCCTGTAGTTCATCCGTGAAATCAGTGCCGGAAGCCAAACCAGATTGGTTAAAGCCACGTTCTGTATAACCAAGAGGCACATTCCGGCCTAAAGCCTCAGTCTGACGACTAGCAAGCTTTAGCTGAACCTGACCTTTGGTTGGATCAAGTTCGACGATACCAAAAGAGTCAACAGCAGAGGCTGGAGTCGTTGAGTCATTGAAGAAGCGCCGAATGTCAGCTACTAATACTGAGTTGCTGTAGTCGTAGGGAGTACCCCAAGGCTTCTCAATATTTAAGTACAATTCATCAAATGAATCACCTTCTCTTACGGTGATGTCGATGCTATCCAGTGCCATGTCTAGTTAGCCAGAAGCTTATTGATCAGGCGCTGCCGGGGTGAACCGGAAATTCCCGTAACAGTATTAGGAACTGGTGCAGATTGCGCTCTTTCTAACTTTAACTGATGCAGCTCAACATAAGCTTGATAGTATGTATCGTTCAGATCCTGAAGTCGTTTGTTTTCACGCTCCAGATTAATAATGCGTTCTTCAAGAGCTTTAGGTGCTACTGGAACTTCCTTGTATACAGTTTTAATCTTTGGTGCCTGAACAATAGACAAACGAGCAATGTGCTGGTCACGCTGAACAAGGACTTGCTCAATATCCCGTTTGTGCTGATCAAACTTCTGTCTCAGTAGGCTTTCTCTCTGTTGGATATCAGCAATTTCTCGCTCCTGTGTCCTAGCTAGTTCAAGAGCAGTAGATAACTCGGAGGCTAAACGCTTAACCTGAACTCCATTAACGGGGGGTGTTGTGGCTGGAGTACTTGGTTCAGCCTTTTCAGATCCGACATTGACAGAGCCAGTAGGCGGTACTGTCCACTTCAGAGTGAAAGATGTAGCGCGGGTATCGCCAAGATCCTTGAAGCCTACGTTATAAAAAACGCCACGAGGAGTAGCAGCGATGTCAAAATCAACGGCTCCATCGACGACTTCAAAATGTTGCTCATCACGGCTACTACCAAAGAAAGCCTTAGAGGCCTTAAGGGCGAGTACACCATTTCGCTTGTCATCAAATAGCTGCCCAAAGACACGGGTCATTACTAGACCTCCCGATAACTGATAGTGACACTGACGTTTGCTGTTCCTGTTTTTACAAGTAGCAACTTTTCACCTGCTACCGTCTCAAACAGACCCAGGTCAGAAGCTTGTACAACGGTAGAAGTTGCGGCTAGATAAATATCGTTTGCAACAGTCGAAACAGAAGCACCAGAATCAAATTTCACGCTACAGGCAGCGTCAGCACTGATGGTGTAACTCAAGACTCGAATCTTGGCGCTAGTTACAGCAGCAACGAGATCAGTCGAAGTAGTACCAGAAGCTTGAGCAACAGTGGCGAACTTTACGTCGTCAGAAAAGACATCGTGAAAAGTTAAGTACCCTAGTCCAGCTGCGCCAGTACCCGTACCACGAATATACGCATCATTACCATTGGCGTCGCGTCCGTATAGAGCCATTAGATAAAGGACAGCAGAGATACACTATTGGGATTATCGAATTCAGCAATCATGCCAAAAACTAAAAAAGTCCCGGAGGTAATAAAAGACGATTTTGTACCGTCTCTCATCACAACTCGTATTCTAATGGTAGCGAATTCAAAGTCCTGACCATTAAACTCTACTCTGGGAGTACGTGGATTACCGATTGATAACCAAAGCTTTTCTTCAGGGTCATAACGATCAACCTCATAATGATCGATGTCATTAATGGGAACAGGTCTGCTGAAAAACCCTCCTGGGTATATAGCATCTAAACCAACATAAGGAGTCGTGGTGGGTGCTTCCCAATCAACAACAATAGTACGAGACTCAGCCATTTAAGTATTGCGGATACTGAAACTAATTTTGTTAGGAGTAATAGCCTTTATCTGCCTACGCTTGAACGAACTGTAAGTGTTGCCAAGATCAAGATCACCTGTTTCTACATACTCAAACTTACGGTCGGTGTAAAGAATGCCAATAACCTCATACGTGCCATCACTGTTATCTTTAACAGACTGGACTCTATAACGTCGAAAATGTTTCTCGCTAGCTTCATTAACTAGCAACCACACATGGCTAGAAGTGGGAACAGAATTAAAACCTGAAACATTACAGACATTTCCATTAATACTGGTTACCTGTGAACGCTCAGCTACACCGGTTTGACTATAGACATATAGATGCCATGTACCACTGGTAAGAGTGGGGGACCGATCTAAAACAACTGTATTACTAGTCGCAGTTGAAATACGACCACCTGATAAAACCTGAGTCTTCAATGGATCTGCAACTACACAAATATCACCGGGGAGAAGCACAGCTCCTTCTGACGCAACCTTAAAGGCGACGGTTTCTGTATTAAGAAGATTACTGGCAAGGATGTATCGTCCAAAACGTCTTGCTTGAGCACGGCTTGTACAACCCATTGCCCTAACTCTTTTATGGTTGTACCCATAGCGTTCAATCGCAGCGCTATCTTCAATACTTTCCTGTTGCTCTTGATAAAAGAGATTTGGATCGACAAAGCTAACCTCAATGGCAGTTGTACGAGCTTTTTTCGCCGTACCTTCATACGAGAAACAAGGCTCTGTAACCTCACCAGACTCATCTACTTCTTGAATAACATTTGCCTCTGTAAAAAGGCGATAAGAAGAACGGTCATTACTTTCTAACTTTTTATCTATAACGACTGTGACCTTGCCGCCGTAATAGATAAGAGATGCTTGAAAGGACGAAGCGACAGCTCGAATAAGATCAAGAGCGTCCGCGCCTCTGTTGATATATGCATTGAACTTAATATCGTGCTTATCGCAATACTCAGCCGCAACACGTATGGATGCAAGATCTACGTCATCAATGCTGATTCCTGGAACAACAACATCCTTGGGATTAGGACCGACAGTTTGATAATCACTAGTACCGCAGCCGTAACGGGGATTAGTAAGAAGATCTAAAAGAACGAACGCAGGATTGTCACTCCAAGCAACTGTTGTAGACAAGTCACTATTGACTGTTTTAATCTTTAAACCCTTAAACAGACCCTGCACAGTCGGCATCTGAGTAAATTCACCAACATCAAATTTACAAGCAATCAGTGATGTAAAAGGATAGATAAGTTTTTCATGCCAAGTAACATCTGCAGAAACAAATTGGACATCACCTTTTGCCCATTGATGACTGTAGATATTTGCGCCTCCTTTGCCTGACTTTGGTTCGGGAATATCTCCCTTGTCTAGACGAGTAACCTTAACTGAAATGGGTATAGCTCTGCCTTCAATATTGATAGGATCAATATCAATAAGTTGTTGGGATTTTAAAGGACCATTGTCATCGATAGTGGCTTGATGGAAGATATTTCCATTACCATCAATGATCTCATATTTCCACCTAAGATACTGATCAACCTCATCTGGTGTTTTTGTCTCTTTAGTCCCGTCGTCGTAGCTTTTGTAAACAGTGTCAGGTGCTCCTCCCTTCCTTGGAGACTTTTGCAGCAGCATATAACAGGGACCACGAACAATACGTAGCCGCAACTCATCTGCGTTTACTTGGTTGAATGAGCGAATTACAGTTACATCAGGTTGATTCTCTTCGGACTTACCAAGAGTTGCTCCAACAGATAAGTGAAATCCAGCTGACTTGATAGATTTAATAACATCGCTAGTCTGTGATCCGTCAGTTAACTCAATATCCGAGTTATCAAGAGATGTACCAGTTAGCTGAAGGCCATTGAAATATAAATCCTTCTTCTTACTACCTGTTGCGAGACCCTCAATTGGACCCTCAGAAACGATCTGCAACAGATAACCTGCCTCGTCTTCAGAATCAGTCTGTACATAAGAAGAGATTACAGGCATATTGGCGACCAAGAATTCACCGTATAACAGAGGCAACACAGATCCACGATTTGAAGTTCCCTTCATTCCGCCGAAGACAGCATCGTTAGCCTCTGAGCCCTCTTGCTTACCGTCTTCAGGCGCACCCGGAGCAAATAGACCTGCTATCCCTGTAAATATCAATGCAAAACCCAGACTCATAATGGCCGTCTGGAGACCAGCAGAAATAGTACCGGCGGTTGCTGAAAAAGTAACGCCAAGCACACCCATCGAAAGGGCTACAAGGAGTACACCAACTAGGATTAGTCCAATACTTTTGAACAAACTCATTGCACCTGTGATAACAGGTACAAGAGAAAAGGAGCTACAACCTAATCCAAGTTCTTCGTAAGAGTTATTGGAACTATGCGAGGTAATGATCTGAAAAAATATACCAAGTTCATGCGCTGATGTTAGGAATTCACGAAAGCCTGGAATCAGCTGACAGAGGGCTCTAATCGCCTCTTTAGGATTAGATACTGCAAGCTTGTGGTTACGCCCAAAACGCTTCCCGGCCACACCTTCTAGCTTGATATCCATCATCAGTTCAGTACCTTCTCAAAAACTTGTAAACCGTTATCGGCAGACCACACTTCAAGACGGTCAGCTTCGACAACATAAACGTATGACGTTAGTTCCATATTCGCAGCAACTACAAGATCGTGTTCGCTAAACCCCTCGTTGCCTATGGGATGGGAATGAAAGATAGTCTCTGGTCTGTATTGTAGATAAGTTTCCGCATCAATTAAAAACGACTCCTCTGGGTTCTGAGAGGTATTTCTAACTCGTATAGCCTTACCTTCGCAGACAACACCGCAAGCCTCTTCAGGGAGTGCCTGAACGCTTAGCTGAGCGATCTTACGGTGTAATCTCTTAGACATCTTTAGTTCTGCGCTGTAGGGAAGCCCCCAAAACGGAGATTGTTATTAGCACCAAAGTGTTGCTTGCAAGCTTCAAGTGTTTTAGCGCATCCATCAGATTCCCCTGCGGTGGGGACATTAGAGCCGTCGTACTGACAATCTGGTCCTCTATATGTGAAGGGACAATAGTTCGGATACATACGACGCCTAGGAATAGACAAGCCCTCTATATCGAAGACAGAAGCCAATTGGTAGTTAACACCAAGCTTTGTCTCTTGCTCTTTACGGTTGAAGTACCAAATTTCAGGTGTGAAATGAGCTTCAGCTGCATTAGACGGCGTATTTTGGGAGGTAGAGCCGATCTTAAAAAGATATTTCTTATAAGTCCTAATGCGTACAAGCCTAAAACCAATAAGATCATCGTAGTCACGGGATAGATCTGTCATACCACCATCTATGTTCCCGATAAAAAGTTTAGGCGTGGGTAACTTATTGCTGCCAGTAATTTCTACACCACCAAAAGCAATCGGAACTGGCTTATATGTTCGCGTGTTGCCGTCCTTATTTACGTACTGAACTGTCTGCCCACCTGATTGCTCAGGGCTGACAAGGTACAACGTCGAAAACCCTGATGATTGGAAAGCAGTATCTCCATCAATAGTAAAAAGGTCTATAAGCGCATCTTCTTTGAGTTGCTCAACATTCTTAAAAACAAGCTTTTTGCTATCCATTAGTCAATATTTGCCTCAATAAGAGAAAACTGAAAGACTTCTAAGGTCGGATTATTAGTAGTGATATTTGGATTAGTCGTACCTGCAACCAAAAACTGCCGTGAGTACGAGTTGTCTCTTAAACGGTAGCGACGTGGTGTTTGACTGAATGGCGTCAATGTCATAAGAAAATAATCACCAATCGCGACATCGTCTAAAGCATTTCGCAGAACAAGCGCATCGGTCGACCCCAGTGGTCTTGTCGTAATGTCGTACTCACTCATACGGGTATTTACCCCGTCAGCAGAGATCTGCTCATAGCCATCACCAAAGCTAAATTTACGTACCCTGTGTGTACGTTTCTCCTGGACATTAGAAACTAAGTCCAGGGCAAGATTAACGTCGGCCATTGTGTAATAGTCCGCCTGAGCGCCTTTCTTCCATGATGACCCGTTTTACCGCACCATCGATGGCCTTGCCTAATTTGCCTGCTTGATCACCTGTTGTAGTGGATTCTGCATTACCACTTTGATCAACATTGACTGTGATATTCGTATTGGTATCACCACCCATCTTGCCTTTCTTACCGAAGTCGACAGGGATTGCCTTGCCGTTTGGAAGAGGAACAACAGCTTCGTTCATTCCACCTTCGCCAATGAGCGCTTGGGTAGGCCCGGTAACAACCCCGCCTTTCGCAAGTTTTAAACCAAAGTTGGGTCCAAGAGTGCCAAATTTCTCCATTCCGAACATGCCGGACTGAGCTGCGCCGCCTTGAAGGTTTCCTTGGCCCATGCCAACACCACCAGGCATTGAGCCACCACCAAACAGACCTAAGAGTGACTTCAGCACCATCATCTTGATCATGTCCGCAATGATCTTGGTAGCCATCTGCATGAAACTGTCAGCAATGCCTTTGAACATGTTTCCGAGAACATCTTGTACAGATGCTGCACCAGACAGGATGTCGGCAAAGCCTTGAGTAAAGGCTGTACTGATCGCTTGACCGACCCCAGCAGAAATTTCACTGAGCTGACCGAAACGTTCGATCAGGCCATCCATCTCCCCTAGTTTTTCTGCATCAACAAGCTTTTGTTCTCTAAATACTTCAAAGGCCTCAAGTGCATCTCCGGCAAGAGGACCACCAAGACGCTGCTCTTCTTCTAACCGTCGCTGTTCAATCTCAGATTCTGCACCAATTCGCCTTCCTTCGAACGTATCCATCGTTAGCCCTTGAGCCATCGACGCTGCACCTTGTACAAGCGTCTTCTGAGTGCCTAGTGCGCTTGCCTTCGTACTTTGTCTAAGCCCTTCAATTGCAACTGCCTGCTCCAATAACTTGTTGTGTTTCTCACGCAGCGCCATCTCAACTGAAAGCTGCGTCAAGACGCCGTCAGGGCCTGTATAACGCTTATTTACTTCGGCAAGGATTGCGTTGAATTCATCAGCTGAAATATTGCCATCTTTATATTGCTTTTGAAGGCCTTTAATCGACTCACCTAACTCACGCTCCATAATGAGCTTTTGAGCCATAACCTCAGACTGAATCCTAATTACTTTTACTGAATCGGCAGTATTAGTAGCTAGACCTTTAAGTAGCTGTTCAGCATTAATGATTTGATCAGCAAAACCTTCCAGTTGTCTACGAGGCATAATCGCCTTAGCTATCCCATCAAGATTTTCTTGGTTGGTTAAATCCAATCCCTGCGCTCTTGCAGAATTAATCTGAGCTTGCACCGCCTGTGCTTGACGTTTTGCATCGGCAAATCCGCCTCCTGAAGCAAGACCTAAGTCCTTAGCCTGAACTGTAGGTGGTGCATCAAGATTGGGAATAGTTTTACCAGCCTTTTGAGCTTCTTCTTTCTTCCCTGCTAATTCAGCTTCCTTCATGGCCATCTCTAGGCCTTTCTTCTTCAGTTCAGCAATCTTTCTCTCGATATCAAACTTATAGTTTGAAATTTGCTGCTCTACATCGGCATTAGCAATGACAAGTGACCGCTTCTGAGTCTCGATATCAAGCTCACCGCGCTTACGCTGTGAAATGTACTCATTTAAGGCAGTCAATGCAGTTGCTGATGCGCCTTCCTCACCCTCAATCAATTTACGGTTACGACGATCCGTCATCCGGATCTTTATCTCTTCTTGAGCAGTAAATAGATCAAGTTGCTTTCGAGCAACATCCTGCCGTGCATTGAACTCTTTATCT
>VMHT01080104.1_pt1 | contig 10797 bp, 18 predicted proteins | sample 4693611 | NCBI WGS metagenome assembly VMHT01 (sample SAMN12280063, study PRJNA550983) | marine metagenome | isolation source: seawater sampled from same location over 5 years 0.02-0.2 micron viral filtrate | place: USA: collected off the coast of southern California halfway between the port... ... | reverse complement strand
TTTGAGCGTAGCCACGGCATCCTGCTCGGCATAGGCCCCGACATATTTAGGGGGCAGCTTGTACATACCAGACTTGGGATCCACGCCCCACTCTTTTGCCGCCGCCTGTAGCAGGCGCTCGTTCTTACGCAGAGACACATAGTCCCGAGCCATAGCATCAAGGCCAAAGGACCAGCGGTTCTCATTAACCAAGGCCCCTGTAATCATAGTGTCGATGATCCGACCCTTGATCTCTATGCCCTCGGCCCTCATCCAACCCGCATCGTATGTTGCGTTGTGCATGATCACGTTCATATCGGGAACGGACATCTGCTTCTTGAGCCACCGCAAGGTGAACTTGGGGTCAAGGTTGTGGGAGTTTTCATGGCGGATCGGGAAGTACCCTTTGTATTCCCCTGCGGCTACCGCAATGCCAATGATGTGCCCATCCTTTCGCGCCCATCCCGGGCCCAAGGTTTTGATGTTGGGGTCAAAGGTTTCCAGATCCACAGCCACTTCACTGTACCCTGTAAGATCAGGATACTCGGGTGGGATGTTCCAGTCCGCGTCGATCAAGTCCAACTCGTTCTTAATCTGGTGGTGGAGATCACTCCCGAATAGATTTTTTTGCATCTTTATTTCCCATAAACAACTTCAATCGTTCTTGTATTTCGCTCTCACGATCCCCGCACTCCGCACCCAGTGCCGAATACCCAGCCTTGTCTACCCAAGAGTCTTCGTGGCTAAGATCATTCAGCAACCGAGCCGTCTTGACCCAGTCCATCATCAACGCAACATGTTGCGGGGTGACGTAACCATTGGTGCACTGTGCCTCTTTGATTATGAGGTTCCACCCATCAGAAATGCGAGTGAAATTCTCGTATGCATCACCGTAATCCTTGGCCCTCTGACCATTAATAGTTTTCTTAGCCTCGTCTAAAACCTTATCTCTCTTCATACCGTTATCCTCTAAACAAGTTGCTTTTCCATTGACATACCTTGTCAATGTGTGTGTGGCGTGTAGTAGGACGTACCATTCCCACCTTCTCAACCCACCCTAACTTTCGCAGAGATGCCATCATAGCCCCCCAAACATTATGATGGTGAGGATCTTTCATCCCTTGCGACCTACAAAACGCACAAATCTTTCCGCCCTCAACAAACTCGTGCTCGGACAAATACTTGGCTGCGTTGTCGTAGTATTCCTGTTTCCATTCGTCGTTCGCATGGACGTAGGCTCGTTCGATTTCAGCTTCGATAAAATCAAAGCGCTCTTGCTCAATTGTCATATCGTATACCTGTATCTATAGTCACTTTGTAAGACCCACAGGTTGTGTCGTGCTCGCGTGACGCCAACGTAAAACACCCTGTGCTCATCGTCTTGGTGCTCGCTCTGGGTCGCTGCTTTCGTAGAGGCAGTGTACACCACAACGTTATCGTCCTCTCCCCCCTTCATAGCATGGAAGGTGGACAATTTTATACGAGGCTCGGACATCAAATCGTCACCTCTTCTCTCCATCGCGTCGATGTAATCACGGTCCTCTGGGGACACACGCATAACATCATACGCACTCGTCTCTGCGCCAACCACCAACCCGTATTGAAGCTGCAAAATCTCCATGTCTAACGTCGCGTCGGACGGTAACAGATCCAGCATCTGCCTACTGTTGCGCTTCACAACCTTGTTTTTCCCCTGCTTTGGAACGGCCTCGTATAGATCCTTGATCCTTTGTACGCCCACTTTCCTGTCGGCACACAGATCGTCCCATGTTTGCAGGTTAGCTACCAGTTCAAGAGATATGCTTGGCCTTCCTTTCACAGAATACTTGAAACCCGAGCGCCGTATATACTTAGCCATGTCACGCACCATGGAGTTCGTTCTTGCCATGAGCGTCCACGAACCCTCGTGCAACGGAATGTCCTGCATGTGGTGAACATACTCAACCGTCCCTTCTTCGTCTCGGGGCTTAAACATCTTGAGGTGACGGTCCTCGATCCTGTGTGCAATGGTTCTCGCCACTCGCCACACCGACTTTGGAATGCGGTAGCTTTGCTGCAAGACCGTGATGTTCTCGGAGCTATTGTTAAACAGCTTAACATCTACGCCCGTCCACCTGTGAATGGCTTGGTCATCATCCCCTGCGATGTAAACTTTGTCCGAGCGTTCCGATATCTTAGCTGCCATGTGCCACTGCAATGGCGTGAAATCTTGGGCCTCATCAATGAACAGATAGTCTAGGTGGGGCGGCTCTCCGACCTCGATGTACTTCTCGATCATGTCCACAAAGTCAAACTTCTCCGTGGCAATCTTGTACTCAATCATCTGTTGGTTCAATTGCTCCAACTTTGGAAAGTACAAGTCCCTGTTCGCAGCCTCGTTAAACTCCACGTCCAGACTAACCATGCGCAGCCGCGCTCGATTAACCATCTGAAGATAGTCTGCTCCCTCTCCAGCTTTAAAGTTAGGCATCAATATACCCTCGTCCAAACTGGCATCCACTTTTCCATCGAAGTCTAAACCGAGTTGCTGCCCGATGTTGTCGTAGTCTTCCTTGTTCATAACGTCTTGAGCTTGCAAACCCAGACCGTGATACCCAAACGAATGGCTCGTCCGCATGTTTGGAAAATGTTTCGGCTCCAATCTAAACTCCGCGCAGGCGCGTGTCACCATCTCCTCGATAGCCTTGCGGGTAAAAGATATCACCCCAATCCGTGAAGGGTGCACCCCATCTTCCAACGCTCGTTTAATCTGCTGGATCAGGAAGTATGTCTTGCCTGTGCCGGGGGGACCAAGGATCAACTCCGCTTTAGGTATCATAGTCTTTTCCCCGTGGCCTGCTGTTGACCCAATCCTCAATCTCCGCCAACACCCAGCGCGATGCCGAGCGTCGGTTGTCATCGGACCCAAGGACAATGGGCTTTGGGAAGTCTTCTGTCATTTGCGCCAGCTTGTAGACGTAGGACCGCGATACTCCCAGTAGATCGGCAACCTCTCCTACCCGAAGCAGTCTGTTAGAATGGGATGTCATTGTTAATCTCCTGTACGGGCAACTCTACCTCGTCATCTTCAAACGCAGGAACCCACCAGCATCGAACCGTGGTTCTCTTCCCGCTCTTTCTTGTAATGTGTTGGGATCCATTATCCCCACCCAAGTCTCGTATCATCTGAATGATTTGCGCTCGGGTCTGAGCCACAAACCTGCGATGGTGCAGATACTCCAGCAAACCTTCCAGCTTAAACTTGGTTACCCCGTCATCAGTCCACGGCTTACCCATGTCTATCTCCTCTGGTGCCATCGCCCGAATGTGGCTTGTGCAATACGAAAACAAATGCTCTTTGAACTGACCAGCTATTGTCTCTTCATACGGCACGTCGATGTATGTCGCTTGGCTCATCGCACCATTGACCACCTTCCGCCACTTGTCAGGCTTGGTAGTTGGGGGCATGAAGTTGCATTGCTCCATGCAAGCACGTTGCCAAAGCGTCTGGTTCTGTAGCTGTTCCGTGCTTAACTGAATGCGAAACCCATTCACGTCCATGAAGTATAGCCTCGGTTCCGACAGCATAATTGTCAAGCCGCCTACCTGTGGAGCATCGGGCGCATCGTCGCTGATCCCATGCTTTGCCAACACGCAGAGAGATGGATCACAGTACGACTTGAACGGTTCATCCTTACAAGTATATCCCCAATCTTTTTTCTCGTGTTGCTTGATCACCGTCATAACTTCTGTCGATGGCAGCGGTGGAGAAAACAACGTCCGGTTATATTCCTCCAATGAATTTTGCCACGCGTCTGGAAACTTTTTCTTGCAGTACACTCCGATAAAAAACAGCAGCTTGTTGCGCGGCTCACTCTGTGGTCCGTCCGAGAAAATGTTTCGGATGCATGGTGGTCCGTCCGAGAAATGTTTACGCACCTGTGTGGTGGATCTTATAGCCTCCAGATCAGACAACTCGACACGGTTCTTGTCGATGGCTGCAAGGAACTCATCTAGTTCCATGGCCTCGCCACTCTTGTCATAGCAAAAACGCTGGGGCATTTCGGCGTTGAAGTAGGGCATGTTGATAAAGTTACCCACGTCACCTCTCTCAACGATGATCGTGTCTTGCTTTGGGAATATCTCCACACCACTGTGACCCAACATGATCGCCATCTCGGTCAGGTATTCTCGGACCACCGCCGCTTGCTCCCACTCTTTCAGGAACAAATAGAGGTGTGCCCCACCAGACTTAGACCGACACTGCAATAAAGGCAGACCCAGCTTCTGGATCTTGTCTTGCAACTCTTTCTGGTTCAGATCGTAGACATCGACATCGATGGCACCGAACTTACATTGGTTTTCCTCGTTGATTGGTATGGCACCCACACCATGCTTACCGTCGATATGAGACTGCACTAGCTTCTCGGTCAACGGCTCGCGTATAATTTTACTTTGACTTTCTGCCTTGCCCTTTCGACTTGTCCGTCCGACAGTCGTAGTGCCATGAGCATTCTTAGCCCCGACAAACGCGGCAAGCAGCTTCTTTGATTTTGACATTTACTGCTCCCAAGTGAAGGTGGGAGGCGGATACCCGTCCGCCCCCCGAGGCTGCTAGAAGGGGATTTCATCATCCTTCAATGGAGGAGTGGGAGTGGAAGCCCCTTCCTCCGGTGCAGCTTTCACTTCACCCGCAGCGATACTATCGCGGAAGGCTTTGGCTTCGAGCAAAAGGTCACGGTCTTGGACCAGACCAACCTTGTCTACTTTGTAGTTGAACCATGAACCTCGGTCATTGCTGTCCTGAACCGTGGTCAGTTTCCACTGAGTTGCGAACAGCGGAGGCAAGATCATCTGCCCAGTCTTCGGGTGCTTGATCTTTTGCATGGCAATCTTGGTCTTCCATTGACGGCTGACCTTTAGCTGAGTTGACTTCATGTCAACGACAACAGGTTGTGTGATACCATCCTCGCCCACAATCAAACAGAAGTGCTGATCTGATTTGACCAACTCGTTTCCGTTAGGCAAGATTTCTTTGGACCCATCACGCTTGGTTTGTTGTAGCACAGGATCACTGATGGATATCTCACCTTGGTATCCGCCGCCTTGTTCTCTCGGAACGAACTCCAGATACTTTGTGGTCTGATAACAAGGCAGGATGTTGACACCCTCTTCCCCAACAAAGAGTTCCATAGTGACGTTGTTAAACATGTCACCCTCTTCAGACCCCTCGATGTACTCAGCTTCACGCTTCTTGAGTTGCGGGGACATGGCCTGCAAGATACGAACAAACGGTATCTGCATCTCGCTGCTGTCGAAGGTCGCGCCCTCGCCAGCAAATCCCATGATATCATCCATGACATCTGTGCTTAACTCTGCATTTTTCTTTTTAGCTACGGCACCCATATTACTTCCTCCGGATCTGTGCAGTATTTGCAATGAACGCCCCGAACAGGTCGAGGTCGATTGGTTTACCATCCGTCACGCGCTCTTTAATAAACGCTTTAAGTGTGGATGGGTGGACGTGGGTCTTGGTCTTCGGGTCGAAGCCTCGCTCTTGTAACAGGCCCACTACATCCCCCGCTACGTTGTCTTCACCCTTGCCAAACGACACCGTGATATCGTTCTTTATTATATCGTCCAGCCCGTTGTCGCGCAGCCACTCGAACGCAGCATCTTTATTCGCAACGGGTATTGAAGCAGACACAATCATCTTACGCTCGACGACTGAACCATCGACATCAAGACGCTCGACCCCCATCTCGTCCATCAAAGACGGGATGTTCTCCACCGAGAGTTTGTGTTTCTCCTGCTTTAAACTTTTAATATATTCTTCCGCTTCATTAATCTTTGCTTCAACTTCGCGGAGTGATCGAACCAGTTGACTAAGTTGTTTTCCGGTTCCAGTATCGACAGAGGACAGGGCCTCGTCTTCGTCATACAAGTCTTCAAATATGTCACTCATAAGTTTTTCCTCTTCAGGGTTGATTTATCCGGTAGCCTCGTGCTATCCGTACCGTAGACAATAGTGGAGGTATATGATGGTTGTCAACTACAAATATAAACTGCCACCTTTTAATCATCAGGCCGAGGCGCTTGACACAGGGTGGGATCGCATCGAGTTCGGCTTGTTCATGGAGATGGGAACAGGCAAGTCAAAAGTTTTGATCGACAACATGGGTATGCTGTACCTGTCTGGCCTGATCGACTTCGCCTTGGTCATCGCACCAAAGGGTGTGTACCGCAACTGGGTTGCCAAAGAAATACCCGAGCACATGTCCGATGATGTACCGCACCGTGTCATACGGTGGGTCGCAACTCCAAACAAAAAACAACAGGCTGAGATGCGCTCAATCAAAGACAAGTTCGACGGCCTGACAATCTTTGTTATGAACGTCGAGGCTTTCTCCTCGGTCAAAGGTAAATCGGCTGGGGAATGGATGGGTCGTGCGCTAGGCTCTAATGGTCTGATTGCTATTGATGAGTCAACCACGATCAAGAATCATAAGGCCAAGCGCACCAAGAACCTGACGAAAATTGCCGACAACTTCAAGTACAAAAGACTGTTGACAGGCTCTCCCATAACAAAAAGTCCCATGGATATTTATTCGCAGTGCGAGTTCCTACGATCTGGGTTGTTGGGGTTCGAAAGTTACTACGCATTCCAAGGTCGGTACGCAGTAATGCAACGCCGCACCATGGGATCCCACTCGTTCCAGCAGTTGCTGGGCTTCAAGAACCTAGACGAACTGACCAATAGCATCGACACGTTTTCTTTTCGGGTGCTCAAAAAAGACTGCCTCGATCTGCCCGAGAAAATATACACCGCTCGCTACGTCACGCTGACCGACGAACAGATCAAGATGTACAACCAAATCAAGCAGCAGGCACTGATCCTGCTCGACAATGGTGATCTAGTCTCGGCCCCCGCTGTAATTACCCAGCTACTCAGGTTGCAACAGATCATGTCTGGACATCTCAAGACAGATGACGGTGACATCCTGACGTTTAAGTCTTCGCGTATGGATGCGCTGGAAGAGATCATCGAAGAGCATGACGGCAAAGCAATTGTCTGGTCTCGCTTTCGACACGACATCAAAGAGATCACCAATATGCTTAACAAAAAGTTCGGGGAAGGCAGTGCCGCTGCATACTTTGGCGATACGTCCGACGATGAACGACAAAGAATCGTCCAGCACTTTCAAGATCCAAACCACCCCCTGAAATATTTCGTAGGCAACCCAGCCACCGCAGGCTACGGCCTCACGTTGACCGAAGCAAACCTCGTGGTATACTATGCCAATGATTTTAATCTGGAAACACGCATCCAATCAGAGGATCGTGCACATCGGATCGGACAAAAGAACAACGTGACATACATCGATCTGATCTCCGAGGGCACAATCGATGAGCGCATCGTCAAAGCATTACGGTCAAAGATCGACATCGGTGCTTTGGTGCTAGGAGAAGAGGCTAAACAATGGCTAAACCTAAATCCCACGAGGAAGTAATCGAAGCCATATGCGATTACAAAAAAGGCTGGACCAATCTGAACAGCGCAACGAGAGAGCTTAACGAATTGACTGGGCTCTCTCCCGACATCGCCGCCGCCTTCCTCAAAGATATGAAACGCCACAACGTCACGCAGATCCGAGGGTACTCTAAAGAAAAAGATTATCAAATCGCTGGCAAAAAAGGTAAGTTCAACGAGGCAAAAAAATAACCCCGCCAAAGCGGGGCTAGTTTATGAGGTCAGTAGGCCACAGGCGTGGGGCCTATCGAGCAGTGGTATTACCATACTACGCAGGTTCCATTTCTGCAATAGCTTTCCTAATTAAGACCGATAGTTGTCGGGCCATGGACCTCTGTTCCGACTCCGCCAGCTTGCGCAGCAAGTCGTGGTCCTCTTTGATCAAGCCAACGTTCTGAAATTGCTGCTTGTCTTTCTCTTTCATCTTCTTTCGTGCCATAGCTTGTCCCCAATTTGTTGTTTGCTTTTACACTACTATAGCACAACATGCAACCTAATCGTCCCGAGCGTCTTTCCGAGCCTCTCGGTCCATGGCATGAAGGTATCCAGCAGGAACCTTGCGCGTAATCCGAATGCAGCGCCACGGTATCTCGTCCCGCTTGTCAGAATAGTTCGGGATACAGTGCGCCGTTACCTCGTCGCCAACCTCAATGTCCATGGCATCGACGATCCGCTTGTTAAAGAACACGCCGTCACCCTCCTCGTTCGATCCAAACGCACTGTCTGTGTACGTCAATTCCTCAATCAAAACTTCCATTTGTTCTGAATGAAACTTCTTCTTCGTTTCAAAAATTTGGCTCATAAATTATTCCTTTCTCTTCTTGTTTCTTTAGATAGTTAAGCTCGTTGATAAGGCTCTCGATCCTCGGATCTCGGTGATCCTCCCATTCGATATCGTCAATCTCACGCGACAATTCCTTAATCCTTGTCGGTATGCACGTCACTCTTGGATCCATTTTTCTTCCTCGGCAATTTATATTTTGATTTGATCTGGGACAAAGCCTGCATAGTCATGTCCATAATGAAAGTAGCATCCTTCAAGGTCATACCTTTGGTCAACAACTTGTCGAGCTTCTCCGCGTCCTTGGTCAACTTCAAAGGACGACCGCCCATCTTTCCATTGACTTGAAACATATTAGCCGTAGGAGCATTGGGCTCTTTGCTTCCATTAAAACGAGGGTTGTCCACTTTATCTTGTTTGTTCTGGGCCAACCAATACTCCCTGTAAAGAGACTCATATTCTTTTCGGTGTGGTATCTTCAATTTCATATCTGCTTCCCCGCTGCCCGAAGGTTCTTAACATAAGTATCCAACTCCTCACGCGCAGCGAACAACTCACGCTGCACGTTGGGACGCGCATCACGGCGATACCGCTCATCTTGCAACGCATCAACCTGCTGCTTGAGCCACCGCAGTTGAGACTGCTGAAACATGCTTAACTCTGCATCACCCATTGTTATACTCCACAAGTTTATAGATCAGTTGGGTCACACATTCGAAGTCTTCAACCGTACCCCAGTTTACTTCCATGTCAGTGTATCCAAAGTCTTCGTCCTCGAACCGCATCTTAATTACAGCGTCCAACAACGTCTCCGCTGGCATCGTAAATGGAACCGCGCCACACTCATTCTCGTACCAACCATTAAGAGATCTCATCTTCGGGCCTCCAACGTTTGTCACTACAGTTGTACTCACCCTCAAACAAACCACCTTCGTCACGGTAATCCGCCGCCACAACACAATCCAACTCATTAACCAAACGATCCCACACAGGGACAGGGGGGGACCACGCAGTCCAACACTTGAACTCCAAAATTAATGACTCAACGTCACTGTGTACACATCGAACGTTATCAACCTCACACAAATCCCACTTGGTTCCCCAGTTCTTTACTCGCCAGTCATACCACGCAGGCACGTCACCTAAGTGATCTTTATACACCTCCAATGGCATTGGCTTAACCATCGAACAAAAGTTGGACAGGTCAAAACTTAACGCACGAACCAACGGCTCTGGACCAATGATAGACACATTCTGATAACAATGATTAGGCATGACCCGACACCGCCTCCTCTAACTCGCGCAAATATCCCAGTTGATACGGGCTGTCCGCTGGATCCTCCTCAAAAGATTTTAACGCCTTGAGAATATCAAAGCCTTCAACCAACATATCATCACACGCCGAAGCACGACCCGCCTGATACTGTTTGAAATTATATAAGTCTGATTGCATAACTATTTAGCTCCTTGGTTACTTGTTGAATACATGCAAGTTATAGAGTGTCGGTGCTGTTGTCAAGATCCTCGGCTCTCGGACCTGAGTTACACTATAGCGCAATCTCCAGAGATTTTTTGTTTTTTATTTTTTTTCATCCGAATTTACCGTATCCACCGTATCCAAGTGTACCACCCCCTTATTTATATACCTCGTACAGCCCAAGGCTGGATACAATCGGTTACGTTTGGATACGTTTCTCTGGGAAAAACTCCCTATATAGGAAAGTTGTCAAACACCCCCGCTTGGTATAAATTGTTGGCAAGGCACAACGAGGAAGACATGAACGCAGTAGAAAAAAGCAATGGCAGACAGCTAACAAACCGCCAGAAAACTTTTGCTAGGCATATTGTAGAGGGCATTTACTCCAACGCTGAATGTGCAAGGAAAGCAGGATACTCCCACGATGTAGCCTCTAAGCAAGCGTCAGTGTTGTTGAATGGTCGAGACTACCCGCACGTTTTGGAATATGTGCAGGAACTTCGAACCGAACGAGAACGGCGTTATGGTGTGACCACTATCGGGCAACTCGAACGGCTGCATCAACTGTCTCTTGGCGCAGAGGACGCGGGTCAATTCTCCGCAGCCATCAACGCAGAAAAAATACGTTCTGCCTTGGGTGGCCTGACTGTCGATAGGCGAGAACAAATCAACTCCATAGATCAGATGTCAAGGGATGAGATCACGGCACGTTTGGCAGCGTTGCAGAAGCAGTATCCTCAAGCCTTTGTGATCGATGGTACAGCAAAGGATATCACACCAGATGAGCAAGGGACCAGAGGCGAACTTCTGGCAATCGATCAGGACGAACCTGCCCAAGAATTGCTTCGCGACGAGGATTGAGAACAAGCACGGGGGCGGTGTGCCTGATGTACACCTAGTGTGGGACGGCTTGCCCTTCTGGCTGGAACTCAAGGTAAGCAAAGGTACGCGGGTAAATATCTCTGCCCATCAAATCGCGTGGCATATGGCATATTACGCTCGCGGAGGGTCGAGTTTCTTCTTGGTAAAGAGGGCCAAGGAGCGTGATAT
>VMHT01050786.1_pt1 | contig 10797 bp, 15 predicted proteins | sample 4693611 | NCBI WGS metagenome assembly VMHT01 (sample SAMN12280063, study PRJNA550983) | marine metagenome | isolation source: seawater sampled from same location over 5 years 0.02-0.2 micron viral filtrate | place: USA: collected off the coast of southern California halfway between the port... ... | reverse complement strand
TAGCTGTAGCCGCATTACCAGTAATGTTAGAGCTTGTAAGGGCTAATGTTCCAGCGGTAGCTGGTAGCGTTATATCTACATTTCCACTAAAAGCAGAGTGGAGCGGCGCTTTCAAAGCGGCATAATGTGCATTGTTACTTTCGCAGTACATTCTTAATTCTGACTGTGAGCCAGCGTTTTTTATATCAAGTAAACCACCTTGTATTTCTGTATTACCAGTAATAGTTAAACTACCTGACATGGTATCAGCAGTGTCACTACGAAGAAACTGAGTGCTATCAAGGCTATCTAAGGTTTGTGCGTTTACGTTGGTTAAGTTGCGTCCATCTAATGCAATTATATGACCACTCGCATCTCTAAACACTGCCTTCTCTGCTGGCTGAGTGCAGAATATTATTTTCTCTCCCGAACCCCAATTAACAGCATTATCATTATTTGTAGATTGAAGTATGGTAGTTCTGCCTAATGTAGTACCAGAAGAAGTATATGTGCCTATACCAACTTCAAAATCAGAACCAAGAGTACACGCGTAATAAGTCGTATTACCATCACCAATGGATGCAAAACTCTCAAAGCCATTGACTGCGCCCGCAAGCGTATAAGTCGCAGTTCCAGTTGTAGCGGTGGTTTCTTTTACGCGATCTGCTAAAATAAGTGTCATTTTACTTTAACTCTATTGAAATGTTTCCAGAATTAATCCTAAAAATATCTCCAGTTTGTATCGTTTTAGGGTTATCTAATTGACCAACAAACAAAATATTGCCACTTGTAGATGCATCGGCTACGAAACAATGAGAAACTGTATTATCAGTTCCTGTGGAAGCGGAAAATTCAATATTATTGGTGTTACTACAAGTTTGACTATCAGAGCTTGACGAAGCCAAAGTCCAGTTTGCCGCCGTGACTTGCTGACGAGCATATGCGCCAAAGTTTGCCTCTGTTACAGAACCTGCCTCCGCGTCAGATACTGCTGTTGCTAAACCCACGTAAATCGAATCTCCTAGCGTTGAAAATGAACCCGCGTTATTTTTAAATATTAAACTAAGAAGTTTATTTTCTAGATAAGTTGTTGCCGCATTTGTTGTTGCCATTTTATACTCCTAATTTGCTTGGTTTGCGTAAATTGATGACATACTCAAAGAGCCAGTTCCGTAATGACTTCTTTGCTCATCGGTGCGAATTTCTTCAATAATTCTGCTGAATTTCTGGTCGTAAATATTCGCTGAATTTTGATCCATGAGGTAGAGATAAGCCTCTACCAAACTCCCCATCAAATATGCGTCTGGGTGTCGAGTGAGCATATCATTTGTTGTATTGCTATCGCTTAGAGCTTGCAGGCTTCCAATATAAATGATTTCTACGTTGTAACTCTCGTCTGGAATTGGTCTAAGTTTTAACTCACTTCCGACGATAGAATAGGCTTGCGGTTTCCCGTTAGTGTTCCCTGAAAACTCGCTATCTAGAACGTGAGGCGACTTGTATTCCAAAACAGTTGACGGCGATGTAAGTAATTTTATAAATCGCACTTCGCGCATATCTGTCGGAAGCGTTAGAAACTCATCGCCTGTTGTCAAAGCGGATTGCGCTCGTTTCTCTTGCCCCCGCGTTTCTAAGTCACGGGAAAGTCTCGCCTCTGCAAGCAATATAAAGTTTGGAATCTGGTCGGTTAAATCTGTTCTTGCTAAAAAATTAGCAATAGACGTTTTTAACTCTGAATAATTTGATATAGCCATTAGATACGCCCGCCGCCTGTTCTAAAATATTTGTTTTCGGGATCATTCAACCACTTTGCCCAATCCTTCGGATTGTCTTGCGGATGCCCAAATTTCTCTCGCAGTTGCATATATAAAAGATTTGGAATGGTTGCGACCTCTTGATGATGCTTCTGTGTATTACCAATCAATTTCCCATATTTCCAATCGTTCATTCGCTTTTTATTTGAATCAATAATTGGATCAACGTGCTGATTTTGGATAATTGACTTCTCGCCATCGCGGTTTATTTCCATGAAGGTTTCTTTGCCAGAAGCTTCATCTTTTGAAATAAGTTTTTTCATATTTACCTCATAAAAAAAGGCGGTATAAAACCGCCTCTTTCTAATTGTCTGTTATTAAGGATTAAGAACCATTCAACCCTATGACTGCCGCATGAGCTTTTGGAGCATCTGGCATTAACGTCCATTCACACAAGATTTGTGTTTTGGTTGCATCAGCCACGCCTGTTTCTTCTTGCTCAACGAAGTTTCTTCCGTTTATTGCGCCGACAGCAACATGGTCAGGGTCAATCAAATAAATTCTATCATTGGACATGAATCTTGATGGAATAACCTCTAACTGTCCAAAGTCATTGAACAGAACTGAGACAGCCCCATTGAAACTGACAGGCTTTGATTGCGTGGTGTTAACTTGGTTAGTCACCAAATTTGTGCCTGACTGCGTTAAATCAGAAATGTTAGCTCTATTGGTCGCACTAGCAACTAGAAGGCGAGGATTACCCCCGTCTGTCCATGCAAGTTGCATAGCGTTGTCAATCTTTGCTAACGTTAATGCCGCCGCTGTTCCAGTTAGATCCGCAACATCCGAACCATCGCCCGTTGCCGCCGCCATATCTGAAGGTTTATCAACATTTGTGATCCAAGTTATCAGCGAAGCCGACTTCCTTGGCTCTGAAGCAGATCGAGCAACGTTAGTGTCGCCAATAGACTTCTCAATGTCTTTCCGCAGATCTAAGCCTGCCAAAACAGTTTGATATGCTACTTCAGATTCAATGCCCGCCTTATCGACAACTTCTACTGTACCTGAGATAACAAAACCTCTCGTTGAGATCTGATGGTAATTACCAAATCTACTGAGCGCGGTCACGCCCGTATCGGTCATCGAAGCACCTTCGTTTCGATGGTTGTCAGTTGCGGCACTTGCTAATTCTTGAACTAAAAACTCAGCAAAAATACCAGAATTTGTGCGCTTTTGCGCAGCTGAATAAATAGGAGTCTCATCACTATCAATTCTTTGAATAACATCAGCGAGGGTTTCTCGCTCACCAATTTTATTTACAGATGTTAAAGTAGCCATTTTAAAAACCTCATTTTCTTTGACTTAATAAAAGATCCACCGCAGAGGCAACACTGCCCTCTTTGGCATGACGCTCACGTAATTGAGAACGTCTACGTTGAGACACTTCATTTTTAGATCTTGGAACACCTGATTTAGCCATTTTTGGAGCTTTGCGAACCTTCCGTTTAATTTCGGGTGTCTTGCTATTTAACTTCTCAAATTTCATAGAATTATATAGCGCAACGATGGCACGATGATCAGATGCGTTTGCAACTTCTTCATCGGTATAACCAAGCGTTTTTGCATACTCTATAAGCTCTGCACGTTCTTTATCACGGACACTTGCTTCTTTCCATTGAGGTAGTTTCTGGAGCATTAAATCTGATTGCTGAGTCAGATGTTGGCGCATAATTTTCTCGCCCTCGATCTGTTGCTCTTGCGCAACCCGTTGCTGTTCCGTTTGTATTTTTTGCAAGTTTTCTTTTCGCTGTTGCCAGTTTTGAACTAATAAAGTGTATTCCTTGGCATCCATTGTTTCATAAGCCTTTTTCCAATCAGGCTCTTCACCTAATTGATTTTCGGTTTGTTTACTCAGGATGTCTAAATTTTGACCCAATTGTTGAAGTGAGTTCATGTACGCGGTTTGCAGTTCGCCTGTTTTTGATTTTTCAGCTTCAAATTCTTTGCGCTGTTCTGCGAGTTGTTGCGTTTTTTGCGTGTAATCAGCTTCACGTTGATAGCCTTTGAGAGCTTCATCAAGGGTGACATCAATCTCCTTACCATTCACTTTTACAGTAAAAACATCCTGTTCCTCAAAATCAGTCTCATCCTCTTCAGCGAGTTCTAATTCTTCCGCGTCTGTTTCTTCTGAAACTTCCGTTTCTTCGGTTTCAACTTCTTCGGGTAACGCCTGATCTTCTGTTTGAATCTCTTCAGGCTCAGTTGCTGTTTGTTCTTCAGTTTGCTCATTTTGAGGCTGTACTAACAAACTAGCGGCTTGATCTAATGTAAGCTGTTCTGCGGTTTCGATATTTCGGTCAACCATTATCTGCCTTTCATCTTAGTTTAAATTCTGCAATTTTCCCATCCTCCAAAACCTTCGCAAAATGCGATTTGAAAGCGTCCAGTGATTGCAATAACTGGTATAAATGCTCCCGCTTATCGTGGTCTGCGATTGCAGACTGTTTCCATGCGGCAACAAATTCTGTTTCTAAAGTTTCAAACGCCTCTATTATAAGAGGTTCTCTAAGCAAGGACTCTGCCTTAGCCTTGCGCTCAACGTCGGCTCTGGGATTGCTCATTTTAATAAACTATACCCAGTTAAATCCATCGGGTTGTTTTGATAAAATGAAGGTCTTGCGCCAAAACTCTGCAAAAAATTCTGATTAGCTGTGTTAAAATCAAACCCTGTTGGAACATTTGCTGGCGCAGTATCCAAGCTCGTTAGCCTGTTATAAATTCCATCATCAATCACCATAGGCTTGGATGCCTGTTCTATTGGCATACACACTTGCAAAACTTCATCGAAAGCGTAACCCTCTGGGCATCTTGGTTTAGCCGTCATCGGATTAGTTTCAGGCTCTACCCTTCTATCTCTTTCGGGTCTTTCAGGCGGGTTTATTAAATTTGCAAATGGCAAGTCCGAGGGGTAATTCGGGTCTTTTCTGCCCGAATAAGTAATCACACCCGACGGGCTTAACCTTAAAGTTCCTTGCCCCGCAGAAGCTGTACCAACTCCAGTTTCGTTGTTATAATTAAAATCTGGTAGCGATGCGATATTCTTGAAATCATCAATTTGACCGCGATAAAAGAAATCTCCAACTACGGGCAAACGCGATAAAAAGTTTGGTTGAATAGCTTTTAGAACAGTAGTTGCATCGCGATCCTCAAATTCTAAATCATCGAGCCTGAGTTTATTCGCTATGGATGCATCTATAATTGAGCGTGGATCTCTGCTTGCTTGCGATAGATTTACCGATGGCATAACAGGAGCGGCGATTGTATTAACGGGCTGATAGTCAATCGGAAACTCTGTCATTCCAACTGTGCGATCATTCCTACTCCCGTAAACTGGAACGCCTTTTTCCAGTTGTTCATTTGTTAATTGTGGCGTTGATGATCTGCCAAGCAACTCATCATATACCGAACTGTTTGCAGATGGGTTTGATGTAGGATTTGCCCTGTCTGAGCCAGATGCCCCGTCATCTTCATCAGATCCAAAGCACCATTTTTTCGCCTGCATAATTTTTTCAAATTCATAGGGCTTTAGGTGATCATGTTTTAGCATATCCAACCTTTTCAGTTTTCGGGCGATACCAATAGCCAATTGCGCCCTTGCCTTTTTTTTGTTCAATTAGTTTTTGTGTTTGCCGCATCATTTGACCGACCCCGCCAAACGGCGCAACAAAGTCTGCGAAAAATAAATTCTCGCCAGATTGCCAATCCTCAAAAGTTATTCGCCTGTCGCCGCGTAACAACGCCGCAAGCACTTCATCTGACACAAGCGCATAGGTAAGCACTCCGACAAGTTTTCCTTGCGACCTAAATTCAAGACATTGGTTATAGAAAATTGCCGTCCTGAAACAATTAGCGACCTTATCGAAACGCCAATGTCCAAGTTTGCCGCCGTCAGCCAGTAACTCACAGACCTCTCCAAACGTTATCATGCCCTCGGAAGATTAGTGCTTATCTGCGCATCTGTAATTGCTTTTGCGGCTCTCAACTGAGCTTCAGCCTGCAACTCTTCTCTGCGTAAGGCTAATGTCTGCACCATCTTTTCTCGCTCCAAAGCGATCTCTGCTTCTAATTTTGCTTTTTTAAGTTCAAAGTCCTGTTGAACTTTTATAAGCTCTGGATTTGGTTGTGGTGGTGATGGTGGTTGCATTTGCGCCTGCGTTGGGTCTTTAAAGTAACGCCCCGCATCTTTTAGCCCTGCAAGCTCGACATATTGCCGAAGCGTGTTAGTGTATTGCTCCATCGAAACAACAGGATTATTCACACCCATTTGCTGTAAAATCTGCTCCTGTTTAACAATGATTTCCATTAAACGAGCCATTTTCTCTTGCTCGTCCATTGTGCCAAGCCCGACATTTACAACTATATCAAACCCCTCAAACTCGCGTGGGTCGATAGCTACAAACTGATTTCGCAGTCTTATGATACGCTCTTGCTGTTGATAAGTACTTACGATTTTTAAAACAATCTGAAAAACGTCCTTCATTCCTGTTTCTGCAATGGTTCGCGCTATCGATTCAATCTTCATCGATGCGCCCTTAACTGTAGCGGCAACTGCGGCGGCTGTAGTGGATTGCAATGCGTTAGGATCTAAACCCGCACTTGTTTTAGAAATGCCTGTTCTTTGCTCTTTAATCTCATCAAGATAGCGCATTAATGGCTGTATTTCTGATCCTACCCCGTTTGTATTAAGAGGCTGTACAGCACCCGCATTTCTGGTTCTTATAATGCCGCCTGCTGTTCCATCTAGCAGATCGTCAAGATTTACTTGCCCTTCGACTGCAACAATCCGAGGCATAACACTCAAATAGGTCGAGTCCAGATATTGCCTTAAAAGTGTAGACTTTATCATTTGAAGATCTTTGGTAAGGTCAAAGATACTTCTGCCGATTAATCGATGCGGCATAAGAATGGGGCTAATTACAGCAAACGGAATATAATCAATTATCTCGTTTTCTAAAACATACTCGCCGCCATCACCAATTGAAAACACCCGCCTGCGCTCGGCAATACCATCCTCATCAAAATCAACTTTTATAATACTTTCATAAACAGGCACTTCTTTTTGAGATGGATCTGCATAATTAAGATCTGCGGAATCACCTAAATCAGAAAAACGATTGCGTCTTTCATTCTCGGTTTCTAGCTCACCAACCCCCGCATAGGTTTCGATCTCGTCTTGATCATAGCCCATGCTGACCAATTCGCTCACACTCATTGTCGTGCGATGACAAATAAACCGAGCATCATCTAATGATTTTGCGCGGCGATTTACAAGAAATTCTTCGGGCGGAACGTTGTCAACGCGGATGCGACCAGATTTTTTTCTAACCCGCGTCTTTATATCAAAGTTTACAACCTCTTCAATGCCTAGCCCTGCATCGCCTGCGATAACAATATTCTCTGATTGCTCAACAATTTCAACGTCTGGATTTGCTGTTAGCAAAGCTAATTCGTTAGGCTCTAACCCTTCGTACTCTTCTTCCTCAACCTCGTCAGTTTCATCCCAACCAACTTTAATGACCCCCATTTTAAAAAGAAGAGAATCTTTTATAAAATTATAAATCACCCGATAATAATCATTATCGTTCTGTAAAACGAAATTCACATAATCCGTAGCCTGTTCAGCTTTTTCAACGTCCTCTTCCGTTCTTGGAGCAAAGCGAACAACCTTATCCGTTCCAGTAAAAATTCGCATCATCGAAGGCATAATCTGCTCAACTGTGTCGGCAACAGTAGTATCCACAACGCTAGACCTACCCTCGATTTCGTTTCCGAATGGTCGCCCTAGATAGTAATCAAGCGCATCTATGCGATCTTGTGCAAACTCGGAATCAAAATGATTCAGGCTATCGGTTATTTCACGGGAAACAATAGATCCTAGTTGTTCATTATCAATTGTCACTTTTTGCCTCTTTTCCGCGCACTCTGATAAATATCTTTATCAGCCTTACGAGCTTTATCATTTCTCATATAAGAATTAACCCTGCCCATCGCCCAAGCGGGAAGCGGCACTCTGCGAGAACCATTACCAAGCCCCGCCGCTATTCCGCGCTTATAAACCCGCGTAAGCTCTCCGAGCGTAAACTTTGAGCCATCCGCTTTCTTTTTAAGTGCGTTTCTTGTTTTTTCGCTTAGTTTTTTTGTCATTGGCTCTAAACTTATTAACTGCTTTTAAATCAATTTTTTTGCCCGCCTTATACAGCTTGGCAGTGCGCTTCATTTCTTTTGCGGCGGCTGTTGGATTTTTTGACCCCGCCAGATACTTTTTTGGCAGACCTGTTTTTTTGTCCTTCGGCACTTTGGGAAAGCGTCTCGGCATCGCATACCCCCTCATCCTTGCACTTTTTAAGGGTGACGCACCCACCACATCGGGAGAAATGTTCTAGCGGCGGTGCGTCTGTTTTCTTGGGTTTTTTTAAATATCTGACGTAATACATTTATAATTTTTATTTTTTCTTCTTTTTCTTGCCCGTTTTTTTCATTGGTTTTTTCATGCCACGCATTGCTCATTCCTTCTCAAAACAAATTGCATATCCTTTTCAGGATACTGGTTATAATAGCCTGCTTTAAACAGACGCTCCGAAGCGAAAACCAGATGCTTTAATGACTGCACAAAAATCAACCCATACGGCTTTTCTGTGAGTCCCTCAAATTCTGGCGTTAACGCATCATCTCCCGCATCTGGGTGAAACCCCATCAGCCAAACTCCGCCACAATCCTCATTGTGATCATCAATCCATTTATTAAATTCATCGATTTCTAAACCCTCTTTGTTAAACCAGACAACAATCTCTAAAGTGTCCGATTCAGGGTCGAAAAATGCCTGTCGTGCTAAAACAAAAGGCAAATAATCAGTCTCAAAAACAGTGACCTTATTATCAAGCCAAGCTCTTCGGGCATAAGGGCATGGCGGTAAACCACCAAAACCATCTACCGCAACATCTAAAACTTTCTCAGTCCAGAGACGCAACTCGCGCTCAATTAGCTCCATTTTACCTTATTTGCCCAAAACGCGGCACTCATCTTGCCCTTTGCAATATTCTTTGCATGACGAGCCTTAAAAGACTTGCGCCTTATTTTGGTTTTTTCACTCTCGCCTTTTTTGGGCGACCCCGCCGTTTTTGCCCCTTGCTGACCGAAACGGATGGTTTTGATTTTCTCCCCTTCTTTAGCCACGACAATATGCGACTTAGTTGGGTGATTAGGTGTTCTTTTAGGTTTATTATAGCCCGATACTCCCGCCCGCTCTAAACGCGGATCTGCCTTGCTCATTTTGCGTTAAGCCGAGCCTGCAACTCATAAGCCCTGCGCATCTTCGGAGACATCGCACTTACATTAACCTCTGGCTTTGCCTCTTTCTTCTCAGCAGGCTTTTTAGCCACCTTCTTCGCTTCTTTTGCCATCTTACACTCCTATGTAATCCAACTCGTATCAGGCTTAAAAGCAGCCCGACTATTCCAACGAGACTGATGCCCCAACGCCATCGCACCCTCCTGCGCAAAGCTCAAAACAAAAGCATCCGCAACATCGGGCGACCTCTGCCCCCGTCGCTTCATCTCATCCTTGCTCTCAACCTTCAACTTGCCAGAACTCTGATACTTATACCGAATGCTCGTAATCTCGCTAATCAAACCATCATCATCTGGAATGCGGCAGTCACGACCCTCAAACCACTCCCGCGCCTTCCAGAATAACTCATCCCTTAAACGCATAAACTTATCCCGCAGCGCAGGGGACTCCGATACCGATACCGATACCGCAGGCATATCTAACTCAACCAACCTATCAGCTAAACCACCACCAACACCAATCGAGTCAATGTAAATTGCTACTGGACGCATTAAATAGGGCGTTGCCTCATACTCCGCCATAATCGCACCCGCTAAACTCATTAAATCCTTATTCTGCCAAGTGCGTATTTTCTCTAAAATAACCTGACCCTGACGCTTGCACAAAGCAGAACGATCATCCCCAAACCGAGCAACGTCAACGCCCCAAACTACAGGCGTGGAAGGAGACGACTCAATATCCCTTCGCGTCGCATCTTCCACAAGCGATAGCGGAACAAGTACGTCGTCACTCTGCGTTGGAAACTCGCCCAGAACGCGAACCCTAAAAACATTGCTCTCGTCACCATACTTCGTAGCCATCTGCTCAATAAACTTGGAATCAACAGTATTTGAATCCGAACACGATACAGTAATGTTGTTGTAAAGCTCACGATTGGCATGAAACGCATCATAAAAAAAACCCTCTGCCCTAGTAGGATTGCCCGTCAAAACAGTCTTTGCCCCCGACGTGGACATAGCACCCTCGCCAACCTGAAAAACCACATCAGGAACGCCAGATGCCTCGTCGACAACAATCAACATATTCTCGCTGTGAAAACCCTGCAACGCCTCTGGATTCTCCCTGCGGCTCGTCCTAAAAGCACAAAAACTATCCGAGCTTCCACGCAAACTAATCTTGTCGCTCTTAAACTCTAACTGGCTCAAAAAGCCCTCTGGCATCTTCCGCGCCCACTTATCAACCTCAGTCCATAACACATCGTTCAACTGATGCGCCGTGTTCGCTGTTGCCACAATCTTTGTGGGATACCGCGTTAATAACCACCACAATATCAACCACGATAAAAACGCCGTCTTGCCTACCCCGTGACCCGACTTAATCGCTACCTTGTCATCAGACGCAATAGCTCGTAACGCTAACGTCTGCCACTCCTGCGGATCTGCCCCAATAACGTGCTTAACAAATAACTCAGGGTCGTTGCGTAAACGTAACAACGTATTTTTTATATCGTCCATAGGAGTCCCTGCGCCCCAAAAAAAGGTAGGGGGGTATATTTCTAGCACTGCCCCCGCGCGATATTTAAGGGGGGGGTATATGCAGAAATCAAATCACTTTTTGCTAATAATTTTGCTAATATCTTCTGTAACCCGCAGAAACATTAGAGTTTCGTCAGGCAATCAAACTAACGACCTATTGAATTGTTGCCTTTTCCTCGCGC
>VMHT01076558.1_pt1 | contig 10798 bp, 11 predicted proteins | sample 4693611 | NCBI WGS metagenome assembly VMHT01 (sample SAMN12280063, study PRJNA550983) | marine metagenome | isolation source: seawater sampled from same location over 5 years 0.02-0.2 micron viral filtrate | place: USA: collected off the coast of southern California halfway between the port... ... | reverse complement strand
TGACTAAAATCATTCCATACCGGTGATCCATCTCCATTATCTTTTAAATTAGTAATTCCACCAGCTTCTATCAATGTTGCAACTGTTGAATTAGAATTTGCATAACGATTTCCTTTATCATAATCTGCTCCAAATCCATTCACAATATTGTAATATTCCATAATATCCCAACTTGCCCAGTATGAACCATTATCGTTTTGATATCCAATAGATCTCCATTCTCCATAAATCATAATTTTTAATCGACTCCAGAATTCATAACTCGCTTTAGGTGAATATGTTAATGTTATAAATTTACCTTCATATTCTTCGCGAAGTTTTTCCGTCAGCGTTTGTTTCTGAAATACGATTCCATTATAATATCTGCCAGAAGTACTATTCAAATTTCTTATATGATCTCCTGGATCTCTAAAGAATGGAAATGCTGGTCTATAACCACTTTCAAATCTAATAACATTACTATATTCTTCTGACCTATCATTTAACGAATATAAATTATTATATATAAAATTATCTATATTTGTTTGAACACGTATTGCATCATAAGTTAATCCACGTTCAACTAACATAACTTCTAATGTTTCATAATTAGGAATTATTACTGGATCATTTTCTGTAGATTGAAATGCAATTTCTATATCTTCCTTTAACATCATATCATGATAATCACCGGATAATTTCACGTTAGAAATAAATTCATCTTCTACAATTTCTGAATCATCGCTTTCAACGAAATAATCGAATGCAGAATCAATTCTACCAGATTCCCGTGTTTGTTCTAAATCATATTTTTTATATTTTGAGCGATTTATCATTAGTTAATAACCTTAAAATAAAAATCATCAAATGTTTGTATATCATCACCCGCATCTCTTTCAATCTTTAATTGAATTTTATAATAACGATCTGGCATGAACGAATCCATTCTTAATTTAAAGAAACTTCCATTAGAATCACAATCAATTTTAGTTCCAGTAGTATCATAAGTTATAATAGTCTCATTCGTAGTAGAATCTATTATACTATAATATGACGATGTCGGTAATCTTTCGCCGGTTAAATAAAATGAAGACGTTGTATATGTACGTGTTGGGAATAGTGGTCGTACACCGATTCTAAATTTAGTAACCTCTGACGTTCTATATTCTGATTTTATATTTTTAAAATATGGTACATATGATTCTGCAGATATTTCAGCTGATCCTGTATCTGAAAACGTTGTATTATCCCAAACAACCTCTAACTTAGGTACGAATATTGTATGTGACTCACGTCCGAAGAATTTTATAGAACCTAAATCTTCACCGGATATTTCATCACTATAAGGACGTTTAATGATAAATCCATAGTTAGTAATATTACCTTTAACCCAATTATCTACAATATCAGTAACGTTTATATATAAGTCTGGTATTTGATTATTAAATGATTGAGATGCCTCATATGTAGATCCCGTTATCCAAGAGCTACCACCATCTTCCGTTTCCGATAATCCTAATTGCCCTTTACTATGAGCATCTTCCGTGTTCCATGTAGTAACATTTTTTGAATCTCGATACCCCCATGAAGCACCTTTAGTAGTTTCCGGAAAATCATTTGCATATCCTTGGCCATTTGTCCACGATTGAGAAATAGGAAATGCTTTCAAGTTATATTTTTGTAGCAAATCAGATGCATTAGATGACCGCAACGATAAATATACCGACGCCGAATTTTCAGAATTCCCAAGAGCCGGGACTTTATTCAAGTTTATATCAGATATTAAAGTATCTATTTCTGACCCGAAATCTATTAAAACTCTAGTATTAAAAGTCTTTGATCTATATCGACCATCGACAATTGAACCGGATTGGTTTTTTGTAAGTTCTAATATTTGATCAATTCCAGTATTCTTATCTGGGAATCTTTCATATAAAGTAGTATCCTTTTCAGCGTAAAATATTCTATACATTTGTTTCCTTAAGGTTTAATGACCCTTCCTTTAATATCATTATTTGGATATTTTATTTCAAAAATACATGGATCTAGTGATGGATATAAAATGTTATTTCTAATCGCGGATTTGATATCATATTTATTATTCGAATAAACACCATTGGTTTTATTTTTAAATTCAAAGTTAACAACACTTTGTACACCATCAACTTGATCAACTGCAGTAATTAAAGCAGATATATCTAGAGAACCATTAATTTGCATTCTATCGTTATTTAATAATGTTTTTAATTTCGAAATACATTTTAATAATACTTCATTACTATTATAATTAGGCCGTGTTATAATTTGAAATTCAATACCCAAATTAATTACAAAAGCCGATTTAATATTTATAGCATCAGTTAACATACGATATTGAGATATATAAGTTCTTATATTCTCTTTAAGAGCTTGGTTAGGTTCGACGAAAATTTTATTAGAATCATATGCTAGTAAATATAAATTTAATGCAAATGGATTTGATATTGTTTCCGCGGGATATACTTTATCAGCCGTATTAATTTGAGTATCACCCACAACATATGCTTTAGCAATTGATCCATACCTAGATGGCATTGCATATACTCTCGCGATATAATCTTCACGTGTTATAATTCTGTTTTGTGCCGCAAAGGCAGCCATGGCATTTTGTCTAATATTATCTATATTCTCTTTTAATTTACCACCTAATGCCGGCTCTGAATTTGTTACTGCAACAGATGATTTAGAATCGGATAAATCTACATTTGAAATTTCGTTTAAATATGTAATAGAATTAACTTTTGATATCGAGTTTATACCAACGTTATCTGTTATTGAGCCTCCTAGCGAGTAACGTACTGTCAATGTTGTACTCGACGGTGATATACCATATGTACTAGTATATAAAAAATTCGATGGATCGATATTATCTGTAGTAGTACGTTTTAAATATTCTAATCCCGATCCGACATTTTTTGGATTTGGAATAATTTCCTCATCAGCATCAGCCGAAACACCTGAACCAAATTGTAGCTCTAATCGATTATCATCACGTAATCTAGTAACAAATCTCCTAGGAGTTTTACGTAATTTTAATATATACGGAACTGTAGATCTATAAATCGATAAATCTGGATCATTAAAAGGTATATTTGCGATATTTTCAAAAATAGTATCCTGTGCTAAATAATCTACTTCATTCCAGTTATTTCCAGCCGTATCAGTAACATCGATAATATTAATAATATTAGAATCCGGCAATACAATTTTATCATATGGCTTTGGTTCATCAAATGTAAATGTCAATGTTTTAATATTACCAGATTCAACATCTACCTGTTTTTTAAGTAAGTATCTAGATACATTACCGGTTGCATCAATCTCATATACCGATATATTAGGATCGTCATTAAAATCAACTGGCTCAATTGATCTAAATATAACTCCTTCTTCACTTTCAAATTGCCCATTTGAATCAATTGATAACGCATAATCCATATCAGGCGCTGCATGTTCACCACTTCCTGAAGCTATAACTAACTGGAAAATATCTAGTTTACATTTTGCTGGAGAGTTAAGTTTAGGTTTATAACCAAACAATTGAGATAATGCTAAAATATTAGAATTTTCTTTAGCTGTCGATAATAATGATTCACGAAACGATGTATCAGTATAATATGATAATACATCACCGACATAAGATGCCATTTCTATAAACATCATACCCGGTGATGATTCGTTAAAATCTTGATATGTATCCGGATAATAATTTTTCGCAAAATTTATTAAATTTTGTCTGAATTGCGAAAAATCTTTATTTAAGTATTTTACATCTTTCTTAATTAAGTCTGCCATTATTTAACCTTTCTCTTTAATACCTAATTAATTGTAATGATGAATTTGGTCTAGCGTTAGAAACTTGTAATTCGTTTTCTGTCGCTGTAATGTTTATAACCAGATTCGATCCGATATTAGTCACCTCGAAATTTATAGTTACTGTCAATGCATGCATGTCATCGCTAGTAGTTAGTTTTATATCATTTACAGAAATATACGGTAACCAATATTTTATATCTTTTGTTAATGTCTTTTTTAAAGATGATCTAATATCTTCTACATTATTCTCAAATAACATATTATAAATATTAGTACCGAAATTAGGTTGCATGTACCGGTCGCCTTTACGAGTCAACAATAAATTTTTTAAATTTGATACAACTTGATCTTCTGTAGTATATGTTTGAGAAAAAACGGAATTGCCTGCTAAACTAGCTGAATTATAATTCATAGATACATCGCGACCTATACCACCATTATTAAAAGGTATCGATATGCCGATCGCGGAATCTGGATTCTCGTTATTCGGTTGATATTTATAGACCGGCCTTGCCATTATTTATTTTTCTTTTTATCAATTGCTTTCATCAACGCAGAATAATCCTTTGTCATTGCATTAACAGTGGCAGATACAGCCTCATTATTCATATTAACAGATTCACCGTTAATGCCAGTAGTAGGAGCAATTGTAGCGGTTCTAGAATTTTCCATACCGAATGCATTTGACATTTCTGATTTAAAATTCATCGTACCCCATTCTGCCATCCCCGGAGATGTTGGCGATTCTGCCGTTTCATTTAACAGGTCATTTAACATAGAATTTTTTGTAAATTGCTTTTTAGCTCTTGGACGATTAGGCATAGGATCCTCAGTGATATGTGATAAATTCATGCCATGTTCAATAACTTGGTTGTGATTAGTTTTTTGTTCAGTCAATACTTCGCGTACTGCCCCTTGAACTTCTTCTCTAATAATTTTTCGTAATAACTTTACAAATGATTTTGAGCCCATAGTATTATCCTTTTTAATAAATATGTTACATTAATAAATTAGCCGAATTCACTAGTACGTTTTTGGTATTCTTCTGTATCATATGATGTAATTTCACGATTAGCTTGCGTAATCGATTGCTGTACTGCAGATCTAACTTCAGATTGGAGTTGTTTAATATCTACACCTCTATCTTTCGATTCATCTTTAATTTTCTTTGAAAGAAATGGAATATTCCATGTAGGAATAGTTGTTCCGAATGGCGTAAAAATTGATTTACCTAAAGTCCAATTTATATATATAGCTCTTGCTAATGCATCACATAAGAATTTTTTATCTTGTTTTTTGATACGTGCAATATCATATAATGGTTGAGTACCTTTAAGGGGAGGAGGCGCGGTGCCAGTAAATAGTCCTGCAGATATAGGTGACATGCCTTTTGCGGTTTGTTTTGCAAATGCATTAACAGCATCTTCAATACCTTTAACTTTGCCATATATATGTGCCGAATTATATGTACGCATAGCAGGAATAATTCCTGTCGCGGCTCCTAAAGTAGGAGGAATGATAGTCAATGAAAATTTAGCTAATGTAATACCTAATTTTAGACCATTTAATGGACTATTATTATCTATTATTCCTTGGAGCTCTGCAGATAACCATGATGGTTTATTCATTATTGTTTCATCCGCTTTATTTCTGTTAATATTTTTGCGAAGTCTGCAATATTTATTGGCGGTCCTGATGGGCCTACACCAGTGGGATGTGTCATTTTAGTTATTGCAGTGACCAATGCTTCTAATTGAGTTACTAAATTATCAACATCTACAGACCAATTCGGAGTAGCTAATTTGATATCTTTTTTAGATACTAACACTAACTCATCTTCTCGCGCATTAAATATTAATCGATTCGATGATATAACTACTTGTGGATTTGTATACGATGACAGTGGCTTAGTTTGTAATCCTATTTTACGTTGTGCTAGTTTTAAATTATTTATTTTTTGAGTCGATGATAAATAAATTAAACTAGAATCTTTATCCGGGTTCTCTATTGTAAAATATCCAGATTTATTAGCGCCATCTACGCCACATGTCAGTGCTACAAATGGATCGCCGATTGTGCTCCCTTGCCAAATCGGTTTTTGGGAATATGCAGCCAAGTCTTTATGTGTACTAGAAAATCGTAATACAGACCCAAATCGATCTTGTAATATCGTATCTCCTTGATAAGGCTGTATTGTAATGACATTACGTGATTCAAAAGATAACTGCTCCGGAGCCTTAACTTTTTTGGTAGATGAAATAGGCTTGTTTAAGTAATCTTTATTAATAATTTTAGTATCTAATATAAATGGCATTATATTATTATTTACTTGTCCATGGATGTTTATTGCCGACATGTAATAATATTGCCCTGATTTTATATCTACCGTGGTACCGGATATAGCATTAAATACTATAACTTGTTCACCATATAATGGTATATTTAAATAGTTTGGATTTGCTGGTATAGCGGTTATTTCGGCGGCTGGTGATTGTAATGTTGCACGTAACCGTACGCGTATAGCACCGGGTAGGTAATCTATATCATCTTCATCTTTAAATTTATTATATTGAGTCGGATTGGAAGTCTGTACTACCTGGCCTATCTGTAGATCGAGGTTGCTTGCCATTTATCTCCTTACTTTCTGCTTGTATCTTTTCAACTTCTGCCTCCGCCTCTTCTAGTAATCGACGACGCTCATCATCAGATAATCCAAATTCATTTTCTCCAGTATCTTTACTAGATGCAGTAACTAACCGTTGAACTACAGCCGCTAATTTTACCAAGGCATCATCATTCTTTACAGATACCTCGAGGTAATCTTTTATCATAGGAACTAGTACGGTTGCATCGCCGGCGTTTTTAATTAAAGGCTGTAATTCCTTTATTAATCCATCGATTTGTCTAGATTTCTTTTTTGAATTGTGATATATATCACGCATTAAATCAGAAAAATTTGTTCCTTTAAATAACTCGAATTCTGCACTCATGATAATCCTTTTATATAAATATAAGGATTAGGTAGTTGTGTTAATAATATGACCAGATTTGACATATGCGGAATACATTTTACTAAAATCACGTTTCATTATATTAAGTACTTTAGTGATATTTTGTGTTTTAAGGCCTGTACGTTCTCTTATAAGAATATATAAAGCTTTTTTATTAAAATTTTCAATATTATCTCTTATACGAAATATCTCTAATATTGTATCTGCTACCATTATATCTCGTTTATTATAAAAAATTGTATTTATATGTTCATCGTACCAAATGACCCATAAATTAATAAAATCACGTAATGACTCTTGATGATCATTTAATGATACTTCGGCGCTTATATTTCTATTAGAATCAATTTCTGTAGTATCGGTTCTCATTTTCATTTTTGCGTAATTTGCGTTATTTTGTATAATAAGATAATTTTTAGCCACGATAGAAAAATATGAAAATGCCTTACCTTTTCCTTCTTGGTATTTTCCTATCTTTTCTGTTAAAAATGCTACTACTTCTGCTTTAATATCTTCATATGGTACATCAAAATACGAAAATCGAAATGTATGATATATATTTTCTACTAATTTATTAAATGGATAATTGATATGTTCTCGAAATACTTTATTACGTTTACTCTGCACGGTTTCGGCATTATATGCTACAATTGCCTTATCTTGAACATATGTAAAATACATATTTTTAGTAGGTTTACGGCCGCGGCGTTTTTTAGGGCCATTAGTTTCTATATCCAATTGATCAGCCGCTAACCATTCATAAAATTTATCAACTGGACCCATTAAAATCCTTTATTAAGTTCATCTATCATATCACGTAATTCCGTAAATACAAATCCAGTTTCATCATCTGCTTCAAATGACCCTAATCTATCGATTTGTTTTAATTTAGAATTAGATTCATTCATACGTGATTTTAATGTATTGAAAAATTGGTAATATTCTGTATTAGAATTTTCTAACTCATCTATATATTCTTCAGATGCTTCTTGTTTACGCATTAGATTTAAATTTGTAAACAATGAAATAGTTAATAGTACTGATAATATTATTATTGTTGTTATCATATTATTTATCTCCAAATAAGTCGTCAAACATTTTTGTTGCATTAATTTGTGTTTGAAGACTAGTTATTTTTCTTTTAGGTGCTTGTGCAGTTATAGGTTTATTATTATTCCAACGCTCATATTCTATCCTCGCGGCCATTGAATCGGCTTGGTGCATAACATATCCTAAATTTGTTTTTAATTTAGCATCAGATGATCTAGATATGAAATAAGGTTTATTTGATTCATCATATAGCCCATCGGTTAATTTAATACCTAACATTTCATTCCATGATATTTCTATACCATAATGCTGTAATAACCAAATAGATAAATCATTTACTAATGTAAATGGATTATTAGGATTAATTTTATACTCTTTACCTTGATTCTTTCTATGCCATTCTGAATCATTTATTTGATATATCTCATTACCAGCTCCAGGAAATCCCATTTTACCAATATCATGATTTAATGCCGTAAACATTAATTCTTCTCTAGTATATCCGGACATATCGCCTTCCATTCGAGTCCATAGAGCATGAACTTCTTGAGCACATTTAGTTACTCTTAATACATGTTCTACATAACCTCCTGGGAATGCGTTATGATAATGATTAAATGATGAGGCAGGTGATAATGCCATACGATCTTCCATATCAGTATACATTGCTAATAACTTAGCTTTACGTGTACCGGTAAATTCTGTTTTGATGATATTTAATAATTCATCCCAATTTTGTGCTATTTGATCAGCTGTTAATTTCATATTATTGAATCGATTACGTTATACTCTTTTAATTGTTCTGCAGTTAAATATAGATCAGACTTCATATTATCTCTCCACCAAGCTTGATCTTGATTTGTTTTGTCTGCTAAAATATCATATATAGACTTTTCTAAATTCTTTACATTATCTAGATATGCAGTAATATCACTCATCTTACCTCCTAGAAAACTAGACGATTGATGAAACATTACAGTTGATCGTTTACTCATCATTCGAGTTCCGGTTCCGCATGCTAATATAATTGCCGCGGCAGAAAAGGCTCTTCCTCTACAAATTGTATTTACTTTAACTTCTAATGATTCGATATAATCAATAATACCTAACATTTCATGTACATCTCCACCCGGGGAGTTAATCATTAAATTGACAGGAGCTGTTTTATCATCGCGATTTTGTAATAAACTTCTCATACGAATGATTAAATCTGTTAACGTATTATCATTTATTTCATCGTTGAGAAATATTATCGAATCGTTATAATCTACTAATGTAGCTAACTGATTATGTAATGCTTCATATAATGAGCCGTTACCTTTATCTACTACATCTACTTCTTCTTTTTTATGCGATTCCTCGTAAATACTCATATATCTTTCCTATTAATTTATATTAATATAATAAATTTTTCTCGTAGATCAAAGGATTATCGAATCTTTTTCAATTGACGTTCTAATCGTTTCAATTGTGATTGTCCCGATTTGATATCCTTTTTAAACCGAGCCTTCTTTACATCACCTCTAACCATACTCATTTGTTGTAATATAGACTGCTTTAAATCAGCTTTTTCACTTTTAGATAATTTACGTTTAGGTTGAGAAGGCTCTAATTTAGTTGCAGCTTTAGTACCTTTTAAGTTTTTCTGTTCTACACCTTTAAAGAATACATTACCATTACCATCGACAAATTCTTTCATAAATTGCCATCCTCGAGGTCGACCTTTAGATACATATCCTTTACGCATCTCAGGTGGTGGTACCGTTTTTCTAGTACATGTAGGACATAATACTGTAGTTGTATTGTCAGAAACAGATGTAAAAATTTTACATCGGCTTAAAGATTTTAATTGCTCCCATGCAAAATACGATTCATCTGCAATACTGTTTCTACAAATCATTTCACGTTGCCCATTACGAGTCCGTGATTTAAAATCATACGTAACTTTTTTCTTTCTAGCCATAATTAATTATTTATTGTTAAAACCAATAACCACTACCACGCTTAGGCGCGATCGGTGGCACTTTATCTTTTTCATCATATATATCTTTCTCTATATGTTCCTCTTCATTAACTGACTTTAAATCAGCTTGACTCTGAGATATTCGAGCTTTTAATGCATTAAATTCTTTTTCTTTAGAATTATCAATTGGATATGATGTATCCCATTCTGCCCCTTCGGGTAAACTGCATTCTACTTTACGTACTAATTCTTCATCACGTTTTTTAAAATACTTCTTTGCATTAGTCCTTGACCGCGTTTGATTAAATGCAAAATTGGCAGCTATTACCATTGAAATAGCTAATGGATCAAATACAAAAATAATCAACAATAAGAACCAATTAATAATTTTATCCATTTCTACATCTAATAAATTAGATAAATACTTTAATGGTCCTAATTCGTGTGATACATCATTTCCTATCTGCTGTTCTAATATCTGTATATCTAATTTTGTAATTGAATCGGTAACTGCATTTAAATTAGATTTCGCTTCTTGTAATTGTGATTCTAATAATTTACGTTGGCGTGATGATGTTGTAGTTACTAATTGACCAGTTTCTTTATCTACATATTGTATTGTAGTAGGATTACTTAAAGCATTTGACCACGTTATAATAGATTGTTTATAATCAGATCGTTGTTCTATAAAACGAATACGTTTTTGATCTACAATCGCAACTTGTCTATCTAGATAATTAGATTTATTTGCAGTTTCCTGATACGCTCCGGATAGATATCCATATATACCGCCCGATGTTATTAACATTAATATACCAACGGATATAGAAAGATATATTCGTAATGCTTTATTAATACTATCCCAATATTGGTATAATAAAGATACTACAACTAACTTAGCAAATTCTAAAGAACTAGCCATTATAATTACTTGTGTACT
>VMHT01006955.1_pt1 | contig 10799 bp, 5 predicted proteins | sample 4693611 | NCBI WGS metagenome assembly VMHT01 (sample SAMN12280063, study PRJNA550983) | marine metagenome | isolation source: seawater sampled from same location over 5 years 0.02-0.2 micron viral filtrate | place: USA: collected off the coast of southern California halfway between the port... ... | reverse complement strand
ATTAAGTCTTCGTATAGTTTTCTAAAACCTTCTAAGTCCATAAAGCCTACGCCTTGTCCTAGTTGGTGTAGCCTATAAATGTTATAAGCTGTTTCAAGTTGTGCCTCTGTGTAAAGTATCATTTTGTATTTTTTACAAAAAGTATTTTAGATAATTTTTCAAGCATTTCTTCTGTTGTAGTTCCTTTGTCAAAATCATGTTTAGATAATTCTATAGCTGTGTTAATATCTTCTTCACTTTCTAAAAAATATTTAAGTCCTTCAGGAGTTTGCTCATTCATAGCAATAGCTTCAACAATTCCTCTATCAGAACCTTTTTTATTCCTTAAATATTTCATATCAGCTATATATTGTTCAGGATTAGCATTTTCTTTTTTTGCTATAATCATTTTTTCTTCTATTGTTCCTTCTCTTCCACCGCCTAAATATTCTAAAACTGCATGAGCTACAGGGTCTTTAGTATTTTTATATCTATCTAGTTTAGTATTAAAATCTCTTAAAGGTGCTCTTATCCCAGCTATTCTAGAGTCAAATCCCCCGTAACCTTCTTCTCTTCCCTCTTTAAAATAAATATCGTCAGTTCTTCCTGCCCAGTCATCATATCTAGCTTCAATATTTCCCATGTTATTATATTCATATTTAGGTTTATTAATATTACCACCTTCATTAAAACCTAATCTAGCCATTTGGTCTGAGTAAGGTTGTCCTGTAAAAGGGTCTACTCTATTAGCAGGGTCTTCTTTAGTTTGTGGTACATCATCTTTACCTTTTACTAAGCCTCCTGTTGCGTAAGTTGGTGTAGCTATAATGTTTTTATCTTCTATTTTAGCTGCTTCATAAATATTACTATCTAATCCTAAGGCTTTTCCTACTTCTTCTCTTCTAGTAATTTCTTTACCAAAAGGTATTATATTTTCAACAACTTCTACTGTACCTTCTCTAGGTTTACCAGTTAAAACATCAATTCCTCCTGAGAATAAATCTTGTAACAAACCCACAATAGGATATATATTTTCTATAGCACTAGATTGTGTATATCTAATATTTTGAACAAGTTTATCTATCCACCAAGGCACGTTACCTGAAAACATAACTGTATCACCAATCATTTTCTTAAAGTTTTCTTCGTTTTCAAAAGGTTTACCCATTTCATCTCTATAGTTTTTATTAGGATTCATTCCTATTTGAGCTTGTCTTATAGTTGCATACATAGGTAAACTTGCCATTATTAAAACAGCTAATTTAGCATCTCCATCTTCTATTCTTTTAACTAATCCGTTTGTTTGTTGAGCCTTACCTTGTGCCCAAGATAAAAAACTACCAGCAAATTTAATCATGGGGTCATTAGATTGAGAAAATAATCTTCTATTACCTATTTCTGGAACAATAGCATCTCTAGCAGAAGCTTTTCTTCCTGCTTTTTCTAACAATATTTTACCTGTAGCATCTGCATAAGCCTCGTCCATACTTTTAAATTTACCTAAATATTTAACATTTGCTACACTTAATCCTAATTCGCTTAGTTCTCTCTTCCTTGCTGTGCTAAATTTTGTTTGTTTGCCTAAATCAAAAGCTCTAAAAGCACCTGCATCAAATGCAAACTCTCTGGCATACCTAGTAATACGTCCTAACTGTACAGTTTCAAAAAACTTTTCTTGAAATTTAAGAAGTCTTTTTTGGTTTTGAGTAGTCCCTGACATTGAAAAATCACTAAGCTCTCTTTGTAAAGTACCGTTATATCTTCTATTTGTAAATGTTCTTCCTAATAAACCGTCATAATCATCAGATGTTCTTTGTGCTAAAGAAGCAGAAGGTTTATTAGCAGTTAATCCTTTTTGTCTCATTTGTAATACAAATGAATTAAAAGCTGCACTCCATCCGCTATTATTCATTACTTGTATAGTATCTCCTAAAGAAGGCAATGCAACTTTTGTAAGTTTTGTGGTAGCTAATAAAGTTTGTAAAGCTAATACTGTAGTCTTAACTCCTTCCCCTCCTCTTGCAGAATTTATACCATGAACTTTAAAAAGAGAATTAACAGTATCTGAAATTTGTTTTATATCAGTCTGAACTAAATTTTGTAAACCTTTATTAGCTGTTATATCACCAAATTGACTATAATAAGTTTTAATATCTTGAACTACTTTTTTTAAACCCTGCCCATTTGGACCATATCTTCTAGCAAACTCTGCTACAGAAACAGTGTTTTCAAAAAGTTGAATGTTAGTATATTCTGGGTCTTGAATAAATAATTTTTTAGCTGCTGCTCTAGCTTCTTGGTCGTACAAAGTTCTTTCGTTTTGAAAAAATCTAGCACTACTAATAAGAGTATCTTTATCAGCTTTACCTGCAGTTCCTTTAACAGTTTTTAATATTTGTTTTTCTAACTCATCTGAATCTATAATAGCTTGTCTTCTAACAGCATCTGATTTGTTTAAATAATTTTCTGCAATTTTTTTAGCTTTTTCATCTGTTATATTTCTAGGATTTGTAGGACTATTCTTAGCTTGTATTTTAAAAGAACCTGATAGTATTTCAATAGCTTCTTCTCTACCTAATCTTTTAACAGCTTCTTCGTCTATAATTTGAGTAAGACCATAAGCTTCTTGTTTTCTATAAACAACTCCTGTTTTAGAAACATATTTTTCAAAAGAATTGTTTAAAGAAATTAACTTGTTAGCCATTTCTAAAGCTTCTTTATTTTGTAAATCTCCTTTTTCTAAAAAAGTAAATTTAGAAGTAGAAGGCATATCTTTTTGTTGTACTATTCTACCTGCTGCCATTACAGTAGCATCATCTGCAAGACCTGTAATATCATATAAAGCTTTTCTAAAAAAATCTTGACTACTTTGCATTAAAGACTCTATCGAATCTTCTACAACATCATCTGCCGCAAGTCTAGTTGTATGAATTTTTAAAGTGTCTCTTGTAAAGTTTTGAACAGGAGGACTCATAGACATGCCTTTCATAGCATTACCACCAGCTAATAATTGTTTTAAATAAGTTCTAAAATTTCTCCTAACAATTTTTTCAGATTCATCTTTAAAAGCTGACATTACACTAGGTTTTATTTTATAAGAACTATTTTCTATTCTTTTACCCATAAAACCTAATACAGCTCCAGTAATAATCATGTTATTTAAAGCATCATCATCTGAACCATCTGAAGAAAGTAATGCAATACTGCCACCGATTCCAGCACCCATAAGTGGACGTACTGTTTCATGTAGCATAGCTCTTACTAAATTACTTCCCATAGACCCTTCAAGAACACCTGCTTTTTGAGCCTGTATTAAAGAATTAAAACCTACGTTTGCAATGTTTTTAGGAGTTTTTACAAATAATACATCGTCTATTTCTTTTTGAATAACAGGTAATTGTTTCTGGTAATCTAACAATTCTTTTTTCTTTTTTATAACATCTAACTGAGATAGCTTTAATGTTCTAGTAGGATTAGATATTTTACCGTCTAAACCAAACGGAAGATTTCCTTGTATAATATTAGCTTGTTTTATATCTTCTAATTTCTTTAAATTATTACTAGATTTTAATTCATCTGTTAGCTTACGAATTTCACTAAAAATTAAATCTTTTTCAGTATATTTTTGACCTAAAAAACTTACATCATCTTTAAAAGAATTAATAAAAGGCATACTAATAGTAAATGTTTCTTCTGAAATTTCTTGCAATGCGTTTTGCATTTCTTTAGGCAGGGGACCTACCATAGGTAAATCTGTGTTTGTTAAATCTTGTAATACTTTATTACCTTTTTTATCAACAGTTAATACTTTTTCTGGATTATTTTTTATATTTAATCTTCGTGCTACTACATCCCCTAAACCTGAACTAGCTCCTCCTAACACAGCACTAAGACCTACGTAACCAAGACTTACATCTCCGTACAAAGTTTTTTCACGTAATGCTGCGTCTCCTGAAGCTACAACAGCTCCAGTAGTCATACTAGCTATTTTACCAGCTTTAGCAACTTTAGCCCAAGGAATAAAAAAAGTAACTGGGTCAGCAACAGCAGTTCCCATTCTTCCACTCATTACTGTTAAATCTTCTTTCTTACCTCTAAACTCTGGATAATCTTTTAATATTTTTTCTTGTCTTTCATTTTCTATTCTTTTTACAGCTTCATCAAAAGTTTCATTAGGAGAAATAGCAGCTACTCCAGCTTTTAAAAGTCTAAAAGCACTACCAGCAATCATAGGTTCTTGTCTAGCACCATATTGTATTTTTCTAGTTTTGCTTATTTCTTCTCCTAGTTGAGTATAATCAATATTTTCATCTTCTTCTATATTTTTAAAGTCATTAAAAAAATTATTGTCTACAGTCACACTATTTTCTGGCACTATAAATTCTTCAGTTTTTATTTCTGAATTAATTTCTTGAGACTTTTGAATAGATTTTAAAAGTTTTTCTTCTTTTTTTCTTTTTTCTTCTTCTTCTCTTTTTCTTTTTTCTTCTTTAGTTTCAGAAACATCTAAAGGTTCTATATTTTTAAAGTCATTAAAGAAATCATTACCTACTTGAACTTGCATTTAATTTTCTCCTTTATTATTATTATTATTTTTGTTATAAAAATATATTCTTTTTAATCCGTATATGAGGATATATCATAGCCTCCATAAAACCTAGAGGAATTAGAAGAATTATTTTTTTCATCACTATATGTATCTTTTACAAAAATTTCTAAATAATTAATAAAATCTGGATAATTATTTTCTAAATTATCTTGATAAACTTTTAATCTTTCAAAAGCTTTTTCTTTAGTTAAATTTTCAAAGGTTTTTAAAATAGCACCAGCTTTTTTTGTTTCAACTTCTTTAGTTTCTGTATTAAATATTTCAATATTTGTTTGTAGACTAAAAGTTGAACTCTTGTCTTCATCTTCTAAAGATGTATCAATAACTTCTTTAACTGCTAAATCTACAAAATATTCAGCGTCTTTAACATCAGTAGTGTCTGGGTCTTCTTCATATGCTAATTGTAAATCTCTTGAAATTGTAAGTACATCATTATAAAAAATTGTTGCTTTCTGTATACTTTCTTCTGCAATAGATTCATATATTTTTCTAACGGTTTGCCCTTCTTTTCCGTTATATGTATATCTATATTCATTTAATAAACTTTCTTTTCTTCTAGCAAAATCTTCTGACACAGCTTTTCCAAAAGAAGTAGCATGACTAGTTATAGGTTTTACAGAAGTAGTTCCTTTAGGCATGTAAGACTGTATTTCTTCTTGTGTCATAGGCTGATATTGAGATTGAGCATTTGCTTCAGCTACATCTTTATCTAATAAATTAGCTTGTGTAAACTCAGTTATAAGTTGCTTTCTTTCTTCAGCAGACAGTCCTCCTGCAGTTACTATAGATTCTCCATCTAATATAGTAGTAGTTTGCATGTCTGGTTTTTTATAACCCATTATACCTGCTTGAGAAAATAACCAACCTCCAACACTATCTCTTTTAGAAATTGTAGAAGCACTTTTTTCTAATTTATCACGAAGAGTTTTAACATATGCAGTTTTAGATGCAACTCTTCCAGAACTAGGAATGTTTTTAAAATCTTTATAAAGTTCTAATTTTTTTTGATAGGCTGTTAAATCATCTTGTATTTTAGAATCTACGCTTTGTTTAAACTTAATCATGTCTTTAGGTTTTGTACCGCCTAAGTCTCTATCTATGTATGTTTGATATAGCTCTTCTTTATAAGCGTCTTTCCAATCACCACCACCTGCTATTCCTTTAGAGTTCATTAAAGTATTATGGTTGTCCCAAAAACTAACTCCTTTTTCAAATTGATTAGCTCTTTGATTTAAGACTCCTTGATTACTACTCCAAAATTCATTAGCTCTTTTTTCAGCTCTTCTTCTTAAAACAGCATTACCTACTTGTACACCTAGCATTACACCTGTAAAAAGTTTAGCTCGTTTTTCTTCTTTTTTGCGTCTTGATTTTGCTTGACTTAATAGGGATTCTCCTAAAGATTCAATTCCCATTATACTCCTCCTTTACCTAGTAAACTTTCTGGTTGTTCTGGTTTTTCTAATAAACTTCTTTGTGGTGGAGCTTCAAAGTTTTCAAGTTTTTCTTCTATAGCTTTAGGAAGTGCTCCGCCTTTAGCTTTTGGAACTACTCTTTCTTGAGCAATTTCCATAGCTTTTTCTATTCCTTCTAGTTGTGAATCTGTATCATCATCACCATCTTCATTTTCTTCACCTTCATAAGTAACATAATTATGGATACCGGCTTTCTCAGCTAGTCCAATTAACATATACATAACAGGCTCTAATAACAGTACCATTAAATCAGGATTCCACATTCCTTTTTGAAAACCATCTCTAAGAATTATTTGAGCTACGTTACCTATTGGTAAATCATTTCTTATTAATTCCATAAGAGAATGATATGCTTCAGGTTCTGTAATTTCTAAAAATATAGCATCTTGTGCAGGTTGTAGTTCTGTGTACTGCGGTGGTTGCTCCCAAGGAAAAGGACTTTCTGGACTATTAGCTAAAGAAGAACCGGGAATTGGTCTTCCACTAGTAGATAAATATTCTAACCCTTCTTGGTCAGGTTGTTGCATCATGTTTTCTTCCATTAGTTAGCTCCTTGTCCTTGTAAATAAGACCACCATTCATCATCTCCAAATGAAGTGTTTGTTTGTATTGCGTGATTTAAATTAGCATACAATCCTCCACTTTGAGTTAATGTATTATTTTGAGCAGCTATTGCAGACATATCTACTTCATCATATTTTGTATAAGCATTCTTTGCACCCATGCTTAAAAAGTCTGTAAGAACTTCGTTTGAACCTTGAGTATAATCAACAGGAGGATTAATAGCTGTATCTATTCTAGTAGCTACTGAAGTTCCTAATTGTCCTAATGCTTCTTCTTTAATTTTATCTGCAGCTTTTTGATAAAAAGATTTTTCTGCTACATCTTTAACAACTGTATCTCCTATCATACTTTCTGGAGTTACATTTTTAACTATTTGTTCTTCTAGTGTTCCTAGTCCTGTATCTTTTAAAGCTGTTTCAACAGGAGTAGCTAAATTAAATTCTTTCATATCTGGGGTATTTTTAATAAGGTCAGAAGCATCTGCATTTATTCCAAACATTTCTTGAGCTTTAGTTTTAACTTGTTTAAACCCGTCACCTATTGCACCTGTTATAGTATCATAAGCACCTTTAATTTTACTAGCTCCCCAATGTACACCTTGCATTAACTTACCAGCTGCTTTAGAAAACAAATTTGAACTTTTAGCTAATTCACCAGCAACAGTTCCAAAACTTCCCATACTAAAAGCAGTGCCCGTCATGCCTTGCCAAATTGCACCAGCTGCCCAAGGCATAATAAATCCCATAGCAACTTGTCCTACTATTCCAAGTTTAGCAAAAGGTTTCATAATTTTACCCATTATTTTTTTTAAACCTTTGCCTATTTTTTTTATACCTTTACCAATTTGTTTTGCTTTTTTTCTTAGCCATCCCATAATATTTTCCTTTTTTTTACCTATCCACCAAATAATGATTTAATTAAATTACCAACTGAACTTACGTTACTGCTCCAGTTTTTTGCAGAGCCTCCTTCGTTAGCTATTGCTTGTGCATAAAGTTGAGCTTTTCTATTTTCTTCATTTTCACCAGATTGCCAAGCATAGTTAGCTTCATCTCTTAATTGTTGCCATAAAAACGAATTAGCTTGACTAGTCATATTAAATACCATTTCTGCATTTTTCATTGCTATTTGATTAGCAGCAGCAGTATTAATTGTATTAGCATTTCTTCTCCATGCTATGTTAGATTGTTCAACTGCTTGAGCATTTTGAGTATTCCACTGGTCTCTTGCAAACTCTTGTGAAGAATTAAACTGATTAATATTGTTTACCATACTAGCATTTGCTTTAGATAAATCAGCATCTACTTGTAACTCTAAAGCTTTTTTAGCGTTTTCTTGTTGAGTATTAAATTGCTCCATAGCATTTGCTTGTTGAGTATTATTTAATTCTACTTGAGTAGATAAACTTGCCATAAACTGATTAGTTTGATTTACACTAGCACTATTAAATTGTTTAGCTGCATTATCAGCAGCTTGATTACTTAACAATCTTTGATGAGTTTGTTGAGCTTTCATCATACTTGCTTGCTGCTCATTACTAAGATTAGCCATGTCCATAGTTAAAAAACTTTGAGCATTTGTAACTGCTAATCTTTCTTGAGTAGATAAGTTTGCTAAATCTAAAGATGCCATAGCTGTAGCATTTTGTATAATACTTTGTTGTTCAGCATTCATATTTTGTATTTGAACAGTTTGTATAAATTTACTATTAGCTAATTCTCTCTGTTGCTCTGCACTAAAGTTTGCCATATCCATATTAGCATTAATTTGTGCGTTATACATTGCAGATTGTTGGTCATTACTTAATTCAGCTAAACCTAATTGTTGTGCCAACTGTGCGTTTGTTTGAGCAGCAGACATACGTTTATTAAGATTAGCTAACTCTATTTGATTAGTAGCTGACATACTTTCACTATCAGCTTGATTTTTAGAAGTTAAATTAGCTAGTGCTACTTTTTCTTCAGCTCCTAATTGTGCAAGTTCTGCTCTTTGTCTTAACTCTGCATTTTGTGATAATACGCTTGCAGTAGTTGTAAGTTCTTGTAATCTAAATCTATTAGCTTCTGTAAAGTTTGCACTGTCTGCAGCAGCTCTTTCTTGCAAGTTTGCAAGTTCCATTTGATTCTCAGCAGACATGTTAGCTAAGTCCATTTGTTGAGCTAATGAAGCGTTAGTCTTTTTAAAGTCTACAAGAACATTTAACTCTGCTAATCTCATTTGTTGTTCATTAGACATACTAGCTCTATCAGTAGTATTAAGCTCTGATAAATTAGTAAGTTCTACTTTTAACCTAGTATCAAGATTGGCTTTTTCCATATCTTGCTCAAGCTCTGCTTGTCTAATATTTCTATTAACTTTAGCTTGATACTCTGTTAATCTACCTTGTTGTTCAGCAGACATGTTCTGTCTTTCAGCTGCATTAAGCTGTTCAAGATTTGCAAGGTCCATCTTAGCTCCAACATCTAAATTAGCTAAAGCTGCTTGTTGTCTTTGTGAAGATTCTTGAGATGCTTTTTGTTGAGCATTTTGAATGTTAGTCATTCTAACTTGTTGCTCTTGTTGAGCAGAAGTTATTACCGCTTGTTGGTCAAACTCACCTTGTTTTAACACAACCTGTTGTGCCATTTGTGCAGTTTGTGAAGCAGCAGTTTGTTCATTAGCAAGATTAGCCATTCTTTGTTGCATAACTTGACCAGCTTCTTGTAAGTTAGCTTGTTGTTCGTTACTTAAATTTTGTGAGGCTCTAGCTTGTAAAGCACTTGCGTTTGATTGTGCTATAGGTAAAGCACTTTGAATAATAGCATTAAATAATGCATCTCTTCCTACAGTTGATGCAGATAATCCTCGTTGAGCCATCATTTGATTAACAGCTGCTACAGCTGGTCTAGCCCATACCGGTGTTTTATTTTCTTCTATACCAGCAAGAAGGTTTTCCATTTGTGAAGATACTAAAGCTTCTTGTGGAAGTGCTGCTACTGCTGCTTGAACTTCAACAGGCTGTGTATCTATTTTAGCTTCTACTTCTGCAGGGTCTTCTATAATTGCTGCAGTTACTTCTGGTGGTATTTCACCAACAACAAGTAACATGTCAGCTGCTGCAGTTTTACGAGCTTCTTTAGTTACTGCTTGCATTGAAGCTGCTTCAAAAGTTGGTACACCTCCTATTTGAGCAGCATCACCTTTAGCAACTCCGTCAGATGTTATACCAGCTCTAGTAGCTGCGTCTTTACTAGGAGCTGTCCCAAGCTCTTGTGCTATTTTTGTATTAACATTTCCAATTTGAGCTGTTCTTTGTTTAGCTATTTGATAACTTGGTAATTGTTCTAAGTCAACACCTTCTTTTGTTACTTTATTTAATATATCTTCTTTATCAGCTTCACTTATTTCTTGACCTTTTCTAGTTGTTACAGTTCCATCAGTTACATCAACAACTTTTTCAGCTTCTTTTCTTTCTAGTTTATCAACTTCTGATTTATCTTCACGTAAAGTACCAGTAACTTTATCAGCTTTAGCTTTCTCAGCTTCTGCATCAGTAATTTCTGCTTGAGTTGCTTTTTCTGTTAAAGTTTTTTCATCTACTTCAGCTTCTTTACTTACAGTTCCAGTTTTAGCATCTACAATTACATCTTCACTAACTTTAGAAGCGTCAAAAGTATCAGTTACGATTCCTTCAGGAGATTCTGTTTGTGAAACAGTTCCTTGAGCCGCTTCTCCTATAGGTGCTACTTCAGCAGTTGCAGCTTCTATTTTTTCTCTTTCTAAAATTTGTTTAGTTTCAGCATCTGGTCCAACTTCTACTTTTTCTGCTTCTCCTATTTGAGGAACTATACCACTTGATAATTTTTCAGCTTTTTCTTGAGGAGATAAATCTTCCTCATCAGGTGGAGGAGGAGGTGGCGGCGGTGGTGGTGGGTCTTTAGGTGGTGGGTCTTTAGGTGGTGGAGTTTTAACAGGCGGTTTACCTTTTGCTGGAGGTCCTTGTACAGGGTTTGTTCCACCCGGCTGAGTAACTACAGGGTCTTCTTTAGGTTTAGGTTTAGGCATAGAACCCGGTCCCATTGTATGTGGTCCACCGTGATTATACGATATCCTTTTACCTGTACTATATCTTTTACGTTTTGATTGTTTCATAATCTTTATATACCTATTTTACTTTACCTCAAAAAGCTTAT
>VMHT01047691.1_pt1 | contig 10800 bp, 10 predicted proteins | sample 4693611 | NCBI WGS metagenome assembly VMHT01 (sample SAMN12280063, study PRJNA550983) | marine metagenome | isolation source: seawater sampled from same location over 5 years 0.02-0.2 micron viral filtrate | place: USA: collected off the coast of southern California halfway between the port... ... | reverse complement strand
TGGGTATTAGTAGTAGATCCAGCACCAGTTACATCTGCCATAGCAGAGTTCATCATGGCACTAAGACCCCACAACATACATACTGTTACAATTACAGCTATTATAATATTTTTAGTCATATATTTTTTTAATTTTTAATCTTCCCATATCTTCATATACTTCTGCTTTTACTTCTTTGCATTGCATATATATTCCTTCTTTATCTTCTCCATTGTTCCGAGAGATAACACGTTTCTGTTTCAAACAATATGAAAGACCATCTGTAGGCACCATCTCTATTGTAGAACCGTTTTGTATCATGAGTATTGCAAATACAACTTTAATGGTTTCCATTCTTTCGCTCTTCTAAATCTATTAATCTTTCTTCGTGAAACTGTATAACCATATCATTCTTAAGAATCATTGGTATCTCTGCTTCCATTTGCTCTTTTAATTTTTCTACATTCTCACCGAGATACTCAACCAACATGTACAATTCCTGTACCTGTGGGCTAACCATATTACCTTTAGGTACACCATCTATAAAAGTATTAGCAGCTTCTAAATCTTTCTGCATTAACTGTAGAGTAGTTTCTACAGAATTAAGCCGCTCAATGACTCCAAACCCGAACCAAGCACCCACAATACAAGCACCAATAATGCTGATAAGATTACGAGCTGGCATCGAGATGGAGGTGTTTTCACTTATCTTCATACCTCGTCTAAACTCACATGCCTATTTTCACAATAGAAAGCAAATGTTTGTAATGTATTGCCATCAACTTCTTTGTGCATATCAAATAGTTCTTCAATCATAGTTACCTTATTATGCCAAGTATACTCTATACATTCGTACTTAGTATCAAATGACTTGATCATATAGTCAGTCATCTTGGGTTTGTCTACATCATGGTAGACTAACATAGCTGTAATTACCCAGATCATTTTTTAACTAAGCTACCACCAAAGTATAAGCCTATAATAGCTGCAACTAAGTTAGTATCTAGTGGGGTAATCACTATACCTTTGTGTGCCATAGGCACCCATTGCATTACATCTTTACCTTCAAAGAATAAAAATCCTGGTTTCCATTCTGTATACCCTACGATAACGTGGGCATCAGGACTAATTAATGGTAAAATTTTAGGTAACACAACAATGGCAAAGATAGCAGTTAATGCTATGATTCTTCTAGTCCATTGAAATCCTACGTTTTCATATTCTCTTGCTTCTTTAAAAGCTGCGGTTTGCACTTCAGCTCTTTGTAATAACATCTTTTGTTCAGCTTGTTTAGCTTTTATACTCTGTGACCATATGCTCATGATACCACCAAGTACGGTAGAACCTAACATAGTTATCATTTCAAACGGCATCTTTATCTCCTCTATTTTGAACCTGGCGGATATGCCAGTATAATATTATTGTTGTGTATAACTGTTCTTATAAAATCATCTCTTGTCATATTGTATTTTTCACCGTAAGCTGTTAGCCTACTCAATACTGTGTTACTTTGAACTTCCATTCTGTTTGCAACTTTTTCTATAAACTGTTCTTGTGTATATCCTAAATCCATAGCAGCATCTGTAAAGAACATAATACTTTCATAAAATCCATCATATCCATTATCTGCTGCTTGTGTTACTAACGCATCAATCTTATCTCTATGGTTCATACTAATCTTTGTGCTTTGCCATATACTTTTTAATATAATTGATTCTTCAAAAGAACGACCACCTAAATATCTTTTCCAAAACCCTCCAATGTCTCTTTCTATCTGACCGTACATTTTTTTATACGGGTTACTAACAATATATTTACCATTTTTAAACTCCATATATCTGCCTCTACCTTCAGTTATAGCTTCTCCTTTTAGAGGGGATGGAAGTACAGAGAACATAGCTTGAGAAGATACACCTGAAAATCTTCTTTCAACTTCTGCTAATAAAACAGGAGGTGACGTTGATTTTAAAAACTTGTATATATCAACATCAGTTAATTTACCAGTAGCTCCCTTCATAACCATGTTAAAAGTATTACCTATAACACCTTCATTTGTCTTTGAAGTATAACCAAATAGAAAATCTAATGTTGGCAAACTAAGTATATCTCCTGGTCCAATACCTGGAGCAGCTAGTGTTGAAGACACATCAGCATTTACTAATGCAGAAGGCACTCCAAACTTTTGTTCTATTGGTATATCTAATTTTAAAACCATTTCTGTGTATTCTGGTATTCTATATTGACCAGGATTTTTTACACCAGCAGCTTTTAATCCACCTTGTACTGCTTTGTCCATTTGCTTTAATAAAAAATCGATTTGATTAACAGCCATAATACCAAACATTCCAGCTGTCATTACCATACTCACAGCATGCATCAGTAGTGGGCTTGCAGCTTCAAATGATTTAGGATTTTTTGCATATGTTCTTGCATATTGTGCAACTTGTCCAAAGTAGTTATGTTGAAATGTTTTAAATAAACCAAACAAAGATCCTATAGTTCCTAAACCTTGGTGGGTATACATTGCTGGCCTATTAGTAAAGTTATATTCAACCATCATATTATCTGTCATCCACTTTGCAGTATTAAACATAGCCTGTTTACCATTAGCTACATCATACTTACCACTTTTTAGAAAAGAATAGTTCATAGCTAATGCAGTTAATCTACTATGTCTTTCCGCCATTTCTGATAATCTTTTACCACTGGCACGTTCCCAAACTTTTATTGTGAGTTCTTCAGACATGGTTCTAATTCTTTCACCAGTTCTTGTATCAATTCCAAATTCTTTTAAAAACTTAGTATCAATAGTGCCACTTTTAATTGCATCAGTAATTAACTCTCTAAATTCTTTTGTTGGTTTAAAGGGTAAATAAGATCCTTCAACCATAGCCTTACCAACATCACCTTTAATTCCATACTCTACTTTCATAAACTGCAATCTTTGTGCACCCATTTGATATGGCTGTACAATCTGTGAGTATAAGAATCTTGGGTTAAAAAATAGTAATGCCTTGTGTAGCGTAAAAGAGTTAGCAAACTGTATAGCTTTTTGAAAAGTTCCAGGACTACCAAATTTTTTAAATATAGCAGAGTCTGCTATTGTTTCTATTAACTTGTCTCCCTTTTTAGCAAAGTAACTAGCATCTCTACCAAAAGCATTATCTACATATTTTTTAGCAAATGCAACTTGTTGTGGTATTAAATCATTAAACTTACTTCTGCCTCCTATTATAGGCTCTACTCTTCCTCTAAATCTTATAGCCTCCGCACCTCTTACAGCACCATCAATGTAACCAATATATGCATCAGTAAAGTCTTCTAACAATCTACGACCTTCTTTACCAGTACCTACATATCCACCTATATCTTTTCTTGCTACTTTTCTAGCACCGAAACCTCTTGTAGCTAAGTAATCAACTTGTGCTTCTTTAAGTAATGCAGCTACATCTGGATTTTTTTTATCCCATAATCTAATTGACTCATCAAAAGACAAATTCATATTTTCTCTTCTACCAATTGATAAATCAGATTTTAATTCATAGTTAACAACATGATTTTTGTATTGAGGATTGGTTTTTATAAATGTATCATAAATGCCATACACTTCTTTTTCAGTCTTACCAGCTATAGCATGAATCATTTGCCCTTCTTTGCCAGGCTCTTTAATATATATTCTATGTCTACCATTCCATACTCTAGGAAAATAGTTAGGTCTTTCTGGTATTATAGTAGCACCAACTTCTGGATTTTCTTTTACAGATCTGTTGTGATATATTCTAGCTTCTGCAAGTCCTCTATCTAAGTTTCTAATAATATCTACTTCTTGTTTAGTTAACTTAAACTCTGATGCCATTCTATCATATGTCATTTGGAATACATAAGATCCATCATCTCTCTTAGACAATAGTAATTTTTCTACTTTTTCTTTCTTTGCTTTTTTACCACCTGCAGCTAACATGGCTCTTTTTTCCATGATAACTTCACGTTTTACCATAGCTTTTATAATTCTATTAGCTGTCTCTACTCCTTCTTTTTTACCTTTTTGTTTTAGTAATAATTCAAATTGAGTCCAAGCACCTTCTTTATTTTTAAAAGTTTTTATTTTACCAAGAATATTACCAAAACTATATAGCACACCACCTTGTGTTATGCCAGGATTTTCTTCAATAAATCTAGTTTTATCTGGCTTGTAAGTAGGATCTATTAATCGTTTATATAGTATGTCATCTTTACCTGCTTCAATAGCACGTTGAGTATTTTTAACACCAGTAGTTACAAATCGCATGAAAGCATTTTTTGATGGGTCTCCTGCAAGTTTAGCAGGTAGTCCAAATGTTTCTGCAAAACTAAATACTTTACCAGTAAGCCCACCTATTTTACCAGTTAAGTCTACTTCAATAGGATTGCCTTTTTTATCTAATTTAATTTTACCATTTGTGTCTAGTATGGCATTCTCAAGTTCTCTAAAATGTTTAAACGGAGACTCGCCTGGATCTGGTCTTAAATTAATACTAGCAACTGCAAGTCTACCCATAGCTGTTTGGGTTTTGTCTATAGTTTTTTTATAAGATGTAAGTCTTTTATTTAAGTTATTTTCTTTTTTATCCTTAAGTCCTACTATCTTTGGTAACAATTCTTTTGCCCAAGCATCGCCTTTTTTTCTAGACTTAGCTATTGCTTCTATCTGGCTAAGTTTAACTTCTACTTTAGCACCATCTCCTAAAAATTTTAAACCATATCTTTGTGAAAGATCTCTAGCTATACTTACATTTTCTGCAGCAACTCTACTGTTACTAGTTCTAGCTGATAGTATTAAATTAAGTTCATCAAAAGATGTTTTTGATTTTTTTACTTCTGGTGTTTTTCTAGTAGGTACAATATTTTTTGTTCTAGCATTTATGTGTACAGTTAAATCTAAAAATTTACCATCTAAAATAACTTGATCTCTAGGTATAGATACTTTTTCTTTTACTGGTTTTTCTCCTTTAGTAACATCAATCTCTTCTTTTTTTGTTTCTGGTTTAATTCTTTGAAAAGGTATTAGTTCTTTTCCATTTTCAATAGCACGTTGCGTTGCCTTAGTTGCTATTAAAGACTCAACGTTACCAGTATCCTTCATTACTTTTTCACGTTTATCTCTTTTAGTTAATTCTTTTTTAGATAATTCTGCAAACTCAAAAGGTATTGGTTCTATTTCTTTATGATATCCTTTACCATTACTTTTTATAAACTTAGTTAATGGCTCTGCATGTGCAGATAATCTGGCACTATCTATAGTAATAGATGCATAAGCAGGTGTAAAAGTCATTGCAGCTTTAGGAGGAGGAGTAAACGCACCTTCGCCTGATCTTTTTATACCTACTAAAGGTCCAGCAACTCCTAATCCAGCAAGAGTAATAGCACCAGATATAATTTCTGTTGTGCCACCTCCGTGCATTTTAGCAGATGTAGCACCAATAGCACCTAATGCTATAGACCTTGTTGCCCAACCATCTAACTTACCTACACTACCAAATGCAGCACCTTCTATAGCACCCATTGCAGTGTTACTAAATACTTTTGCCCAAGGCTGTTCGTATGATCCTAAAAATCCTACAGTACCAAATGCAATTGAACTTTTGCGTACAGCTCCAGAGGCTGCAGATGTAAATGATTTACCTAAACTGGACATGCCTGCAGCAGCAGCACCTTTACCAATTAAGCCTAAACCACCACCAGTAGCAGCTATATAAGCACCATACTCAGCTATCATTACAGGTGCACCAGCAAATCCTGCAACAACTTGTTCTGCTATTGTGTCAGGAACAAAATCTTGACCTAAGTTAAACATGTGTTCAGGTCCAAGACTTTCTGCAGTATCTCTTAAATAATCTTCAACACTATCTATACCTGCTAACGCATAAAATGCAAAATTCTTTAGTGAGCTTTCATCTAATGAATTTTTAAATTTTTCTTTTTCAAGAAAATGTTTTTTTAATGCTTCTCTTTCTGCTAATGTACCTTGGTTAGTATCTAAAGCTATGTTCTCTCCATTAAGATAATCAAATTTCCATTGATCAGAATTATATCCTAATTTTTCTAAAGTATAATCTGCTAAAGAATCTGTCCACCCAGGTATACCACTAAAGTTATACACTGCACCAGACACCGCACTAGAGAATCCATACTTTGCAGCTTTACCTAATTCAGTAGTCTTAGGCTCTTCCATAAATGGCATGTAATCTAAGTTTAACTTTTCTTGTATAGTTCCTGCATCATCACTAAAGTAATTAACTTTTTCTAATACAGGATAGCTATATCCAGGTGCGTTGTATAAAACTCTATTGTCACGTTCCTCAAGAGGTACCTCTGTGATACTCTTAATTTTACCGTATTCGGCCATGTACTACTCTCTATCTTTTACTAATTTTTGTATTTTAGGTAGTTGTCTTTTTAAATTTTTTACAACAAGATTATAGAATCTTAAATCTTCTCCGTATTGTTGATCTAAGCCTTGTTGATCTTCTGTATAGTCTGATTGTTTTGGTTTTTCATTTGGTAATGAGTTAACAAAAGATTCCCAAGCTCCCATATTTTCTGAGGCCCAAGTTAATAACTCTGGATTTGGATCTTTTGTACCTTTGAAATTAAGCCTAGAAGGTGGTAAAAATTCTTCGTAGTTATCTTTGTTAATAGCCATAACTGAAAGTTCTTCTTCTTTAGGTTCGTCTTTTTTACGTTCTTCATATGCTTTAAATTCTTCATCAGACATAACTAAGAATGGTTTTATAGCTTCCATACCACCAGAGTTTAACATTATTTGTTCTTTTAATGTTTCACGAGACTCTGCATTCATACTAGCAAATACACCAGAGTCACCTGGTTTTAATTGCCTACTGCCATCAGGACTGTACACACCAAATAAATCTCTAGAGTCTACAATATTTATAGTTTCGTATATATCTTTTGTGTCTACAACTTGTAGACCACCATCAGATAATATCTGAGGGTTTATAGCACCTGTCATTTGTTTATCTACAAATGGTGAATCTTCGTTTTCTTTAACTGGCACAGTTACTTTTACATTAAACTGAGGATCGTCTCCAACATTTACAAATCTATTAAATAGATCATAATAGCCTTGTCTAGTATATTCTATTTGAGCAGTTTCCCTAAATTGATTTTCTATACCTTGCACTATGCCTCTCAATGGCACCATCACTCCTTGTATAGATATCATTTTTTCTTTGCCATCTTGATCTTTAAAACCACTAATTGCTTGTTGAAGGGCTTCAGATTCTGGTGCTAATGGGTCTCTCATAGCTTGATCTTTTAATGCATTAACACGATCAAGTACTGCTCTATCTAATGTGTTTAAAGAGTTCATTACACTCTCTCTAGTTATTCTTCCATTTGCTCTTAATATATCAATAGCCTCATCAGTAGTTGCAACATTTCCATTTTGTAGTTGCATAGTTTTTGAAGCATCTAATAGATAACTAAATTTAAATCTTTCTCTTAACAGCTCATCTTGATTAGTAATACCAGGTATAGTATTTAATGCGGCCATATCTAAATCTTCTTTGCTTAATACTGGTGACCAGTTAACTGTCTGTGCCATTGCTGCTATATCTACACTACTTAAATCTTGCATAGTTGCTTGATCAACAATAGCATTTATGTTAGTCATAAACTGTTCTTGTGAAACTCTACCTTCTTGAAACTGATCTTGTTGTAAAGTTTTTTCTCTAACCATTCCAGGCTGAACTGTTTGATCTATAAATAATTTTGTATTATTTTCTCCAGCTAAATTAGCAAGTCCTGCATTTACTTGTTTATTGTATTTATCTTTTTGCTGTCTTATAATATCCCCAGCAGTAGCATCTTGTCCATACACTTGATAAATATTTTTTATCTGTGGGGTTTCTGCTGTAATGTCACCTCCAGGAACAAACTTTCTATCCATTCCTTCTCCAACTATATCTCCAGATAATCCAGATGACATAAGAGAATCAATTTCAGGAAATAGTTTAGTAATATCCTGTGCCTTAAATAAACTACTATTTTTTGTATATAAAAGTGCTAAATCATCTTCTTTATCTGCACCAAATCTATCTTTTAAAACATTGTAGTTACTTACCATTAAATTATACGTTTGATTTTGTATAGTTTTATCATCATTAATACCTTGTCTAGAAGTATTAATTACGTCAGTAACCAAAGTAGAATTTACACCTTCTGCTTCTTCAATAGCTTTATCTTCTTTTTCTTTCTCTTTAGCCATAAGGCTAAGTTGTGCACCTATTGCTCCTGTTGCAACTGGTACTAGTAATCTTTTTAAATCAACCATTATTCATCCTCTTCTTCTGTCGGTCGTGACATTAAACCTTCTGTAGGTTCTTTTTCTTCTGCAGCTTCTTTTATTTTAGTTAAATCTTTTTCAGTTTTTTCAGATAAAAATTTTATAAATTTAGCATCCGCCATACCCACTTCAAAATCATCTTGTTTTTTGCTTTTAGGTTTCATACTAAGTCTCATGTCTTCAACTTCTGCAACTGTGCCTATAGTTAGAACAGCCTCTGTAACCATTGGTGTTAATAAAAGAGCTACATCAACAGAGTATGCACCAGATTGAAATCCAGCAAATACTACTGATCTTGCAATACCTTCTACTGGAACTCCAGCTTCTAACATCATAATTACGTTTTTAGTATTTTTATCCGAAAATAATTTTTTCATGGTTGCATCTGCGGCTTCTTCTAATGATGCAAACTGTGGTGGTTTATCCCAAGCCCATTTGCCAGGTTCTTCTGTTAAAGATTGCCCTGGAATAGGTGTGCTAAATTTATCGTATTCTGGCTCCATGTTATGCCCTTCTTCTTACTGTTGTTGCTTTTGCTGAAGCGATAGCACTTTTAAATATAGAATTATATTTGCTGTAAACTACTTCATACTGACTTGATACTCTTGATCCAGGTGCTTTAGTTGCTCCTGGAGGAGCCATGCCAGCTGTTTTTATGCCTACTCTACCTCTTAACCTTTTTAATTTTGTGCCTGAAGAACTTTGATCATCATCGTCTGCAGTAAGGTAATCATAGCCAGCTTTAACGCCTGCTACTATCGCATCATCTCCAAATAAATTTGAAACGTAATCATATCCTTCTGTTAAAAAACTTTCTGCTGCTTCCCACATAGTACTATCCTTTCTTTACTGAGTATCTTTCCATACGCCTAAAGCAAATGCACCAATAAATTCTAGTAATCTATCTTCTGATGTTTGCTCCATAATATCAAATGTTGTAGATCTTTCCATTGCTGCTACTGCTAAGTTATGTGCTCTGTTACGATCATTTTCTGCTGTTGAGTTTGCCCAAGATGCTTCATCTCTCCATTGTTGCCAAAGTGCATTCATTGCATAGTTAGATATATCTAGTGCAGCTTGTGCGTCAGTTTGATTGGCTGCATTTACAGCTGCTGTGTTAGCCGTATTAATAGCACGTCTCCACTCAACATTACTTTGATCTATTATTCTTTGATTATCTACATTAAATTTTTCTCTAGCATCTTTTACAGTAGCATTAAATTGATCTGCTGTTTGTGCTCTAGATGCATTAGCTTCAGCAACAGCTGTAGCATTTTGTGCATTTAAAGCATTAGCTTTATTAACTTCTGTTTCATTAAATTTTTGTATTGCATCAAATCTTTTTGCATTTGATTCATCTATAGATGCATTTAAGTTTGCAAAAAATTGATCAGTTTGCTGCTGATTAGTTGCATTAAATTGTGAAGAAGCATTTACTGCGGCTTGATCTGACAACATAAATTGTTGCTTTAGTTGTGCATTAGTTAAAAACTCTTGTTGTTTATTTGATAAATTTTGCATATCCAACTGAAAGTAATTTTGGGCATTAGTAATCATAGCCTGTTGTCTATTACTTAAGTTTTGGAATATCATATCTTTATAAGTTTGAGCGTCTGCTTGTGCTATCTGTGTCGATGCTCTAAGCACACCTTCAGCTACTGCATCAGCTGCTATTGTACTAGCTGATAATCCTCTTTGTGCCATGGCTGCCATAGCCATTTTTTGTGCACCTCTAGCAAATGCAGGTAATGGTGTGCCTGCTGCTAAAGACGCTTCAATATCTTGTGTAATATTTTCTAATTGTCCTTGTACTGTAGCCTGGTTAGTGATACTTCCAGATGCTCCTACTGCAGGTTGGGATAACTGTTGTAACTGTGCAGCAGTAATTTGTGGAACATTTGCAGTGCCAACATTAGCTGTATAGGTTTGTGCAGTTGTTGGCGTTACTGCACCAACAGTTTGTGTTTGTGCATCTGTAGGGGCAACTTGTTGCACAGCCTGTGCAGTTGCTGGAGTTATCTGTGGTACAGCTGTAGTTGATAGTCCGCTAGTGCCTAGAGTTTCTCCAGTGCCTACTTGCATAGGTTGAACTTGCACCCCTGTTCCAGTTGGTAACTGGGGCTTATTAATTTGACCACCTACGGTTTTTTGTATGCCCTGAGATTGTTCTGATACTGTTGCCATTATCTTCTCTTTCCTTGTCCTCTATATTGTTTAAAACTTGCTTTTTTCTTTTTGTTCATTGTACTTGTTATAGGGTTGCGTCCTATTGATGTTCCTTTATATACTGCTTCGTGTTCAGTATGTGACTTCCATTTCTTTGCCATCTATAGCATACCTAGTAAAGTCTCTACTACCATTAGACCTACAGCCCCCACTGTAGAAAGAACAACCCAATAGATCTTATCTATCTTACCACCCAACTTCTCTACGTCCTCATGAACGTGTGAAATCTTTTCATCCAGGTGTGCTAGATG
>VMHT01011601.1_pt1 | contig 10800 bp, 9 predicted proteins | sample 4693611 | NCBI WGS metagenome assembly VMHT01 (sample SAMN12280063, study PRJNA550983) | marine metagenome | isolation source: seawater sampled from same location over 5 years 0.02-0.2 micron viral filtrate | place: USA: collected off the coast of southern California halfway between the port... ... | reverse complement strand
GAATAGCCATCTCAAATGAGCATGCGGAGATTGATCATTCAAGAAAATTTGGGGAACTTCCATCAGAGGCTTTGGGCCTTGTAAGATTGTGCAGGGAACACTCAAGAAAATTAGGAATTAGTTTCCACGTAGGATCTCAATGTATGGAAAAAATTTCTTACTCTAAAGGGATACGTGAGATAGGAAATATAATAAAGAAAACAAAAATTATCCCCGATATTATTAATATTGGAGGTGGCTTTCCATCAATCTACCCAGATTTAAAACCAGAACCTCTTGAAAATTATATGGAAGAAATAAAAAAATCTCTTAGGAATTTAAAATTAAATAAACTTCCAGAAATTATTTGTGAGCCGGGTAGATCAATAGTTGCCGAAAGTGGCTCTGCAATAGTAAAAGTAATTCTAAGAAAAAAACAAAATCTTTACATTAATGACGGAACTTATGGCACATTATTTGATGCTGGAGTTCCAAATTTTATTTTTCCAACAAAAATGATAACTTATGGAAGAGTTCAATCAAAAAAATTAACATCTTTCAGTTTTTTTGGACCAACATGCGATAGCTTAGATTATATGAAAGGGCCTTTTCTTTTACCAAATAATATTAAAGAGGGAGATTATATTGAGTTAGGTCAACTTGGCGCATATGGTTTAACTTTTCGAACTAATTTTAACGGTTTTTACTCAAATGAAATATTTGAGTTAAACGATAAGCCAATTATGTCTATTTATGAGGAGTCAAACGCCAAAGTTGATACTTTAGTAGCTTAATGGATAAAAAAAAAAGTCCAGATATCGGACATAATAAAAAATCATTACTTCAAAATACTGTGGAGCACATTGATATTAAATCATTTGATGCAAGAAAAATTATTGATGGTATGAGTAAGATGTCTTTTACGTCTCGAGATACTGCTAGAGCAGCTGGAATTTACAATGAAATGTTATCTGATAAAGATTGCTCAATTTTCTTAACACTAGCCGGTTCAACATCTGCTGGCGGATGTATGAATTTATATGCTGATTTAGTCAAAAATAACATGGTCGATGCAATTGTCGCTACAGGGGCCTCAATTATTGATATGGATTTTTTCGAAGCTCTAGGCTTTAAACATTATCAAGGCTCTCAATTTCAAGATGATACTGAGTTAAGAAAAAATTATATAGATAGAATTTACGATACATATATTGATGAAGAGGAACTACAGGCGTGCGATCAAACAATTTGTGATGTGGCAAACACATTAGAGCCAAGGACTTTTACTTCAAGAGAATTTATCAAAGAACTTGGTAAATATTTAAAAAAAAATGGAAAGAAAAAAGGCTCACTTATAGAAACAGCTTACGATAACAATGTTCCAATATTTTGCCCTGCCTTTACTGATAGTTCTGCAGGCTTTGGTTTGGTTATGCATCAAGATCAGAATCCTGAAAAACATATCACGATAGACTCAATACGTGAATTTAGAGAGCTTACTGAAATAAAACTTAAATCCAAACAATCAGGTTTATTGATGATAGGCGGAGGTGTGCCAAAAAACTTTATACAAGATACTGTAGTATGTGCCGAACTATTAGGCAAAAAGGTTGATATGCATAAATATGCTATACAAATAACTGTTGCTGATACTCGCGATGGAGCGTGTAGTAGTTCCACATTAAAGGAGGCTAGTTCATGGGGCAAAGTAGAAGTAACTAAGGAACAAATGGTTTTTGCTGAAGCAACTAGCGTGTTACCATTAATAGCAAGTGATGCCTATCATAGAAAGAATTGGGAAAAACGTGAAAAAAGAAATTTCTCAAAAATTTTTAATTAATAAATGGAATATCTTAGCCAAAAAAAAGGTTTTTTAGGATACGATGCAAATCAAAAAGTAGATCCCAAAGTAATTGTTGTTCCTTTTGGACTGGAAAAAACTGTAAGCTATGGTGGTGGTACAAAAAACGGTCCTAAAGAAATTATTAAAGCATCACATCAAGTAGAATTATTTGATGAGGAACTCAACAAAGAACCATACAAAGAAATAGGAATTAGAACAATTAAGCCATTTCTTATAAAGAAAAATATTGAACAAGCTCTGGAGCAGTTATCAGGAATAAACAAAAAGATAATTGCTGATAATAAATTTCCAATGGTGTTTGGTGGGGAACACTCAATTACGCCTGGTTCTATAAAACCGCTTGTTGATAAATATGATGAAATAACACTTCTTCATTTTGATGCTCATGCAGATTTAAGAGAGAGTTATCAAGGGGAAAAATTTTCTCATGCTTCAGCAATAAAAAGATGCTTAGATTATAAAAATGTGAAAGTTGTTTCTTTTGGCATTAGAAATTTATCGCAACCAGAAATGGATTTTTATAAAGCTAACAAAAATAGGATCAAAATTTTTTGGGGGAAAGATAAAAAAGAATGGAAACTATCATCGATAGACGATTTTTTTAATAATAAAACAGTTTACATAACATTTGATGTAGATGGTTTTGACTCCAGTATAATGCCAGCTACTGGAACTCCAGAGCCGGGAGGGTTACTTTGGGAAGAAGTTCTTCCAATAATTAAAAAAGTTTGCCAAATATCTAATATAGTTGGAGCCGACATAAATGAGTTAGCACCGATTAGAAACTTTGACTCTTACAATTTTCTTGTGGCAAAGCTTGCTTATAAAATTTTAGCTTATGCATTTGAATTTAAGAAATAGAAAAGTTTATTGGATTCCAAGATATTACGACTAAAGCACCACCAAGTTCGCTATTTCTTTTAAATAATAATTTAGCTTTTTGTCTCTCCAATAAAGTTTTACCCAGAAACGTTCCGAGACCAAGGCCAGAGTTAGAACTAAGCTCTCTTGATTTAGATTTAATATAAGGTTCTCCAATTTTATTTATTATATCTTCTGGTATACCTGGACCGTCATCATTTATTTTTATTTGAATTAATTTTTGATCGCTTTCCAAAGTAATTTTAACTTTATTTTTAGAAAATTTTACAGCGTTTCCTATAAAATTTCTTAGCCCGTAAATAATTTCTGGTGTTCGCTGTATAGCAATTTTATTTTTATCATTATTTACTATAAGATCAATTTCTTTTGATGATGTCTCTTTAAATGAATTTATAATCTCTTCTAGAAGGTCTTCAATTTTTATTGAACTTAAAAAAATATCTTCCTCAATTTGTTTTTTTGATATCTGTTTTAGAATCTCACTGCATCTTTTTGTTTGACTAATTAGTAAATCTATATCTTTGGAAAATTCTTTATCATTTCCAATTTCTTTTTTTAACTCTTTAGCAACAACACTTATGGTAGCAAGGGGAGTACCCAATGAATGTGCTGCTGCTGCTGCCTGACCTCCAAGGGACTCCAACTCATACTCCTTAGAAATTACTTCTTGTAATTTATTCAAAGCTTCAGATCTTTTTTTTGTTTCTCCAGCAAATCTAATTCCAAAATAGCTTAAAAAAATTAAACCAATTAAAATTGAAATTACAATACCTGTTTTATAAAAATTTGGGAAATGTAATAATGCCATTTCTTCACCTGGCAGCGGAAGATGAAAAAAAGAGATTATTAATAAAAGAAAGGATGTAATCATTCCTAAAATTATAGTTGAACCCATACTTAGAAATGTTGAAGAAACAATTGATGGTATAATTAATAAAAAGCAAAATGGATTAAAAATTCCTCCTGTTAAATAAAGTAAAATACTTAATTGAATCAGGTCATAAATTAAAAATATTAATGAGTAAAAATCTTTTAGTTGATTTATCTTAATTCTAAATTGAAGGTATATATTAGTCATTAAACCAAAGGAAATGACTGCGTAACTTAATTCGATTGGAAAAGGTAAGCCAAGGTAGAAAAAAACGATATTTATTGCTAAAAATTGCCCAAAAATGGCAATATATCTAAGAATTGTAAGTGTGTTTTTATCTAAATTAAGATTCTCTTTTGTACGAAAGAGAGTTGAAAAATCCATTATCTAGCTAAATATCTAAATTAACAACATCTAAGGCATTGTTAGTAATAAATTCTTTTCTTGGCGCAACTTCATCGCCCATCAACACTTTAATCATTTTTTGATCTTCCTTAGACTTATCCTTCGTGCCTTTTGAATACTGAACTCTTAACATCGTTCTGTTGTCTGGATTTAAAGTAGTTTCCCAGAGTTCTTCTGGGTTCATTTCTCCTAAACCTTTGAAACGTTGAATAGATAGTTTTTCTTTTTGTTCTTGAATAAATTTTTTGTATTCAGCTGATCCTTTTTTTATTTTCGCACTTAATTTTCCAACATCCAGAATATAATCTTCTAAAGCCTTTTCATTTTTTATGTATATACTTTTGTTTGACTTCGTAACCTTGAATAATGGTGGTTGTGCTAGATACACATGTCCATTTTCAATTAATTGATTAAACGGGTAGTTGTTAAAAAAAGTTAATAAAAGAGTTCTTATATGAGAACCATCTACATCTGCATCTGTCATGATTACAATTTTATCATATCTTAAGTTTTCAATATTAAAATCTTTAGAGCCCGTTCCTAGAGCATTTATTAAAGTAACAATTTCATTTGATGACATCATTTTAGATAAAGCTTTAGTTGATTGGTCTTCACCATTTGATTTTCCATTAACATAAGTATTTAAAATTTTGCCCCTTAGAGGTAAAACTGCTTGATATTCTCTTACTCTTCCTTGTTTTGCAGATCCACCAGCTGAGTCTCCCTCTACAATAAATAGTTCTGTGCCTTCTCTTTTTTGTATTTGACAATCAGCAAGCTTACCGGGTAACCCAGACAATTCGAAGGTTCCTTTTCTCCTTACACTGTCTCGAGCTTTTCTAGCAACATCCCTAGCCATTGCTGCTTGAGAAATTTTTTCTAAAACAACTTTTGCAATTGATGGATTTTGGTCAAACCAAGTGGATACTTTTTCACTTATAATATGTTCAACGATATTTCTAATTTCAGAGGAAACAAGTTTATCTTTTGTTTGTGAAGAAAACTTTGGATCAGGCATCTTGATTGATAACACGGCTGTTAACCCCTCTTTTATATCTTCTCCAGATAAAGAAAGTTTACTTTTTTTATTACTTTTATCTGATGTATATTTGTTAATTACTCTTGTAAGAGCAGTTCTAAAACCAAGTAAGTGTGTTCCTCCATCTTTTTGTGGAATATTGTTTGTAAAAGGTAAGACTTCCTCGGCATAACCCGCGTTCCACTCAAAAGAACACTCTACTATAACGTTATTTTTAGTAGCAGTAACATAAACAGGTTTTTTAAATACTTCTTTCTCATTTTTATTTACGAGAATAGGTTTTTTTGTATTTATATGTTTTACAAACTCTAGGATTCCTCCATCATATTGATGTACGATTTCTTTTGGTTTTTTTAAAGTTTTATCAATTAATTTAATCGCTATTCCTTTATTAAGAAAAGCTAATTCTCTAATTCTTTTTTCAAGTACTGATGAGCTAAATTTTATTGAAGAAAAGATTTGTTGAGAAGGTAAAAAGGTAATTCTAGTTCCTTTTTTTTTTGTTTTACCTAATTTTTTAAGCTGTTTTATTGCGTTACCATCAGCAAATTTAATTTCATATTCATTACCATCTCTATAAATATTCAAATCCAATTTTTCTGATAAAGCATTCACAACGGACACCCCTACTCCATGCAAACCACCTGATACTTTATATGAATCATGGTCGAATTTTCCTCCTGCGTGCAATTGAGTCATTATAACTTCTGCAGCAGACATTTTTTCTCCTTTATGCATGTCAACTGGTATACCTCTACCGTCATCCTCAACGGTAATTGTGTTATCAGAATTGATTAAAACAGTAATATTTTTACAATATCCTGCTAATGCTTCGTCAATTGAATTATCTACAACCTCAAAAACCATATGGTGTAGCCCAGAGCCATCATCTGTATCACCAATGTACATGCCTGGTCTTTTTCGGACGGCATCGAGACCTTTTAAGACCTTTATTGAGTCTGCACCATAGGAAGGTGCTTTTTTTAGTTCAGAATTTTTAGACATTTATTTTGAATAATAACTATATCATTTTTTTGATTGAATATAAAATCACTAATGATCAATGTGACTTAAAACTATTTAGTATCAACAATTATAGAGCTAAAAATAAAAAAAATTTTAATAAACGCTGAATCTAGATTTTCATGGGCATTATTACATAATAACTATTTTTATCTGAAATATCCTCTATCAAGACTGGGGAAACAGCGTCTTTTAAATTCATCTTTAAATCTTTATCTTCTATTTCGGAAGCAATATCGATTAAATATTTTGAATTAAAACTTATGTTTACTGGTTCTGAGCCAAATTCTGCTTTAATTTTCTCATTACCATCTCCAGAATTAGCACTATTCACAGAAAGTTGAACGTTATCTTTATTTATTAATAATTTTACACCTTCCTTCCTATCTAGAGAAACACTTGCAACACGCTCGATAGAATTAATAAAATCTTTTGAAGACACAACCAAAGTTTTATCATTTGAGGTTGGAACCACTTTTTTATAATCAGGAAATTTCCCATCAATGACTTTTGATATCAATTTAATATTACCTAAAGTAAATTTTATTTTATTCTCACTAGTTTGCATACTTAACTGATCAGTATTTTCGGCAAGTAATGAGCATAATTGAAAAACTGTTTTTCTTGGTAATATTAAAGAAGTAAAATCTTTTTTACTTTCAATTTCCATGCTGCTCGAAGATAGTCTATGGCTATCAGTGGCTACGCCTGTAAGAAAGCTTCTTCCATGAGCTTCAGTAAGATGAAGAAATATACCATTTAAATAATGTCTTGTATCATCATTTGATATAGAAATTCTCGTTTTGTTTAAAAGCTTTAAAAATCTATTAGTATTTAAAGGAATTTCCTGCCCCTCGAATTCATCTGCAAATGTGGGAAAGTTATCTGTTGGCAAACATAGGAGATTAAAATCTGCATTTTCACTTTTCAGACTTAGTTTATTCTCAGTTTTTAAATCAAAATTTAATTCAGCATTGGAGGAAATTTTTCTCAAAATATCGTAAAGTATTGCTGCAGAAGTTGTGGTGCTTCCTTCGTTAAGGATTTTTACATCGCTAATTTCGTCGTAAAAAATTATATCAAGATCGGTTGCAATTATTGATAATTTTTTGTTTTGAAGCTGTAATAAAACATTTGATAATATCGGAAGTGTATTTTTTTTTTCTACAACACCTTGAACAAAATTTAAAGATTTTAATAATTTATCTCTTTTTACAACAAATTGCATTTATTTACTGCTCTAAAAGCAGACTTTTGATTTGATTTATATTTTTTTTCATCTCATCGTCTTGCTCAGATAACCTAGTTATAGTTTTAACAGCATGAATAACTGTTGTATGGTCTCGATTAGCAAATCTTCTTCCTATTTCTGGCAATGATCTTGCTGTCATTTTTTTTGATAAATACATCGCTATTTGTCTAGGCCTAGCTAATGGTCTTGATCTTCTTTGTGAAAGCATCTCGCTTAAGGCAATATTAAAATAATTTGAAACCACATTTTGTATTTTATCTACAGTAACTACTCTTATCTGATTAAAAACATCTTTTAAAATATTTTTACAGTCCGATATTGTTAAATCTTTATTATTTACTCTGCTAAAAGCAATTACTCTATTTAATATTCCAATTAATTCTCTAATATTCGTTTTACTTTCACTAGCTACATAATTTATCACTTCTTCACTTAAATTAATATTTTCTTTAAATTGATTTTGTATCTCCTCTATTTTCTTTTTAATTATCTTAATTTTTAATTCTATATCTGGAATATCAATGTCAACTACCAGACCACCAGCTAATCTTGATTTAATTCTATCCTGAACTCTGTCTAATTTCATAGGCGCCCGATCTGATGAAATGATAATTTGTGATCCCTTATCCATTAGACTGTTAAAAGTATGAAAAAATTCTTCCTGTAAGCTTTCTTTGCCACTAATAAATTGAATATCATCAATAATGAAAACTGATGATTTTCTGAAGAAATCTTTAAAATTAACCATATCATTTTTTTTGATAGACTTAATAAAATGATACATGAACCTTTCTGCCGAAATGAACATTACATTGTTCTTATTTTGAAGTTCCAATCCTATAGCATTTAGTAAGTGAGTTTTTCCCAATCCTACACCTCCACAGATATATAGTGGATTATATCGGGAAATGTGCTCACATACCTTTTTTGAATAGGATAGCGCGATATCATTACTTTTACCTTGGATAAAACTATCAAAAGATAGGTTTGGATTTAATCTATTATAATTTAATATTGAGTCTTTAATTTCAGTAACTTTTTCCAGTTCATTTATTTTTATATATTCTTGATTTTGTTTATTTTCTTCAATAATTTTAAATTCTATTCTGTTTAAACTCATTTTGAAACTTTTTACTTGCTCTAGAATTTTATCTAAATATCTAGACACAATCCAATCTCTAAAAAATCTAGTTGGAACACCTAAGATCAAATAATCATTATATTCCTTTACTAGGGAAATTTTTTGCAGCCAGCTATTGTAAATTTCGTTTCCAAATGTTTTTTTAAAAGAACTTTGTATTTCTTCCCAATTTAACGTTTTTTCTTCCTCAGAAGTAAACGTGCTTTGTTTTATCGGATTATTTTTTTCCATGTAGATTATTTTTTACGAAATTCTATAAACGCTCTTTTAAAAATTTTTGCAACAAAATTTTTTTAAAAATAAAAAATAATTGATATTAGGTTGTAAACTTATCGTTCAGATAGAAACAAAACTTTTTATGCAACTGTTCGATCAAAGTTTCAATATTTTGTAATAAGATTCTAAATGTAGAAGAAAATTTTAAACCCAATCAACTATTGATTGTTTATTTATTTGAAATTTTTTTTGAAGTTCTTGAAATTTTTCTTGCTGCAGTATTCCGACTAATTATTCCAGACTTAGCAACCTGCATTAGAATTGATTGAAATTTTGAGAAATATTTTTTTGCTTTGTCTTTTTCTTTCGCTTTTAAATAAATGTCCATTTGTTTTATGGCGTGCTTGTATTTGCTTCTTCTCATTCGATTAACTTGGGTTTGTTTTTTAACCCTTCTTACTCTTCTGATTGCTGATTTAGTGTTAGGCATATTTTTAAGATTGTATATATGTGCAATTAAATGTGGTCAACTTTATTATTTTTGACATTTTGAGCAGTAAAAAGATGCTCGGTTAGCCAAAAAAATTTTATTAATGATACCGGCGCAATTTTTTTTAATACATTTTTCTCCTTTTCTTCCATAAACAGCGAAATATTGCTGGTAAGAACCTTTTTTTCCACTACTACTAGAAAAATCTTTTATTGAAGATCCGCCATGTCTAATTGCCTTAAAAAGTATTTTTTTTGTGAATTTGAGAATATTGTTAATTTCTCTATTAACGAGTGTATTGATTTTTTTCTTTGGATTTATTTTACTGTAAAAAAGTATCTCATTTACATATATATTACCAAGACCAGAAACAAATTTTTGATCCATTAATATATCCTTTACTGATCTATATCTTCCAAATGTATACTTTTTAAAATATTTAATGTTAAACTTTTCACTTAGTGGCTCGGGACCTAAATGACTTAGGTGTAAATTTCTATACAAGTCAACTTTATAAAAAAATTTGATAAAACCGAATTTTCTAATATCATTATAAATTAGCTTCTGTTTATTTGAAAAATAAATAGTTATTCTGTCATGTTTTTTATCTTTATCTTCTTCAATGTCGTAATAAAAACTTGTTTTATATTTTATATTTTTTTTATCTACAAAAAAGAATTTACCAGTCATTCCTAAGTGAACTAACATCACGCAACTGCTTTTTTTAAAATAAAATAATAGATATTTTGACCGTCTTAAGATTTTTTCTATTTTAAGTCCGATAATTTTTTTTACTTCTTTTTTATCTACTTTATATCTTAATCTACAATCGTGAATTTTGACCTCTTTTATAATTAAATTTTGAGTTTTTCTGGTTAAGGACTTTTTAACAACTTCAACTTCTGGTAATTCTGGCATATAATTAATTATGAAAAGCACTATTCAAGATAAAGCAAAATTAGTCAATTCTGTATTTTCAAAAGTTTATAGCAAATATGATTTGATGAATGACGTTATGTCTTTAGGAATACATCGTATTTGGAAGGAAAAATTTATTGACTGGATGAATCCTTCCCAGAATTCCTCTCTTATAGATGTCGCATCGGGCACTGGAGACATAGCAAAACTATTTTCCTTAAGAAACAAAAATTTATCAACAGTGACTTGCATAGAACCGAATAAAAATATGTTTTACAAAGGAAAAAGTAATCTTATAAATTTTAAAAATATTCAATGGATCAAGTCTATAGCAGAAACTTTACCTGTTAAAGATAACGTTTATGACTTTTATTCAATCAGCTATGGTATAAGAAATGTTTCTGATATTAATAAAACTCTTAAGGAAGCTTACAGAGTTTTAAAACCAGGAGGTCGTTTTATGTGTTTAGAATTTTCAAAAATAGATAATGAATTACTAAATTTTTTATATAAAAATTATTCAAAAGCTATACCTTTTATAGGAAAATTTATTGCGGGATCATCAAAACCCTATGAATATTTAATTAACAGTATCGATTCTTTTTATAATCAAGAACAACTTTTAGAATTAATAAATAAAAATGGTTTTACCCAAGTAGAATATAGAAATCTTTCTAATGGTATTTCAGCTATACATTCTGGGTGGAAAATCTAAATGTT
>VMHT01149076.1_pt1 | contig 10803 bp, 15 predicted proteins | sample 4693611 | NCBI WGS metagenome assembly VMHT01 (sample SAMN12280063, study PRJNA550983) | marine metagenome | isolation source: seawater sampled from same location over 5 years 0.02-0.2 micron viral filtrate | place: USA: collected off the coast of southern California halfway between the port... ... | reverse complement strand
CTTCAATAGCATCCGAAACGTCAATATTGAAATTCTTTGAACCTGAAGTTGCCACTACATTTTATCCTTGTAGTTCATGTAACCGCCGCCCATCATCTTTTTAACCATCTTATCGTCCATATAACCGCCCATAGCCATTTCGGTTACATCAACAGATTTTCCAGGGTTTAAATCTTCTACAGCCGGATCGGGAACCATACGTTTTGGCGCACCAGAACGACTACCGCCGCTTAAACCACCGTTCATCATTTTTTGCATTTTCTTTTTTCCGTACATTATTTTTTCCTTTTCCGTTTTAAGGGTTTCACATTTCTTGGTTTACCTTTAGAAGGTTGACCAAGTTTTACCTTCTGGCGTATTCTACTACGTTTTTCTGAAGAAGTTAACTCTGATGCTGTTTTGGGAGTTTTTTTACTAATGCGTTTCGAGGGGCGGCAATATGGAGTACCCCGTTTTTCATCCTTGCTACGCCCACACGCTTTCCCCGTCCGGACATCTTTCCATTCTTCTTTGAACCAACGTTTAAGTGCCGCACCTTTTTTACTCTTTCTGACAGCCATTACCGTCTCCGCGTTGTCTTTTTACGAGTTTTTCGTACCGTAGTCTTAGTAGACTTACTTTTTCCTCCAGTCCCCCATTTTTTAGCTCCCACTTTTCGGCATTTAGCAATCGCGCCCGAAGCATACGCAGAGGGAAAGACCTTATATCGTGCTTTAACTTTTCTATAACATGCATCTTTAGCCACGCTTCTTCCCCTTTTTTCGTCTACTGCAAGTACACTTCTTTTTACCAGAACAAGACGCTTTTCGCCTCTTTTTTCCTGGAGGCGTCGTAATCTGTTTTGCCATAGAACTTCTTGCCATAACCATTAGCTAAAAAACTTTTGTGCAAAAGGAGCAACAATTATGAGAACAGCAATACCCCAGACTTTTAAGTCTAAACTACCTAACTGTTTCTGTATTTGTTCGTAACGCTTGTCACAAGATTCTTCGTGCTTTTCTAGCTGTTTTAAAACTTCTTCAGGGGTCATTTTAACACTTCCATCTTCTACGAGCCGCGCAAATACGTTTTTTAGGAGTTTTCTTACAACTAATATTGTGCATTTTCATTTGTCCAGCAGAACGAGAACAATAAGATGCGCGGCGTTTCGCAGCTTTTGAGCCTTTTTTAACCTTACCTGTGACAGCGGTTTTTAACTTTGATCCAGGATTTGCTTTTCTATAAGCCGCAACACCTTTTTTAGTCATTCCCGCCCCACTTTCGGTAGAGCGGAAATTACCTGATTTTACAGAAGTTTTTATTGTTTTAGCGCGTTGACGTGGCATTATAAACCCCTAGGAAAGGAATACAGTTACCCCGTCAAGAGCAGTCTCACTAACATAAATATCTGTTTCAAACTTAATTCCTTCATCGGGAATATTTACAGAAAACGTATCGCCAGTCTGCAAATCAATCGTAAGTTTGGTTGTGCCAGAAGCCCCACCGTCTTTAAGAACGATTTGTGGGGTTCCTGAACCTTCAGTGTTTACTGTGAGCTGTCTTAAACGAGCTGGACCGCCATATATTTCGCCAGAACTAGAGGTGCCAACGTCTCTATAAGCAGTAAAAAGTAAAGAGCCAGCCATTCCGCTCTCCTATTAAGCTAGATTATTGTTTTGCTGATACAAAATTGTAAAACGAACAAGACCTGCACTTGTAGCGGCAGAAGCAGTTACGGTCAAACGAATGTCTGCTGTTCCAGTGTCTTGCCATGCTAATGCAGCGCCAGCTTGAGTTGTTGGATATTTACGACCCGCATCTGTTCCACTTGCAAAAGTATTTAAAATTGTAGCGGCTCCACCTACAGTATCACCGACACTAAGATTGGTCGTTCCACTTGCAGCTGTAATGACGTCAATTATGCAGTCAATAATCTGAGAGTTTGCAGGAATAACAACATTCGTAACTTGTGCCGCAAGTGCGCCACCAGAAAGGTCAGCTGAAAAAGTTTGAGCCATAACAACTTGGCCGACATTAGCAATGTTACTGCCAAGTGTTGTTCCAGTTGTGTTTTTAATAGTTCCAGCCTTAATTGGACCAGAAAAAGTTGTAGTAGCCATGTCTATCTCCTTGTCGTGGCTAATGTCTGCATAAGTGCAGTCAAGGTTGATTAACTATACACGAAATAAAGAAAGGCGACTATCAAAAAGATAGCCGCCTTCTTAACCCAAAGACAAAACTAAGGGCGTAGTTATTTATGCACCTGGAGAACCAAATACTGCACGTGGGTCAGAAAAACCGAAGCTATAACGCTCACGAGCTTTAAAGCGCATGTTACCTGTATCGAAATCGCCTTCCATTTGAGTACGGATAGGTGAACGTTCGAAGTGCTTGAAGCCGTTTGGTGCGTCTGTCTTAATGAAAAACGCATCTGTATCGGTCAAGAAGTGGTTGATAACATAACCGTCTGGCAACATACCGGAGCTACGAAGAGCGTTGATATCGTTATCAGCGGTGCCAACACGGAGGTTAGAGGCCATTAGACGCTCAGCAACAAATTGAAGTGCTGGTGGAATAATTAGCTTCATACCGCGAAGGGCGATTTTAAGACCACGTTCATCAACGAAACCAGAAATGCTAATTAGAGCATCTTCTAAAGATGTTTCGTTAAGGTCAGCGGCAGTTGATGGCTCGTTAGCAAATGTACCACCGCCGGAAAGCGGGTGGTCAGTTGCACAAAGCTCTTTACCGTCACCGCCAGTAAAACTGGAGTTAAAGGCATTATTAAGAACGTTGGACGCCTTAACTTGCTTTGTATGAGCCATTGAACGAGCTAATGCTCTTGTATAACGAGATGCCAAACGGTCATACAAGTTATCTTCTACAGCTTCTTCCGTAATGGAAAAAGCAAGAGCAATAGTTTCGTGGGTGTAGCGGGAAGTAAATGACTCTTGTGCGTCATCGAAGTTAACCGCTCCACCTTCATTTTTTACAGGTGCGCTACCGAATCCGGTAAGCATCACCTCTTCTTCGAAAGCACGGTCAGAAGACTCTGTTTCGAAGATTTCAGCATGTTCGTTTTCGTAACGACCATACTCTAGGCCAAAGAGGGCATTGAGACCTGGCTCAAGTTCTTTGGCGAGTTGTGCGCGTGAAATAGGCATTTAAAACTCTCCTAATTACTTAGTGCCAGTGGTTTGAGTGTAAGCATGTTCGTTAATTAGAACATACACGTTACCGTTTGCAGTTGACGTATCACTGTTATCCGGATCTTTTGAAAGACCAATAATACGAAGCTGTGCTGTACCAGAAGCCGTTGTGCCAGAAATTTCGGCAGAAGACTTACCAGTAGTTGTATTACCAGTATTAATTGTGGCCATATCAGCGTTAGCACCTACATCGGCTTGCGTTACAGTACCAGCAGATTGAACTTCAAAAACGATTTTTGGATCGTCATAAATTTGAGCAACAATATCGGAAGCAGCAATACTTCCAGGATAATAGTTACTAAAAGTTGGTTTACCGCTCGTCGGGTCTGTATAACTACAGCCACCAAACACACCAACGATATCTGTAGCACCGGATGCTCCAACAAGAATGTCACCACCACCAGCGGCATCCATAATAACTGGAGAACCGTAGAAGATTGGACCCGTTGCACCGGACGCAATTACATATTCGTTGGTGGTGAAGTTAGCTACACCACCCAAGTGACGAACAGGTTTAAGGCCAAAAGGGGCGTCGTTATTTGCCATTTGTCTTACTCCTAATCACAAAGTTAAAATACAGTGGCCTACTTAGTGTTCGGACCACCAAAGGTTACACGAGATTGCCGTTCTTTAGAAATCGGCATGGAAGGGTGTTGTTCCTTCATAAGATCGTTGTCTACCGCTATCATTTGGTCGGAAGTTTGTTCCTCAAAATATTCAGCACGGCTTTCAGCGATCTCTTCTGGCACCTTTGTCAGCATTAATCCACCTACACCGATAACTCCTGCATGCCGACCATCATCAATAGTAGGCGCGTCGAAGTCGGGGTAATCTTCTGCGCGAACAGGTTCATACCCTTCACGGATTCGACCAGAAACGTTCTTACGGTCTTCTTGACCTCGAACTTCTGTTCTAATCCATCTGAATTTATAGCCTTCAGGTGGCGTCGGTGCTTCTAAGGAAGAAGCTGGTTTCCAAGGTTTTCTGCGCTCTTGCCTTGAGCGGGTTTCGGCGGCACGTGGAGTCCTCTTGTTAATATCAGACATGATTTAAGCCTCCTTCACGTGTTTCGCGTATTCCTCGAGTGGAACACCTAGCTTTTTAGCGATAGCCACTTGACTTTGGGTCAAACGAACTGTCTTGCGCCCTGATTTAGTATTACGGGTTGCTGGAGTAACGGTTTGGGCGGGTCTCCGTTTTCCAGAAGTCGTTCCCTCAAAACGTTGAGGAAACTCATTACGCATACGACTATCAATCTCTGCATAATAATCATCAGAAGACGGGTCAAACCCTTCTTCTTCGATCAGTTTACGGTGAATTGAGAAAGCTGTAAAGGTCATAGCTTCATCTTTTCCAAACCAATCGTTTTGTTCTGCCCACCGTTCTGCACGGGGATCAGGGTTAACTGGTTGTTGTTGTTGAGTATTCTGCGGCTGAGGAATAGAAACTTCTGTTTCTACTTTTTCTTCAAGTTTTTTCTTATATTGAACTTCCTCACGAGAAATTCTATCATTTTCTACACTAAGTCTAGCGACAAGCTCTTGCGCATTAGCTAATGCATCAGAGTCGCCTTCTTCGTAAGCAAGTTTTACAGCGCGTTTAGCTTCTGCTAATTGGCTTTTAACTCGACCAGAAGATTCCGTAATTAGCGCAGAACCTGCTTCAGTGTTGCTTTTACTTAATTGTTCGTTTTCTTCTTTGAGTTTTTTAGCAAAATCTAAAGCGGCTTGTTCACGTCTCTCAGCTTCACGCATTTTATACGTTAAACGATCAATTCGCTTTTTTACACCGTCAGAATATTGTTCGTGTTCGTTATCAGAAGAATCTTCAGAAACAGTTTTTACTTCTTGTTGTTCCTGTTCCTGTTCCTGTTCTTCTTCTACCTCAATATCGATTTCTTGATCTTCGACTTGATCCTTTTCTTCTGCCATTTACAACTCCTAAATTGCTACAATATCACGTGGGTCTTGAATAACTGCTAAAACTTCGTCATCATTTAAAAGACGAGGCTCTGCACCATCAATTTTAAAACGAGAACCAGCATAACGACCAAACATTACCCAATCGCCTTCTTTACACCACGCACCGTCGGGAAATTTCCCTTCGTCTTTATAAGCGTCTGGTCCAAGACTAACGACATAACCAACAGTGGTTGCTAACTGATTACGCTCTCGCGTTTCATCAGAAATTAAAACACCACCCTTTGTTGTATCGGGTAAAACATATGGAAGTATAAGGATACGCCAACCTGTAGGTTTCGGTAAACGATCTAACGCAGGGCGAGATTCGTCTACTTCATTAGGTAAGGCAAAAGTAGAAGGATTTAATAAATCTTTTTTCTTTTGCGATTCCGCTTCTTTAGCGGTTCGGCGCTCCTCAATTATGTGGTCAGGAACGAATAACCTTTTACTCATCGTCAGCAGTCTCCATGCGGTTACGGGTTTCAGTTAAAGTTTGTTCTATATCGCCAAGAGCAGAAACTTGACCCATATAAAATTGGTATTGCGACATATCTGCAACACCATTAGACATTAACGTTTCGCTAATTTCTGCTTGTCTTTTTTCGATTTTACCTAATAAATAGGTGATTAAATCCATTATCGTACTCCGATAAACTTTGTTCCTCTAATAGCCGCGCCAGCACCTCTACATGAACTAGAAGCTATTACTTCATCGCCTCCATAATCACCGCCGCCATACGCGCCATCTTTAGCTTTTCTTACTTTATTATTTTTCTTTGTAGCACCTACGATCTTATCTGCAAAGGTAATTTCGTCTGTCGGTTCCGCTAAAGCAGCAAATTTCTTTTGTTTATCGGTCATTCTCGATCCTCCTGTAGAACGGCGATCTACTTCCATTTCTGACATATCTATTTCTCGAACGTCTCGGTTGCCTACTTTTTCTTTAAATTCGTCAAAAGACATAAAATCGTCAAACTGACTTTCGAAAAACGCTTCGCGAAGTTTTTGATCATTAGCCATTTATTTTCTCCTAGTAGCAAGGGTTACGTTAGCCCGAAGCGCGGCAATATCTTCATCGGACAAAATTTCTTCACGTTTAAGTTGCGCATCTTGTTGCAACTTAGCGGCATCAAGCTGTGCTTGTTGTTGGTCTGCCATAGCTTTACGCTGGACTTCAGCTTGTTGTATCTGAAGTTCCTGTTCTTTCAACTTAACAATCGGATCAAACTGACCAGTACCAGCGGCTTGTTGTGCCATTTGGCTAATTTGTTGAGTAGCCTGAGCAGTAGCCTGAGCCAACATTGCTTCTTGTTCAGGTGACATAATTTGACCTTCTTGCGGAAGCGGTGCGCCAAGTAGTTGTTCAACTTGTTGCTTATACTTCATACCTAAGTGTTCTTGCATATGCGACATAATTACTTGTACGGCGATATTATTCTTTTGTATATTCGGGTCTTGAATAAACGCCGCGTGAGTAGCAATATGCGCATCGTGATTTTGAGTTTGGAACGCTTTAAGCGGTTTTCCAATAAGCGAATCAATATTTTCTGATACAGGATCTTTTGGTGATTGCTCGTCTTTAGGCGGTAGTATTTTATCAATATTTTGAATATTTAATGCAGAATACATTCTACGGTAGGCTTCGTGTAAATCGTGTATTTGTGGCGCAGACTGCGCTAATTGTAATTGCGTCTGAGCTAAAGTAACACGCTGACTCATACTAAACATAGCAGGGTCGCTTACAGGCACAATATCAATACGTTCGTCAAAATCGTCGCGTTTTACATCTGTATTATAACCTTCTACTTCGTATGGGTAGTCGGCAGGTAGGTAATCACGAATAACGTCGGCAAGAATACGGAGTTCTTGGCGTTGTGCAAAATGAAGACGTTTATGAATTGCGCTAAGAACTTTAGTACCTTGTTCTAATAGAGCAACTGTTGTTCCTACAGGATTAGCTTGACTACCTTCCCCTATATTTAAATCCGTGACGGACGCGAAACGTCTGCCGCTTTCGATGAGCACACCAAGCATTTGGAGGAGCGTTGCTGATGGCTCTTTGTAAGGCAGGGGCATTATAGCCTCACGAATCGAGCTTCCAGGTGCATCAACGTCACGGAACTCTCCTGGCTGGAGCGGTTGGTCTTCATCCCGAACGCGAAGACCTCTTGCTTTAAACCCAGCAGGTAAATTTGCTAATGTTCCTGCATCAATTAATTGACGCAAAATAGACGTTGCTGATTTAGTTAAACCACCAATCATGTGTACTAAACCAAACCCATAAAACCCTAATCCAGGAAGAAATTTATAATGGGTAAAATATTTTATCTTTGTTTTATCAATATCGTCTTCTCTATAGTTTCTACGAATAGATAAAATCTCGTTAGATTCTTCATGTATAGTTACAACATAAGGAAGGGCGATTCCAGTAGGTTCGTCTTCTTGTTCGTCTTCGTATCCAGGAAGATCTAAATCAACGTGCATTTCTAAAATAGAAAATACATCACCCGCTTGGGCAGTTCTACGGAAACCTGTTAGTTCTTGTATTTTATCAGCCGCTTCAGTTTCTGAAGGGTTTTCGTCTTCTAATAAATCAATATCCCGATAAAACCCCGATACTTGAAGTTTACGCACATCGTTACCGTTCATATTAATAACATGGGTAAATCGGGGCGTTGTATCTAAACTTGTTTCAGTATATGCAACAACTAAGTTATCGGGCATAACGAAACTGCTAACAGGACGGTTTTTAGTCTGGTCAAAATATGTCTTTTTAAAAGTAGAACCAGCTAATGGAAGATAAAATAACATTTGATCTAATTCAGGATCAAATTCTTCCATAACATCTAAAACCATATAGTTCATATAATTACGGATGCGTTCAGCTTGGTCTAAAACTTCTTTAGATTCTGAACCAATAATACGAGTTTGTACTGGACCACCAGGAGGCAATAGTTCTTTATATGCTCCTGCTTGAAACTGCGTAGCACTTTCTGCAATTAGGGGGTGCGTAACACCAGAAGCCCCACGAAAAGGTTCGTCGCGTTCTTCTGTTTTTATACCTAATAAATCTAAACCCTCTGTATACTGGTCAAGCCATTCTTGGCGAGACTCTAGGTCGTCTTTATATGAAGAAAGTAATTCAGAAGAAAGGGCTTCAAGTTCACCTTGATCCATATCTTCGGCTAAGTTTTTAAAGTGGTCGCCTTCAGTTTCTTCTTCGGCTTCTACATAACCGACGATTGCGCTACCGTCTTCTAACATAACAGTATCGTCGGAAGCGAATAACGAAGGTTGTTCTTCGGCTTCTACTTCGATCTCTAGCTCCTCGTTTTCAGGAGCTTCCATCATTTGAGCAATAGATCTTTCAATAGCCATTAGTAACTACCTCAATAATAAACAAAACTTTTTAACTTATATTCTAACTCGTCGTCTTCATAATCAGAAGGCTGACGAATAAAACCACCTTGTCTAAAACGTAAGAGTGCTTGAGTAGTAGAATCAACTAAGTCATCGTGGTCTCCGTTAGGAAATTCACATAGTTCTTCTACTAATTCTTCAGCAAACCTCGTTTCTGGCACCCAAACTAGCCCTGACTCGAACATCGGCGCGGCGGCGTTAGTCCTCGCAATCTTATCATTCCCTCTATTAGGGGAATAATTTTGTACGGGTATACCCATAGCCCGTAATTCTTGCGTCAAGGGCAAACCAGATGCCTTTGATTCGATAATAACCGAATCAGGCTCCCAATGTATATAATTTTCGTAAGCAACCTTCTTTAATTCAGGAAAATCGTAACGATCTTTAATAGAATCAAGCAAAATTATGTTATATTGCCCGTCTTCTTCGTTCCTAAATACGCCCCAAGTCGTAATTGCACTAAAATCAGCCGTTTGTGACTTTAAAAACGCTGTATCGTAGCTTTGAATTATATATTCAGGGGTAGGAGGGTGTTCTTTTTCCCAAACTTTGATCCATTCACGTTGAATTATTGAACCTTCGCCGCCTGTAGGCTCTTGCATCCATTGCGCCGCCCACTTTTGGTGGGGTAAAGAAGCCCTAATTGTCTCTAATTCTTCAATTTTCCAAAATTCTGGCCAACAAGGGTTGCCAGAAGGCATAATAGCCGGAAATTCTATTATTTCCCACTGGTCAGACTTCGGGTCCATAGCTTGTGCTTTTAATAATTGACCCGTCAAATCCTTTTTCGACCACCTAGTCATAACTAAAATGATCGTTCCTCCTGGTTGGAGACGCTGTCTTGGACCAGAAGTATACCATTCATACGCCATTTCTAAGGCGGTTTCACTCATCGCGTCTTGTTCCGAATGCGGATCGTCAATAATAAGTACATCAGCACCACGACCAGTAATAGCACCCCCGACACCAGCCGCGAAATACTCCCCTCCTTTGGAAGTTTCCCATCGTCCGGCAGCTTTTGAATCCGCTCGCAATGAAACATCTTCAAACACCTTTTTATAATCTTCTGTATCTACAAGGTCACGAATTTTTCTACCAAATCGCACGGCTAGTTCGCCTGTATGCGTTGCTTGAATAATCTTTAAATCAGGTTTTAACCCCAATAACCAAGATGGAAGCATATAAGACGACATTTCTGACTTCGAATGTCGTGGACCCATATTAATAATAACCCGTTTTAACTCGCCTTTTGCAATACGGTTAAACGTTTGTGACATTTTACGGTGGTGATAACCTTCAATAAACGAAGGCCACATCGTTTTTACATAAGTTAAAAAATCTTCTCGTGCTAATTTCCTTGTTTCTCTTTGCTTCATTTCTTCAGCAAGTAGATAGGCAAGTTCAGCTTTTTCACGGGGTAGTTGGCTAAAGTCGATTTGTTGTAATTCGTCTAGCATATCATGGGACCATTGTCATAGCTTCTTCAGCCTTGGCCTCTCGCTCCATCTGTTGTTGAGCTTGTTGCTGTTTGAATCCTGTGTATAGTTTATAAAACGCTTCAGGGTTAGAAGAATTTAATGCGTATAGCTCACCAGAATCGACACCTAAACCTTTTGCAACTTCTTCTTCAGGGTCAAGTCCCGTAGGGGTCGCATCAGCAATTACGCCTAATGGTATACTCGCAATACCGCCGTATTTAGCAACTGACGGTGCTAACCGCCCAATACCAACCATTGCCGCAACAGGTTTATTACGTTTAAAAGTTTCGCGTAAATCGATCGGTCCTTTAGTATCAAACACACCTTCAGCCATAGTCGTTTTTAACATAAAATTAAAATCAGCTTCGGGTAACGTACCTTCTAATAATTGCGCTAATCGTTTTTCATGAAACCTATCAACGCCGTTTAAATATCTAAAATAAATATCGTAGGCTTGTTTTTCAGGAACACCGTTTTTTAAATTACGGTCTAATACTGTTTTACCGTGGATCGTCATAGCTTTATGAGACCCTTCAATAATTTCTTGTGGCATTCTTTCTATCGAACGTGTAATTGTACCGCCACGACTTAACGGGGCTTCACGTTCTGGCGAAGGATACCCAGCCGCTTTTTCTTTAGTAAAACCGTACCACCGACCAGCCGCTTCATTTGGACCCATCGGATCAGCAAATTTAGGAAAGAAGTTTTCCCCTCGGTACGACATTTTAGGTTTATTAGGGTCAACCATCCCTTCTT
>VMHT01144796.1_pt1 | contig 10803 bp, 12 predicted proteins | sample 4693611 | NCBI WGS metagenome assembly VMHT01 (sample SAMN12280063, study PRJNA550983) | marine metagenome | isolation source: seawater sampled from same location over 5 years 0.02-0.2 micron viral filtrate | place: USA: collected off the coast of southern California halfway between the port... ... | reverse complement strand
TCAGACGAAGCCGCAATATATGCGAGTGTAAATGGTCTTAATACCAGTTTATTTATCCAGTCTGCTGACGATGTAAATGACAAGGTAAGAGTTGTTGCAGGTGGCACAGAGTCTTTGACTGTTGCTAATACAGGCATAGATGTAACAGGTGAAGTCAAAGGCGACTCTCTATTCATTGATAATAGTAATAGCCTAAATACTGCTGCGTTAGTTAACAGCTCAACAGGTAGGTCTATGCTTAATGTCATAAGTACCTTTGAGGGGACTGTGTCTGAGCAAGAGGCATCTATTGAAATTGGTGCAAATAAACTTGCGTTTATAGACTTCAAAACTCCTGACACTGACGATTATGATTTAAGAATATATCATTCTGAACCAGAAAACCTATCAATGGTAAATTCTTTAAACGATAATTTGTTTTTACGTTCAGGCGGCAAAGTAGCCTTACAGCACAACTATGGCGACACTAAACTAGAAACCACATCTTCAGGCATAGACGTAACAGGTACGGTTACAGCGGATGGTGTCAAGCTAGGCGATAACGACAAGCTACAGTTCGGTAATGTTACAACTCCAGATTTAGAGATATATCACGATGGCTCCAATAGCAGAATAACAGACCAAGGTACGGGCAGCCTAATTATTACTGGAGAGGAGTTAAGTCTTCAAGCTGCTAATGGCTACCGTAGAGTTCACGCACAGAATGGGGCTTCTGGTCAGACGCTGCTATATTATGGCACAGACAGCACATCGAAACTCGCAACCACCTCAACAGGCATAGACGTAACAGGTACGGTTACAGCGGATGGTGTTACATTAGGTGATAATGAGAAAATTCAGATAGGTGATGCTCAAGATTTAGAGCTTTTTCACGATGGCACTAATAGTTATGTGCAAGATGCTGGCGATGGTGGGCTAATACTAAACACTACTAGTGGTAATGGAGTTTTTATTCACTCGGCTACCGAAACAATGGGAGCGTTTCATACTAACGGTGCAGTAAATCTTTATCACGACAACGATGAAAAGTTTGCTACCACAGCCACAGGCATAAACGTAACAGGTACGGTTGAGGCAGATGGGTTTAGCGGCACTGGTACTGTATCTGTAACTGACTTTATTGACGATGATAGTTTTGCCTCTGCATCTGCAACTAATGTACCAACTGCTGAGTCGGTTAAGGCTTATGTAGATGCTAACGCTGGCGGTGGTACTACATACTCGGCTGGCACTGGCTTAACTTTAGATGGTACTACTTTTAATGTAGACGCTGCTCAGACGCAGATTGCTTCTGTAGGCGCGTTAGATGCTGGCTCTATTACCAGTGGATTCGGTGATATCAACAATGGCACAAACTCTGTAACAACTAATGGTGTATTAATTAGTGACTCTACATCTGGAGATGACACAAAGCCTGAGTTAAAGTTTTATAAAGATGTAAATAGCACCACTGGTGATTTTATAGGCGAAGCTGTATTTGAAGCTAAAGATCACTATGGTAATAACAAAGTTTTTGCTGAAATCAGAGCTCAAGCTAAGTATGTGCCAACTAATACTGTCTTGAGACCAAAGGGTGCTATACACTTTAACATAGCAGATGGCACTACATCGGGGGATCTTTTAGAAAATCCATCTTGTGTTATCGACAGCACAGGTGTTCGCATAAACAGCGAGAACTCTGATGGAAACACCGCTGCAAACTATTTCCATGTAGATAACATCAACTTAGTTACAGGTACGCAATCTGGCGGTCTAAAATTTAATTCTGACACCGAAGATAACGCTTCTAATAAAACCACACGGATAGTATCAAAAGATATATACGAAGATCATATTGTAACAGTGCCTAACAGCTCTGGTACTATTGTACTTGGCTCTATAGCTGGCGGAGCAATAAACGGCGGTGGTGGTTTAAGCTCACCAAGAACAACTTGGTCTGTATCTCAATTACAAGCTAACCCTAATTCTAATTATGTACACTACACAACTACTACAACAGACCTTGTAGTTGACCCAGCATATCCTCAAATATCTTTCGGAGACTCTTACAAGTTTACAAATGTTGCAGGCGCAGCGTCTGACATAGTAATAGACCTAACTGCATTGACTACAACTACTATTTTTGCTTTAACTAAAAATGATGGTAGCTTAAATGCCATTATAAACAGTTCGAGTCATTCAAGTATAACTGTGGCTCAAGGCGGCTCAATTACTTTAACGTGGGTTGCACTAGCTACCTACTTAGTTGAAGGGATAGGTTATACATACTCATGATGGAATTATCAATGGAACAGAAAATCGACAAGGCTCTAGCTAAAATAGAGGGTCACGAAAACGTATGCGCTGTACGATATGAGAATATCGAGAACATACTTGAGGAGCGCGGCACTAGGCTCGACAGATTAGAGGATAAGTTAGATGGGCTTTATAAGACAGTTATCGGATGCTCACTTGCTCCTATTGTTGTTGTTGTCGCTCTTATGCAGTTCCTCTAAGGCTCAAGAAGAGCAAGCAGCTACGGTTGGCGACTTCGGTTCTAACAACCAACAAAGTGCTGAGAGCATTGACAACAGAACCACCACTACAGTTACTCAAGAGGGTGCTGTAGTTAATAGCGCAGTAGCTCCAAGCGCGCCAGCGTACAATCAAGACGTGTGTGTGTTCTCTGGCGGTGCTGGTGTACAAACGCAAGTTCTGGGTTTGGCGCTATCAAAGCCAGCTAGGGACATGAACTGCGAGAGATTGAAGTTAAGTAAACAGCTACACGCACTAGGTTTAAAGGTGGCGGCTGTTTCTATTATGTGTCAAGACCACAGGGTGTTCTGGGCTTTATATGAATCGGGGACTCCATGCCCCACAAATCAAGGATTAATTGGAGATGATGCGTACTCATTTTATAAAAATCGTCCTGACCGCGTACCTGATAAGCCTATCATTTACCGCGAGAAGTCAAACAGACCTACAAACCCAAACCGCAAACATAAATGACTTGATAAACGGTGAGGCTAATACGTTTATTAGTCAGATGGCGGATAACATGGTTAGTGGGAACACGACTATAGTGCATCCCGACACAGGAAAACAATATCATCTCACACAGAAGCAGTTAGATGATTTCAACGCCGCATACACGAAGGCTTTGGAAGAGTCTACTCAAGAGTATTTAACCAGCCTACTTATACAAGACCAAATTTTAGTCCAGCAAGTAGAGTTTAATGACCAAAAAGACGCTATGATAGAGGAAGCCGAGCAGATTGCGGCGGTTACAGCTATTGCAGCAGAGATTGAAATAGCTGATGAATCAACTAAGATAGGTATGGAGAAGTATGCCACTGATAATAACTTGCGAGAAATAGGGCAAGACACTCGCGACAAGTACGCAGCCAGCATAGAGGCTATGGTGGTAGCATCAAGAACCAAGAATATGCTTGAACAGTACGAAGGTGCGATAATTGAAGCGACTACGTTTAGCACACAGGCATCCGGTACTGTTCAAGCATTCTACGACTCCGCATCTGTGCAAATTGATCAGATGTACTTAGACCAACTTAACGTAGCGTGGAGTGGTATAACCGTAGGTGTGGAGAATGAATTTTGGTCAAGCAACCTAAACGTAGAGCAGGGTTATTTTCCTGACCACAGCATGGAGATGCAACCACGATGAAAGCTGAACAGATTAGTACATGGATTGGAATAGCAACTGCGTTCGCAGGTGTAGTTGGTTCTTTTGTGACTATGGAGACAAAGCTGACCGCACTAGAAGGTAAGATGTCAGAGCTATACAATGTCGAAGAAATACGCAGCTTAGAGAAGCGTTTGACAACCCTAGAGGTTACGCAGTCTAATAGCGACATTGGACATATTCAAGCAACCATAGCGACAATTGAGGGGAACATTAAAAATGTTGAAACAAAGATTAGTGGAATCAAAGAAACGGATACAAGTGAAATTCAAAGCGGCGTTCGCGTCAATAAAAGCCGAATACGCGATATGGAAAGCAAAATTGAAAGGATTATTGATAAGATTGAAAGAAGCAGCAAAAATCCGTTAGGATAAAAGTAAACAAAACATTGACGTTTGATTATTAGACATAGAAAGGTACAATGTGTATGATAGAAAAGGAAGATCTATCCACAAATCAAATAGGTCACTCAGGCGAGTTTCTAGCTGCATCAATGCTACAACGCATATTCCCCGCGATAGCATTTCCACAAACCATAGCACACTACGACATTCTTTGTGAAACAAAGAGTGGCGATTTTGTTAAGTGTCAAGTTAAGACAACAAATAAAATAGAAGTTAACGCTATAGAAAAATACAAATACTGGCGGTTTTCGACAAGTCGAAGAGATCACGGATCGGTAGTAAATAAATACGAAGAAAATGATTTAGATTTTTTTGCTTTTGTTTGTTTAAAAAAGAATCTGGTTGTTTTTGTAAACGCCGGTGACGTGGGAAAGAAATTTTACAGGATCCCTGTCGATAAAATGAACAAAAGAAAACAAGATTTAAGTTTAAAAAAAATAGACAGAGATTGGAACAATTAATGAATTTAGAAAGATTAAAAAAACAACTGGTCACAGACGAGGGTCTTAAATTAAAACCATACCGCTGCACAGCAGATAAGTTAACTATCGGGGTCGGTAGAAACATTGAAGAGGTTGGCATCAGTGAGGAAGAAGCAATGTTTTTGTTAGATAGTGATATCGAAAATGTCACTAACCAATGCTCATCTAGTTTTGATTGGTTCGACGATCTAAACGACGTCCGTAAAGAGGCTATTGTTAATTTAGTTTTTAACATGGGATTAAGCAAGTTTAAGAAATTTAAAAAGACAATATCTTTTATTGAGTCATCTGATTTTGAAAGAGCAGGAACCGAGCTTTTAGATAGCAACTACGCTAGACAGGTCGGTAAAAGAAGCTCAAGAGTAGCGACTATGTTAGCAGACGGGGTTCCTTTATGAATCCTTTGTTTGGTCTTTTGGGGTCTGTAACCAACATCGGTAAAGTTTGGGTGGAGGGTAAGGTCGCCAAGTCGAAAGCTAAGGCGGAAGCTGAAGCTAAAATAATGGTTCAAAGTTCTAAATCCGCTGCTGATTGGGAAGCCTACATGGCTCAAAACAGTGGTAACAGTTGGAAAGACGAATGGTTAACAGTTTTATTCTCTATACCGCTAGTCTTGGCTTTTTTCCCTAGTGCAGTTCCTTATGTTGTCAAAGGGTTTGAGGCTTTATCTTTGATGCCAGACTGGTATCAATACACTTTATCTGTAATAGTCGCGGCTAGTTTTGGTGTTCGGTCAGCGGTCGGTATTATGAAAACTAAAGGTTTAAAAAAATGAGTTTAGAAAATCCAACATACATAAACGGGCTGATTGTTACAAACCCGACAAGCTCAGACCCTGTAAGTCAAGGCGACGACCACCTTAAACTTATCAAGTCTACCTTGAAAAACACTTTTCCTAATGTGACGGGCGCTGTAACAACAACACACACAGAGATAAATTTATTAAACGACGCCACCAACGCCGCGAATAATAACACACTTGTTAAAAGGAACTCTTCTGGAGCTGCCAGTTTCAGTACGGTATACGCCACGACGTTAACAGGTACATTGTCTAGCGCCGCACAAACATCCGTTACTTCTGTTGGCGCCTTAAACGGTGGGTCTATAACGTCAGGTTTTGGTTCTATAGACACAGGAAGCAGCACAATATCAACAACTGGCTCATTAACCGCCGGAAGTGTTACAGTAGACAGTGTTAAAATAAACGGAAATAACATAGGTCACACGTCAGACAGCGATTTAATAAGTTTAAGTAGTGGTTCAGTTTTTGTTAATGGGGCTTTTACTGCTCAAAGTATTAGCACTACGGGGAACATATCCGTAACAGGGACTGTTGACGGTGTCGATGTGGCTGGTTTAAACACCGCCTTGTCTTCAGGCACTGTTTCAGATTCTCGAATAGCTAATATACTTGACAAGGTCTACCCAGTGGGGTCTATATACACAAGCATGACGCGATCCACAAGTCCTGCTTCCATTTTCGGGGGCGCGTGGTCTGCTATTGGCGAAGGTAGAGTTTTAATAGGTCATGGTCAAGGTACAGATTCTAACGGCGACACCAAAACTTTCGCTGTGGGAACTGCGGACGCCGACGGAGAGTACACTCATATCTTGACTAACGCCGAGATGCCACGTCACGATCACGTTGCAAACAGGAACAGTCAAGACTCATTTAACCGACTGCTACAGGATAAAAGTAGTAATTACAGCACAGGTAAAGGGTTCGACGTAACAGCCGGCGAGATTGCTATTAATACAGGTCAAATTATAGAAGAAGAAGGTAACGACCAACCACACAACAACGTGCAACCGTACTTAACTGTTTATATGTGGAAGAGAGACAGCTAAATGCCGTATATACCTTTAAGAAACATAGGTAAAGGGGGTCTTGTCCCAGATCAAGCTCCTTACGACGTTGAGCTTACTCAGTTTCCCGACGGAGACAATGTTTCTTTTAAAAACGGAGTTATTGGTAAAACGCTTGGTCACGTCGATGAGGGTATAACAATACCTAACAAACCCGTAGCTGTTACTGGGTATTTTAACACGGGTTTTAATAATATATTTATAGGTACAAAAAACAACATATACAGGTTTAACGGCACAACTGTTAGCGATGTTACGGGTTCATCAGGGACATACTCCAACACCAGTCGTTGGCAGATTGAGCAGATGGGGTCTGGTTTGTTTTTCAATAACGGTTCTGATGTTCCTAAATACATAAATCAAGCAACAATAAGCTCTGACGGGACTTTTTCCGACATGGCAAACTGGGTGTCTAACGTCTCAACAAAAAGCCTAAAACCTTACAAGTCTTTTCTTATCATGGCTGGGTATGTCGAAGGCACAAACACATACAACACAAGGGTTAGATGGTCAGACGAGTTTGATCCTTCAGGGGTTCCTTCTAGTTACGATGTAACATCAACCACTAATCTAGCTGGTTTTAATGAGCTCGGCGGTGAAAACGGAGACCTTGTTGATCAACTAACTCTGGGTAACACTCAAATCTTATACGCAGAGCGTGGTGTGTACGCTATGGATTTCATAGGAGCTCCACTTGTTTTCTCTTTTAGAGAGATATTTTCTGACCAAGGTATTATTAACCGAGGAGCCTGTGCTGTTTTTGAAGGTAAACACCTTGTTGTTGGCGCCGACGACATATACGTTCACGACGGCAACAGTAAAAAAAGTTTAGCTAATCTAAAAGTTAAGGATTATTTTTACAAAACATTAGCGGACGCGACATCTGTATATTGTGAGTCTGTTCCCGAAAGATCCGAGGTGTGGATAAACTACGCTGATAAATACGCAGAAAAAGACGCGACGGACGGAAAAAACTCACCTAACAAATGCTTAATATATAACTGGGATAACGACGCTTTTACTTTTATAGACATACCCAACTCAAGAGATATGACTCACGCGGATGTTATGAGTCTTGGTGTTACAGAAGGTAACTGGGATAGCGGTGACCTGCTTACATGGGGAACAACAACAGATTGGTGGTCGAACTCTTCTTTATTGGTAGAGGCTAAAGAAAAAGCTATGTTTGCCGTGGATCATGTAAACAGTAAGCTCTGCCGTATGAACACGAGTAGAGGTTTTTCTGGCTCACCGATATCTTGTTTTATTGAGTCGACTAAAATAGATTTAGACTCTGTGATGGGTACAGCTAACAACACCATAAAACAAATAAACGGAGTTATGCCTCAAATGGAAGGCTCCGGCAATGTTACAATATCTGTTGGTATATCCAACACGCCTAGTGAGCCTGTAAATTGGATTGAAGTTAGAAATTTTGATATAGATTCCGACTACAAGATAGACGTCCGAGCTTCAGCAAGATATTTAGCTTTTAGAGTTGACAGTTCTAACTCTTCAGATTTTTGGAATTTAACAGGTTTAGATGTAGATGTAAGAGAGGTAGCGGGTCGATGAGTTATAAACCACAAATGGTCAATTCAACAACTACGGGCAACATTGTTAGTTGGGTTTTTAGAGAGCTTACTCGTATATCGAACAGTTTCACTCAAGAAAAAGCTAACACTAACATACCTGTTCTGCATGAAGAACCGGAGAAACCGCAAGTTGGTGATCTTCGTTTTGCAGATGGAACTGATTGGGATCCAAACCACGGTGCGGGGTTGTACTTGTACAACCAAAGTGGAAACTGGGTTAGACTTAAATTTAATCACGAATAAGACAAACATATAAAGTAGGTACACAAAATGGCATTCGGTTTTAGCTCAAGCAAAAGCAAATCTAAACAGACGGCAAAAACTTTTGTCGATAAAGCGCAGCAGCCTTTTTTAGATGATGTTCGCCAGCAAGCACAAGACATATATCAAGACCTTCCCGACCAACAAGTGGCGGGTTTAAACCAAAACATATACTCTGGTTTAGACAATCAAGCTGCTTTAGGTGGGTCTCAAATTTCTGCCGGTCAGGGTTTGATGTCTCAAGGGCAAGGCATGACAAACGCTTACGGCGATTCTATGGGCTACGCTAAACAAGCCACTAGTGTTAACAGGGCTGGCGAGGGGATAGGGACAGCTATTGCCGGTGGTCAAAGGGTTGGTGCTGACGCGGCACAATCAACCGCTGCGACTAATCTGGGTTTTGATCAAAGTAATTTAGACAGGTACATTAACAACGATGTTCTTCAAGGTCAGATAGACGCCTCTACTCGTGATGTTGGTCGCGTGTTGAACGAGCAAACATTAACAGGTATTCAATCAGCCGCCGCCGGAACTGGAAACAGTGGTTCTAGCCGAGCCGGAATAATGGCGGGTGTCGCTGTCCGTGGGGCTCAAGATAGAGCTGGAGATATCGCTGCTGGTATGCGTGGTCAGGCTTACAACAATGCTTTAAACATTGAGGCTCAAAGAGCATCGCAGAACGCTGGTTTTAATCAGCAAACCAACCTAGCTAACGCTGGCGCTTTTAACCAAATGTACGGCGCCGGTTTAAACACAGGGCTAGGTGCTTTTAACACAGGTATTCAGAATCAACAATTTGGCGCTACTTTAGGTCAGCAGTTGGGAACAGCCGGTGTTAATAACATGGTTACTGGTGGAAACCTAGCCGCTAGTGGTTTTGGAAATCAGATAGGGTCTGGTGAGTACACAAGAGGATACAACCAAGAGCTTCTTAACGCTCAGTTTGCTAACTCTATGAACCCGTTTGCTGGCACTGAGTTCTACAGTAACATTATTGGTGATCCTACGGTTCTTAGCGATTCAACCAGCACTTCTAAAAGTAAAAGCACAGGGTTTAGTTTCTAATAGGAAATAATTATGGCAGGTTTTTTTGATTCTATAGGTAGGTTGGACGAAAACGATCCGACGCTTCAGAACTACCGTCTTGAAGACTCAAGACAAGGTAAGGTTTTGGATGAACTATACCCCTCAGAATTTAGCTCTCAAAGCGAACGGGCTATGCACTTACCAAGTGCTAGTCAGCAACGTGACGCTTTAAACTCTGGGCTTGTTCGTATCGGCAACAGTGATAAATTCACTACGCCTTCTATGATGTTGGCTGGCGCTAAAGACCAAGACACAAAGGATCGTATGGGTCAGATGGAGTCTGAATATAAAAGAATCCGTAACAGTGCTGGTTTTAGAATAGCTGACACTTTGGCGGATACAGGAAGAGCTTTTTTGTCTCCTTTGTTTTGGTTGGGTGGTGAGGATACCACTCGATACGACCCTTCTGCAAAGTTAGAAGCTGGCTACCGTCAGCAGTTTGCAGCGGCTGAAAGTATGCGTTCCGCTGTTTACACCGCCGCTACTAACCAACGGCAGACAAGAGCAGCTTATCTTGAGCAACTAAATCAAAACAGAATAACTAACGACCTAAACGAAAGAAAATTCGGTTTAGCACAAATGCAAGCAGGAACCGCTGCTTTGTCCGCTGCGACAGCGGCTCAGTCTGCTGGTTTAACTGATACAGACAAGCAATTTAAAAATTGGACAGAGTTAAATTTCGGACAGGGTTCTTACGAAAAATTAAAAAAAGACACAGAACTTTTCCGAAAAACTTTTGAGGACTACAACGTAAATGTGACTGGCGACATGATTCGCGTATATCCTGTAGGAGACTTTGAACCTGTTGTTATGGCTTCTAAAACATATGATGAAATTGAAAAAATAGCGGGTAGGTATAAATCTGATCCTTTCAGAGAAGCAATAGAGAAACATAGACAGCTTGTGGAAGCTCTTGACATAAACAACCCTGCCGGTGACATAGCGGCTGTGTTTAGTTTTATGAAAGCACTAGACCCAACATCTGTTGTTCGAGCGTCTGAGTACGAAGTTGTGGCTGGCGCTGGCGGTATAATGGATAAAATACGTCAGATTGAAGAGAAGGTTTCTACTGGTAACTTTTTACCGCCGGCAGTTAAAGAATCTTTACGGGCGTATGCAGATCAGTTGATGGAGATCAACATGATGACCTTTGACGCTGGTAGAGCGTCTGCTCTGAATAAGATCGGTCGTTTTGGTGTAACAGACGAAAACGGTTTAGCTCAACCCTTTATAGGTGGTGATGTTTTCTCTGAGTTTAGACCTGAAAAACCACAGGCTCCTATACCTGTTGGAACAGCAGACAACGGACAAGACTATTACGAAGATGAACTTGGTTTTTACGTTATTAACAAAGACGGAAGTAGAACAGACGTGGATGTGATACAATGACAACTTTAGTACCTATAGATCCTGAAATAATAGAGGCT
>VMHT01128156.1_pt1 | contig 10804 bp, 25 predicted proteins | sample 4693611 | NCBI WGS metagenome assembly VMHT01 (sample SAMN12280063, study PRJNA550983) | marine metagenome | isolation source: seawater sampled from same location over 5 years 0.02-0.2 micron viral filtrate | place: USA: collected off the coast of southern California halfway between the port... ... | reverse complement strand
CAAATGGTAATGTAATTGGTAATATGAGACTATTAGCACATTGGGTCTTTGAGCCACTAAGAGAATGGGTTGGTGGTGCAATAAAAATAAATTCATTTTATAGGTCAAGAGCATTGAATGAAGCAATAGGTGGATCGACTATGAGCCAACATTGTCAAGGTAAAGCTATGGATATAGATGATGTATATGGGCATAAAACAAACAAAGAGATGTTTTATTATATAAAAGAAAACCTAGACTTTGACCAAATGATATGGGAGTTTGGTAATGATGAAAACCCTGACTGGGTTCACGTAAGCTATGTAGGTGCTGAAAAAAATAGAAAAAAAATACTAAGAGCAGTTAGAGAGAATGGTAAAACTAAATATATTGATATAACAAATGTCTGACAAGAAAAAATTTAAAGATACAACAGTAGGTAAGATGTTACTTGGTGCAGCAGGATTAATAAATCCCACACTAGGAAGTGTACTACAAGGTGTTACAAGTCCTAAAGAAGCTATTGCTGAAATAGGTAAATCTAAAATATCTAATGATGATAAAATTAAATTACAACAACTTATATACGATCAACAAAACAAAGAAATAGAATCAATTACAAGTAGATGGGAAGCAGATGCTAATAGCGATAGTTGGCTTAGTAAAAACGTAAGACCACTTGTTTTAGTATGGTGTATTGTAATATTTTCATTTGCTGGTATCTTAGATAGTGTTGAAGATATACCTTTCCATATTGGAGAGCTTTGGAATGATACTTTTGAAAAAGTTATGATGGCAGTTGTATTAGCTTATTTTGGTGGTCGTACTACTGAAAAAGCTACAAGTATGTTTAAGAAGTAATGGCAAAAAGAGCTAGTGTACATATATACAAAAGTAATACCAGAAAACGTAAAGGTATTCACTCTAAGACTAAGAGTAGTAAAGTAAAATCAAGTAAGAATTATTTAAAAAGATATAAAGGTCAAGGTAGATAGTATGGAAACATTTGAACACTTATTAGGGTTTTGTGGAGAATTACACCCTAACATATTTACAATCATTTTATTAGTTGTGTTATTCAAAATAGCATTATACAAATTATATATTAAATAAATTATATATATTTGTTTTTGCTTTTAGCTAAACTTGTGCAACCTAATAAAGATGGAAGGCACTTGGATCAGGTATTATATTTATTTTCTTTTCTTAGCAGGGCTTTTCTTTTCTTTCTTTTTGGTTACTTTTTCTTTCTTTTCTTTTTTCTATATTTGTTTTATGATACAGTTTATTATAGAAAAAATACTTGGTTATACATCTGTTTCCGATAGAGATAAAATAGATAGATTACTAGAACTTGATTGTAATTTATATTGTAATCTTGGTATAGATTCCACAAAAACAGAAAGACTAGAAGTAAAAAAACAAAGCAGATTAATATATAGGGCTATAAAAAAAATAGATTTTTCTCTTGGTGATAAGTTCTTACACTATATGGATAAATGAGAAAACCTAAACGATCTACCCTTATAAAAAAATTAGATAGAATATTCTCTGAATATATAAGAAAAAGAGATGCAGATAAAAAAGGTTATGTAAAATGTATAACCTCTGGTAAAAAATATCACTATACAGAAGTAGATGCAGGACATTTTATATCTCGTAAAGAGATGGCTACTAGATGGCACGAGGATAATGTATATGCACAGTCAAGATACGATAACAGATATAGATACGGAAAACAGTATGAGTATTCCTTAGCATTAGAAAAAAAGAAAAAAGGTTTACCTAAACATCTATATAATCTTTCCAAACAAACAATCAAGTATAGTATAGCAGACTTACAAGAACTGGTAGATAAATACAAAAAAAAATTAGATATTGAGAATAAAAGATTATCTTTGTAAGTTCTTACCAACTTCGGTAAGTGTTTTGTTTTAAAGGGGAGGATTAATTTTCTCCTCTTTTTTTTTTGGAATATTAACAATATTTAATTATCTTTGAGTAAAACAAAACATTATGATATATAAAATTAAACTTCACGTTACAGACATTCACTATAATAATGATGATCTTACAATAGAATACAATTACTCAAAAGCAGAGCTTGGTTACTTTGATGGTACAGGTACTTTTGAAGGTGTTGAGATAGTAAGAGTATTATTAGATACAGTCGATATTACAAGACAGGTAAAACATAATTTTGATGATTATGAAAAAATAGTTTTAAAACAACATATAGAAAATGGATTATAAACAAAAAGCAAAACAATTAGAGAAAGACAAAAGAGCTTTACTAAAACAATTAAGTAGTTTAAAAAGAAATATTAGACATTACGATAAAACAATACTTAATAGAATTATAGAAGGTAAAAACGAAAAACTTAACGAATATAAAGAAATCAGAAACAAAACTTAAATTATGAGATACAAAGCACAAATTAAAAGAATTACTAAATTGCAGAAACCTCCTTTTGGAGATGGGATGTACACTTGGGAAATAGAAACTACTCAACATATAGGTCTTTACTATACAAGTAAAATGTCTTACAATGTTGGAGATGAAATAGAGTATGGTTATATTGAACAAAAGAATAAAGCTTGGAAATTAGATGGCATAAAAAAAACAGCTATGTATAATAATTTTACCAAAGAAGAAAAACCTCAATATGAAACAAGATTAGATACAGGTAGATCAATATTATTGCAAGTTGCATTCAAAGAAGCATCACAAGCATATATTGCAGGTAAAATATCTCAAGATGAAGTGGGATCATTAACAAATAAATACTATAACATCATAAATAAATAATATGGAAATAACAGGAACAATAACACAAATAGGTACAACAAAAGAGTACGGATCAAACGGATTTAAAAAAAGAGAAATAGTAATACAAACACAAGAGCAATATCCTCAAAAGATACTTATAGAGTTTGTACAAGACAAGTGTCAAATACTAGACAAGTATAAAGCAAATGACTTAGTAAAGATTGGTATAAACCTCAAAGGTAGAGAGTGGACAAATAAAGATAATGAGGTCAAGTTTTTTAACACAATACAGGGTTGGAAAATAGAATACCACAAAGAGCTTGAACTTGCTGAACAAAACGAGGATAGAGTAGATGACTTACCATTCTAAAGTTAAAACACCCAAGTATTATAATGGTGCAAATGGATATACTGCAAGAGAGGTAGTAGAAAACTTTGACCTTAATTATAACTTGGGTACAGCTTGTACTTATATCTTACGAGCTTATAAGAAACACGATACACCAAATCAAGATATACAAAAAGCAATAGACCATCTCACATTTGAATTAGAAAAACTATCTAAATAATGTTTATAAACTTTGAAGATCAGTTCAAGAAACTTGATGACATTAGAACTGGTAAACTCAAAGAAGCACCAAAGCTAGGCATAGAAGATATAGATAATGTAATAAGGTTCAAAAGAAATCTTACTTGTTTTGCAGGACACGCAAACGTAGGAAAGACATCTATTATAATTTATTTTATGTTACTATTTGCTATGAAACATAAAGTAAAGTTTTTAGTGTTTTCAAGTGAAAATGAACCATACAGTCTTATAAGAAAGCTGGTAGAGTTTAAATCACAAAAGCCAATAAACAAAATATCTAAAGAAGAATTAGACAAACATACCAAGTTTGTTTATGAGCATTTTAAATTTATAGATTGCGAACAAAACTATGATTACTTAGATTTACTATCTTTGTGTGAAGTGGTAATGCCACAATATGATTTTGATTGTTTAATTATTGATCCAATCAACAGTCTTAAAAAGAATAAAGGTATGATGCAATATAGTAATGCTTTTGAGTACAACTATGAAATGATGACTGATTTCAGAATATTTGTAAAGAAATACGAGAAAGCTCTGTGGTTAATTATGCACTCTGTAACATCTGCTTTCAGAGCTAAGTACCCAGCTAATCACGAATTTGCAGGACATCCTATTCCTTTAGCTATGAGTGATGTTGAAAGTGGGAATGTTTTTGGAAATAGGTGTGATGATTTCTATTCGATACATCGTTTAACGCAGCACGAATCAAGATGGATATATACAGAGGTGCATTGTAAGAAAATAAAAGATCACGATTTAGGTTGTAAGCCAACACCTTTTGATAGTCCACTTATATTAGAAAGCATTAAGAACAATGTAGGATTTAAGCTGGGTGATAAAGACATAGTAAGACCCAATATAATAGAACAATTAAGACTACCATTTTGAAAATAACTTGTGAAGATAATATGAAATTAATGGCAAGATATAAAGATAATTATTTTGATTTAGCTATTGTTGATCCCCCTTATGGGTTTGGAAAAAACAAAATTGTAAACTTTTCAAAAAATTACAAAATATATAAAGATTTACAAAGTAAAAAATGGGACACAAAAAAACCAAAAAAAAAATATTTTAAACAACTTTTTAGAGTTAGTAAAAATCAAATTGTTTGGGGTGGTAATTATTTTTGTGAGTTATGGAATGAGGGTTTAAATAGAGGATTTATTTTTTGGGATAAAATACAAAGTAGTCATAATCACGCAGATGGAGAATTGGCTTGGACATCTTTTGATACAAATGCAAAAATGTTTTCTTTTTGTTGGAGTGGAAATAGATATGGTTTTAAAGGTCATATACAAGGAGTTGGAAAGCCAAGCAAAAGAATACACGCAACAGAAAAACCTGTTGAACTTTATGAATGGTTACTTATTAATTATGCAAAAGAGGGAGATAAAATATTAGACACACATCTTGGAAGTGGCAGTATAGCTATTGCTTGTCATAATCTTGGTTATGATTTGACTGCTTGTGAGATAGATAAAGATTACTACAAAGCTGCAATAGAAAGAATAAATAAACATAAAGCACAAAAAAGATTATTTTGAAAACACCTGTTGAAAAAGCATACGATAGACATAATAAGTGGTTGGAGATCACAAGAAGTTTTGGTGGACTTAGAGAAACAGAGGTTGAGGATATAGTGCAAGAGATGTATTTGTTGCTTATAAAAAATACACAAAAAGGTATAGACTTTAGTTATGGAGATTGCGATATAAACTATTATTACTGTTTTAGAATATTAAGAGGATTGTATGTTGATCTACTTAGAAAGAAAATGAGAGTTACATATACTACATTAGATAATATACAAATAGAAGATGAGGGTACAGTAAACTATGAAGAAGTATATGCTAAGATACAAAAAGCACTAAAACAAATTTACTGGTACGATGCAAAAGTATATGATATAGTAAGTGGTGGAGAAAGTATTAGTGAGCTATCAAGAAAAAGCCAGATTAGTTATTACTCACTATACAACACTTTTAGAAACGTAAAATCTAAACTCAAAGAACTTATATGAAGTCTGTATTTACAAAAGACTTAGAAGTTGGAAAAACCTATGAAAATAAAGTTTTACATATTATACAAAAAAAATACCCAAAAGCATATATAATTGATGGCTATTGTAAAGAATGGGACATCTACATACCAGAACTAGAAAAAGGTGTTGAAGTAAAGTCCGATAGAAAAAGTTTAGATACAGGAAATATTGTAATTGAAATAGAGTTTGATGGTAAACCTTCGGCATTAATTACAACTAAAGCCGACTGGTGGGTGATATATGATGGTATAAAATATAATTGGTTTACTGTAAAGAATATAAAAAAATGTATAAAGGAAAACAATTTAAGATCAAAAAGGTTTGTAGGTCGAGGAGATACAAAAGAAAAAAAAGCATATCTTATTAAAAAAGAAATACTTTATAAATATAAAGAAAATGAAACTAGGAGATAAATTAGAATATATAATAAACATCATTACATTTGGCAAAGGCAAAGATATTGCACAATGGATTGCACACAAGCTAGGTTTTGAAGATTGTGGGTGTAATGATAGAAAAAATTGGTTAAATGGAATCACAAGAACTAGAGCAAAAACTAAACAAAGAAGAGTATCAAAAGTGGAGAAAATTCAAAGGAATTAAAAGTAGTCAGATCAACAAACAAGAACAAGAGTTGATTGCATCTTTACATTCTAAATATTTCTACCATAATTTTCATCTACCTTGTGGATGCTCACCAAAGATATGGAATAGATGGATTCAAGATATAAATAAATTATACGCAAGTGGGTTTAGAAACAATTAATAAGTTTGAAAGAATAGTAGTTAAGTTCTTGAACGAGTTTGAGGATTGGAATTTAGAATGGTCTAAAGGCAAGTTTGAACATTATGATGCAATAGGTACAACTCCTAAAGGTCATAAATGCGTTATGGAGATGAAGTTTAGAAACAAATACTATAAAGAAAAACTACTAGAAAAATATAAGTATGACAAACTAATGGAGATGGATAATGAAATAGTCAAACTATATTTTGTATCTGATCCAAAAGGTACTTATTTATATTGGATAAACTATTTAGAAATGCCAGAAATAAAAGAATTGTATTGTCCTGATACTACATTCTGGACTAAAAAGAAAAAACTAAAACAAGTGTATTTGCTTACAGAAGATATGGCATCAATAGTCCACAAAGAGTAGTTATTAGATATTGTCAATTATTATTTGTATATTGCAAGTATGATAAAAGTAAACAATTTAAAAGTCAATGATATTTTCCAATGTTATCACAATGATAGAATCCATAAAGGTAAGGTTGTAATGAAACGTAAAGGTTATACCTTTTGTGAACTTACTGACCCTTTTAATTGGAGATTTGGAAAGACATTACTAAAGTTAAAAGATTAGGTTTGTGCGCATGGCGCACTAAACCAATAACTAAATATAAAAATATGGCGAAAAACAATCACAATCCGATAGAGAATCAGATAATGGCTTATTGTAGAAGTAAGATACAAAAAGAAAAAGAAGTGTTAGACTATATAGAAAAACACAAATCAATATTAACCGATCTTGGATATGAAATCAAAAAACTATCTAACATATCTCAATGAAAATTATTTTTATGAGATTGGATATATAAAAAAAGAAAGTAATCTTAAAAATATACAAATGAAAAAACAAAGACAATACCGAAGCAATCAAGGTCGCAGACCTGAGAAAGCAGAAGTTACGTATCAAACATTAAAGTTTGCATTTATATTATTTACTATATGTATGGGTGGCTATTTATTTCTCAAACTATGGATGTAAAAGAAAAACAAAAGTTTGAATTAGCATTTAATTATATTGGTGGTGCTATGGCTAGTGCTTTTGAAAAAGCAGACAATAATCGTAAGAAACAAATAGGATTATACATAAAGTGTATTAATGATATGTACAAATACACAAACAGAATAGAAACAGAATTAATACTTAAAAAAACAAATGATGATACAACTTTTGGATGGAAAAAATTACAGCAAAAAAGAATTGCTGAAAAAAATGGTAGATGATAGTTTTTACTATGGAGAGCTTAACAAGTTAGCATTAAGCAGTTCGACTACCAAGCTCTTATTAGATAGTCCTAAAACATATAAAAATATATTAAAATACGGAAATCCTGAATCTCAAGCCTTACGTGATGGAAAACTTGTGCATTTAGCAATATTAGAACCTCACAAATTTAGTGAGCAAATATTTGTAAATGTATCACAAAAGAGTACAAAAGCATATAAAGAAGCAAAAGCAAAATATGGAGAAGTATATACAAGAACAGAGAAAGAATATGCTGAAAGAATTACCGACCATTTTTTAAGAAACGAATATGCTTTAAAATGTATAACAAACTGTGAATTTGAGATTCCAAATATAGGAATGATAGGTGGCTATCCTTTTAGATGTAAAGCAGATATAGTTTCTGAAAAAGGAATTATTGACATAAAAACAACAGCAAGTAAAATAAAAAATTGGCATTATGATATAGATAAATATTCTTACGATGTTCAATTATATATATATTGTACTATTTTTAACATACCACCATTTGCCTTTAAGTTTTTGGTTATCAATAAAAAAAATTTAGAAATAGGATATAAAGATGGTACTCAAAAAATATTCGATAATGGCAAACGAAAAACAGAATTAGCATTGAAAGAATTTGAAAAGTATTTTATAAATGGCGAAGATTTAGATAACAGAATAATTAAAATAGGAGGAGATTAATTATGAATAAAGCAATAAAGATAGCAAAGCAAATAAACAAAGTAGCAAACGTAGATGTATTTGAAAACACTAGAAGAAGAGAAGTGGTAGAAGCAAGATCATTACTATCATTCATACTTTACAAATACGAAAAGATGACACTACAACAAATAGGCAATCTATTCAAAGATAAAGGTAGATCAGGCAATCATACAACAGTATTACATTCTATCAAGAGCTTTGAAACACATAAAAAATACAATAGTAAAATACAAGACTGGTTATTAGACATCACACTCAAACTCAAAGACATAAACAATGATGCAAAGAGAGAGTTCATAAAACACAAGGTAAACTTTCTAAAAAATAAAGATGTTGATAAGATTGCAAAGCAAGTAGATAAAATGACACAAACTAAATGAAAATTCTTAATCTTTATGCAGGTATCGGTGGAAACAGAAATTTATGGGGAAATACACATCAAATAACTGCTATAGAAAATATAGAAAAGATTGCTGACATTTACAAAGACAATTTTCCTAAAGATACAGTCATTGTTACTGATGCACACGAATATTTACTAGACCATTATAAAGAGTTTGATTTTATCTGGAGTTCACCCCCCTGCCCAACACACTCAACTACAAACTATTTCACACAACACATTAGGAAAAGACCTGTCTACCCCTCAATGAAATTATATGAAGAAATAATATTTTTAAAACATTTTTTCAAAGGCAAATACTGTGTAGAGAACGTAAAGAGTTATTATGATCCATTGATACCACCACAACATATTGGTAGGCATTATTTATGGGCAAACTTCAAAATACCAAAAATCAATCTACCAAAAAAACAAATAGGAAATATGATGCATAAAAACTCTAAATACAGTAAAAATTGGTCAAATAAAGAAACAAAAAGTAATAAGGCAAAAAACAAAACACTTGCAGAAAGAAATGCAGTAAACGAAAATTTAGGATTACACATTTTAAATTGTGCAATCAAGATTATAAAACATAATAAAAGAGAACAAACAAAGTTATTTTAAAAATTAATTAAATTTTACGATATATAGATATACAAAAGATTAATTAATTAATTTAAATTAATTCTATGGATGGTAGAAAAAACAATGGTGGACACTCTACAAAAGGGAGAGCAGGTAGAAAACCTAAGACAGAGGAACTACAACTAATAGAAAAACTTAAACCACTAGAGCCACTAGCTTATGAAGCATTGAAAGAAGGTTTGAAGAAAAAAGATTATAAGTATGTTCAACTGTACTACAATTATTATGTAGGCAGACCAAAAGAAACTAAAGACATACACATCAACGAGGATGTGCCATTATTTATTGATTAATGATTTGCAAAAAGTGTGGTGATAAATTAATTTGGGGTGGAGATCATCCATCTTATGAAATAGACTCTTTGTTGCTTAATGGTGTTTTTACAAACTATATATGTATAAATAGTAAATGTGATAATACAGAGATAATGATTTATACTGAATAAATGTTTACACAAACAAAGGCAGTCAAAAGATTACGAAAACTAGACAAAAGAATCAAAATTATAAGAGGTGGTAGTTCAGCAGGTAAGACTATTGCAATACTTATGATCCTTATTGACTATGCAATTAAAAATCCATACAAAGAAATAAGTGTAGTCGCAGAGAGTATCCCACACTTGCGTAGAGGTGCTTTAAAGGACTTTTTAAACATAATGAAGGGTACGTATAGGTACGATGAAAGAAAGTTCAATAGAAGTACCTTAAAATACGAATTTAGTTCAGGCAGTTATATGGAGTTCTTTTCTACTGATCAACCAGACAAACTGAGAGGTGCAAGAAGAACAGACCTATTTCTGAATGAGTGCAATAATATAGACTTTGAAAGCTACCAACAATTAGCAGTAAGAACTTCCGGAGATATATGGCTAGACTATAATCCTACAAACTTATTCTGGGTAGATAAAGAATTAATAGGACAAGAGGATACAGATTTTATTACACTTACTTACAAAGACAATGAGAGCTTGTCAGATACGATTGTAAAAGAAATAGAGAAAGCAAAAGTAAAATCAAAGACATCTACATATTGGGCAAACTGGTGGAAGGTATATGGACTTGGAGAGATAGGAAGTTTAGAGGGTGCTTGTATTCCTGATTGGAAGTCAATAGATAATATACCAAGTGATGCTAGACTTCTTTGTGCAGGTCTTGACTTTGGATATAGTGTTGATCCATCTACATTTATAAGATTATACAAATGGAACAATGCTTACATATTTGATGAACTGCTTTATAGAAAAGGTATGCTTAACAGAGATATAAGCCACTTCTTAAAAGACAAACAAATATTAGAAAACATATATGCAGATAGTGCAGAACCAAAATCAATAAGTGAGATCAGAAGTTACGGACATAAGATATTCCCTGTAACAAAAGGTAGAGATTCTGTAATCTATGGTATCAATTTAATAAACCAAAACGAAATATACATAACATCAACATCTAAGAATCTCATAAGAGAATTACAAGGATATGTATGGGATAAAGACAAAGAGGGAAACAATATCCAGAAACCAACTGGCATACATCCTGATTGTATTGACGCAGCTCGTTATGCTTTAATGATGCAACTTGAGAATCCCAATCGTGGTAAATATGCAATAAGATAACAGAGGTAGAAAAAAAACTTATTATATTTTGTT
>VMHT01102112.1_pt1 | contig 10808 bp, 7 predicted proteins | sample 4693611 | NCBI WGS metagenome assembly VMHT01 (sample SAMN12280063, study PRJNA550983) | marine metagenome | isolation source: seawater sampled from same location over 5 years 0.02-0.2 micron viral filtrate | place: USA: collected off the coast of southern California halfway between the port... ... | reverse complement strand
TTGCGGGACTCTGGTTTGCGAAGAAGGCCTTTGGTCCAGCTTGGAATATTTTTCAGGTCAAAATTTTCGATGAACCAAATCTCGAAGTATACCCAGAAGAATATGCATTTAATGACGAAGATGGGGAATAAAAAAATTGTTGATCTTATATAAAAGATAATGAAGGGTCGCACTCAGAACCTCATGATGTTGCTTGCCATCGCTGCTTTGGTGTTCGTACTCTTCAGTATGAACGGCAAATCTAACTACTCAATTGACGAAACTGAATATGCGGCGTTTGACTTTGCTCCAGCGGCGGGTCCAGCGGCGGGTCCAGCGGCGAAGGCTGGCTGTGGTATGCGTGCGGGTACCGGTCTCGCGTCGTCTCTTCTCCCACGTGAAGTTGCTTCCCAGGAGGACTTCGGTCAGTTTGCTCCAGAGGATATCCTCAAGGGTCAAAACTTCCTTGAACCACGCAAGCAAATTGGCTTCCCAGAAACGGTCGGTGGTGCGTTGAGAAATGCGAACCAACAAATCCGTTCGGATCCACCCAACCCAAAGGATGGCTACGTGTGGAACAACTCTACCATAGTTGCAGACGAGATGCAGCGTGATTTGTGCTAATTTCACTTAAAGATTAGACCTTAGCTTTATGTAAATAATGTCAGTACCTACCGAACTCTCCGAAAGTGTTTCGAAGCTTGTTGAACTCAGTAAGCAACTTTCTGAAGCGAAATCTGATATCAAAATCCTTAATCAAGAAGAGAAACGTCTCAAAGAATCTGTGAAGAGACATATGATAGATCAGGGTATTGATACCATTAACCTCAGAAAGGGTAAAATTAGTGTACGCAAATCAGTGCGTAAAGGCAGTATGACTAAGGATGCTGTAAAGGATGGACTTCTCAAATTCTTTGGTGGTGATGAAGTTAAGGTCGAGGGGGCGCTTAATGCTATCCAGGACAATCTTAAAGTAAAGGAGTCAACTTCTATCTCGTTAACTGGGATAAAAGAAAAGCCCTCTAATGAAGATAAGTAATAACCATGGTTTGGAGTCAATACGTTTACGAAGCTACGGCGGGATATGATGTTCTCCCAAGCGATGAAGAAGAATTTGAAGATGACATTCATCTCAGTGTTGAAGATTGGCAAATCAAATACTCAGATGAACTATGGGAATTGTGGAGACGCGTTGAACAACTTATTCACGACGCATTCCTTGAACATACACTCATGACGGAATGTACATTTTCCGATTTCGCTGAGTTTTGTTACAATGATCATCACGATGATTGTGACTTTGTTTGGATTCCATATGAATCAAATTTGTCGTATATCTGGAGACATATCCAAGAATATTTGGAAGATACAGGTCTCTATGATGAATTCATGCCTGGCGCTACATTTGATCATTGGGTTAAGTTTGCAGCAGAGCATACTAAACAAAATAATATAACTATATATTAACCATGCTCCCAGATATCACCTCCCAAAAAGTTGCCGTTCCAGCTGCTCTTTTTTTGGCGCTCAGCCCAGGCGTCCTCTTGACCACCGACGGGCGTTCTCTCAAGTTCGTAAACGGAAAGACCTCGCAAATGGCCACTATGTTCCATGCGCTCGTGTTCTTCCTCGTGTACAGTCTCATCGCGAAGGCGATGGGTCTCGTTTTGACGAAGACCGACTTGATCGTCACAACCACACTCTTCTTGGCGCTCAGCCCAGGTCTCCTCTTGACTATTCCCCCGGGTTCTGGCGGTCTTCTCCGATCCGGACAAACGAGCATTCCCGCGGTGTTGACCCACGCGATTGTTTTCGCTATGATCTTCGCGCTTTTGCGTCGTCAATTTCCTCAATTCTATTAAATAGGAGAATGAAGTACCTTGTTTTGGGTCCCGCATCAATGGGTATCTATTCGTTGATTGGGTCTCTCAAAGCACTTGAATCCAAACTCATAGATGTGAAGGAAATATCTGGATCATCTGCGGGTTCAATTTTAGCGTTACTTTTGGCACTGGGGATGTCCGTGGATGAAATACTAGAAGTGTCTTTATCTCTGAATATCCCCGATTTTGTTAAATTACGCATAGGCTCATTCTTTAACAAATTTGGTTTTGTTGATTTAGGTCCTATTCGTGAAAAACTCGTAGAAGTGTGTGGGTGTGATCCCACATTTAGTGAACTGGAGATGAAGATTTATGTGTCTGCGTATTGTCTGAACTCATCATCAACTGAGTACTTTTCTAAGGATACTCACCCCGATATGAAAGTTATTGACGCAGTTTGTATGAGTATGGCGATACCGCTGATTTTTGCTTGCGGTAAGTACGAGGGAAAGACCTATATAGATGGGGGAACACAAGAACAATATCCAATGACTCCATTTTTGGGTAAGAAGCCACACGAAGTCACATGTATAAAACTGAAAATGGATAGAGTTTATCAAGAAGAAATAAACAATCCAAGACAGTTTGTAGAATCTCTGATTCGTTCATCTCTCACAAATAGAACAGAATACAGTAAATATACAAAGATTTTTGAAATAAATGTGGGGGATACTAATATTTTTGATTTTGGTATGTCCTACGAGGAAAAGGTTAGGTTGTATAATATAGGCTATTCTACTATAAAATAATTCGTTACACTTTTTTGTTAACTTAATATAAACAATGAACGCGTGTGATCCAGACGCGGATATAGAAAACCTTAGGAAGTTGATTAAGATCAACGCTGGGGTAGATATTAAGTTAACAAAGAAAGAAATATGTGAAGCTTACCAAGATATTCAGGACGGCAAGTTGCCTCTTCCACCATTGGTTATGAATTCAACTAGGACTTATCTCGTTGATAAAAAGTCCCCATTGAAGCCCAATGACTATGAACTTCTTTTTGATTCAACCACAAAGAGAGCCGATCTTAAGCGGGTCGCTCGTAAGGTTAATTTGAAGAATGTTGAACAGATGACAAAGAGTCAAATTGTTGATGCTATCGGTAAGCGTCTCCGATATATGAAAGTTCATGAACCTGTTAAATTCGCACGAAAGCGACGGGTTTCGGTTAACACAAACACAGCAGTGAATAACACAGCAGTGAGTAATGTTAACAATGCTAATTTCAATATCAACCGTGTCAACACCAATGTGAACACGAACCGTGTGAACACCAATGTGAACACCAACATGAACCGCGTCAACACCAATGTGAACCGTGTGAACACCAATGTGAACCGCGTGAACACCAATGTGAACCGTGTGAACACCAATGTGAACCGTGTGAACCGCCCCAAAGAAAGAAATTCAAAGGTAACATTTCCATCCGGTGGTCTCTTTACCAAAGGTGGAAAACCAAAATTTTTGGGTGGTGTGAAAGAACCGGTCGGTAACAAGAAACCTGGATTTTTTGCCAAACTATTTGGCAAGAAAGAGAAAAAGAATTTTGTTCCCGCCAAGAAGTTCAATGGTTCAAAGGAAGGTTATGTTTTTAGAAAAGGTGAAAAGGGGTTGGGTTACTACTTAAATACTGGTGCCGTTCAGGTACCACAAATACCCACTGCGAATATCATTCAACCAACCCCAACTAATGGAGATTTCTCACTTGATCTCGCAGTCGCGAGAGTTAAGCAACTTGGTCTCAAGAGAGAGCAACAATTTTTAAACAAGATACAACTCGGGCGTCGTCAAAGAAAACAGATTGTCGTGGAAGCTGAGCAAGCCAAAGAAGAGGAAAATCAACTCGTGGCGTACTTGGAACAGTTAAATATATCTAACACGAACCGCAACAGTTTCAAACGAAGAATGGCTACAGATGAGTTTAAACAGCTCCGTGTTGAAGCTCAACTCAAAGCTGATGATAAGGCAAATGTCATACGCTCAAATGAAGAAAAGATGGCTCTATTTCTTAAGACGACATCTCTCACAAATACAAACCAGACTTTGTTTTTGAATAGAGCTCGTAAGGAGGGATCTAATATAAATGCTCTCATTGAAGAAGCCAGAAAACTCAACTCAGACATAAAGTCTAAAAAGTTGTCAAACAAACAAGATGAGTTTCGCAAGATACTTCAAAACTATAACAAGTTGAATGCTTCTGATAAAGAGGCGCTCATCGCTTCTGTCACAGAAACAATGAATGTCAATTCATTGAGAAAAATGGCTGATGAGTTACTTCAAAAGAGGATTGAAGAGAAACAGAATTTGGTTGCTCAAAATCTTCTATCTTTCTTGACACCTCTCCAAATTAACCAGAAAAATAAGAATGATTTCCTGCGACGATTTAGAAATGAAGGAGCAAACATAAACACAATCAAGAGTGAAGCCCTTAAACTCCAAGAATCTAAGGGATCTTCTAACCTTGAAAACTTGCGAGTGCGTCTTGAGACCCGTCTCAATGAGATTAGCCTCAACCAACTCAACAAGAATGCCATTATGCGAAAGTTTACAAATGGTAATCGTAATGTTGATAAATTGATTGAAGAAGCCAAGAACCTGAAGAAACGGAGAAATGACGAAGGTCTTAACAAAGCACAAAAAGAGTACCGTGCGTATCTCAACACCCTCCCAGGGCTTACAAATGGTGACAAGCAACAATTGATGAACAATGGAAGTATGAATCGCAACAAAGCGAAGATTGTTTCAAATCAGAGAATCTCCAACAAGAAACAGAGCGAACGAAATGGATTCTCACAGTTCCTCACAGAACTTGGACTCAATAATAACGATAGAGCCAATATGATGTCCCAATATAACAGTGACAAACTCACTGTAAATGCACTTCGCCAAAATGCTCAGACATTGAAGAACAAAAGAGTTACCGAACAAAAGGCACTCAACAAGCAATCATTGAAAAACTACATGAATCGCACAGATCTCTCCACTGAAGTCAAGACTAATATTGAGAAGAAATTTAATGCAAATCAATCCAATCTTAGAACACTTCAAGCTGAAATTAACAAAATGGTTAAAAATGCACAAAATACTAAACTTGCAAATAACAAGGCTAAGTTTACAAACTATGTACGAACAACGATTCTTTCACAAACAAATCAAAACGCCTTTATCCGTAAATTGAACGCCAACAATGTGAATGTGTCATCTCTTCGTCAGGAAGTGAACGCGATGGTGTCACGAATGGTTCAAGTGCAAAGAGATAAAGACCGTGATGAACTTGACGAGTACATGAAAACAAAGGGATTGACAAACGGAAATAGAAAAACCATTCTCAATAAGTTTAATGTAAACAGTGAGATTGCGCTTAAGAATCTCAAACAAGAAGCTAATGCAATTGTTATTTCACGAATACAGGAAAGAAAAAACGCAAACGCTGCGGAATTGAGAGAGTATGTGAGAGAACTTGGTTTAAATAATCAAGACGCGAATGCTCTTGTCACTAAATTGAACCGTAATAGTTTGAACTCACTCAAAACAGAAGCTGATCGCATCGCTAAGAAAAAGGCGCAAAACAGGAAAAGTGCTAAACGACGCAACCTAAATGCATACATGAATGAAATTGGTTTGAATACAAATAATAAAGAAGGTATTCTCAGGAAGAATGTTTCATTGAATGAAGGAAAGAAGTTGGCAAATCAAACCCTTCAAATGAGAATTAGAGAGAGAAGAGAGAAGAATGTTATAAAATTAAAACTTCATCTCAACAATCTTAATCTCACAAACGGGGAGAAACGCAAGTTTTACAATAATTTCAACAAGAATGTAAACTTGAATACTATAAAAAGTAATGCGTCATCTCTCGCCGCGAGTAAGAAGGCTCAAATAAAGGCCGAACAAGTAGCTGATCTCAAAGCATTTATGAATGTTCAAGGTCTTACTAGAAGTGAACAGAGACCATTCGCTAACCGACTTAATAAAAATCAAGATGATCTCAATGCACTCAAGTTAGAAGTTGAAGAGTTTGCGAGTGAGAAGTTTAAAAGTCTGAAAGCAAAGGCAAGACAAGATCTCGTAAAGTATCTCAGTAAGTTGTCGTTAGATCAATCAAATGTAAATGGCATTCTTAAGAACTTTGACAATACAAATGTCAATTCTAATGTTCTCAAAAAGAGAGCCAAAGAAATCAACAAGTCTCGTAAAAATCAACGGTATGCCCAAGATGAGTCTGAGTTTTTCAACTACCTCAACACTCTTCAAAACCTAACAGCTGAAAACAGAACTGAAATCACTTCAAAACTTAATGGATACTTTACAAATTGGAATTCTATTAAAAAAGAAGCAACCGATACAGCCGTCCAAAGAGCTAAGGAACGACGAGTTCGTGAAAAATCTGAACTCAATAATTATTTAACCAATTTGGGTTTCAATAATAACACAAAACGAAACTTCTTCAAAAATCTGGACGATGGTAAGAAGAATTTGTTTACATTGAAGAAGAATGCTGTAGCTTACAGAAAACAACTCAATAATAACGCCAAGGCTGGTGCTAGAAAAGGGTTTTCAAACTTTTTGAACACCCTCTATCTCAATAATTCTGATAGAGCTGCATTCTTGGAACAATTTAATGACGGAACTACCAGTCTCAACCGACTTCAACAAAATGCTCGGCAGAAAGAAGTCAAAACAATTGAAGAAAAGAAAGGTGAATTGTTTGTTTATCTATCGGAATTGGGTCTTGAAGCTCCAGATAGAAATCTCATTTTGAAGAACTTTAACGCCGATCCACGAAGTGTCAATAATTTGAGAAATAAGGGGAGACAAATTAAGAATGCTCGGAACGAGGAGAGACGAATGGAAATTCGTCGCGAATTGAAAGCGTATCTCAATGGTCTCAACTTGTTAACAAATAAGAATAAACAGAATATATTGAACAAAAATCTTTCACTTAACAATGGTAGAGCCGAGGGTAACCGCGCTCAAGAGTTTAAGAAACTGGCAAAAAGGAATGTAAACACCACCACACTCAAGAACTCAATTAGAAACCTGTCAAACAAGGATCAAACATATCTTTTGAATAAATTTGAAACAAGAAATGTTACATTGAACTCTGTATTAAAAGAAGCTGAAGACTTGAGAAAGAAACGGTCTTTAGAAAAACGGTCACGTGAAAGAAATGAACTTTATAATTTTGTCAATAAACTTGACATGAATGTTGCCGATAGAAATTCAATTATGAATAAGTTTAATAAAACAAACGCAACTGTGAATACTCTAAAAAATGAAGCATCTCGGTTGAGAAATAAGCGCACATCTGAAAAGCGTGCTCTTAACAGAAGTGAATTGAGTGGCTTCCTCAATACACTCAATCTCAGTGGTACTAACAAAAAGGGTATACTTAACAGATTTAATGCAAATAAGAATGCCAGTTTGACTTCTCTTCGTACAAATGCCGAAGAACTTCAAAAGCAGAGAGGTATTGAAAAGCGTCTCGCAAACAGAGAAGAAGTTTCAAGATACCTTACAACATTGGGTCTTTCAAATGCGAATTCTCAAATTATCCTCAACAAATTTAATACAAATAAATCTGTCACAACAACGAACGCTCGTAAAGAGGCAAATGCACTCTTACAGCAACGAATTAAAGAAAGTGTCGCAGCGAATAGAGAAGATCTTGTGTCCTATATGAATACACTCAACCTAACAAACGCAAATAAGTCTGCAATCTTAAAGAACTTTGACAGTGAGGCGGTCAGTTTAAATAAGTTGAAAAATAGGGCGGCAAATATTAACTCACGAATTAAAACCAAAGCTTCGGAACGCCAAGAATTGTCCAATTATATCAATGATTTGGGTATCAATGGGACAGTGTTACTTCAAAAGTTGAATGATGGGCGTTCCACTCTTAATCGTCTTAAACAAGATGCCAGAAAGATGCGCAATGTATCTGATGCTCAAATGATTAAGAACAAGAAGGAAAAACTTCGCGACTACATGAAAGAGACTAGACTCAAGAACACGAATAAACAATCATTCTTGAACCGAGTAGAACTCAATACCAACATGGATGAGATTAAGAGAGAAGTACGGGAACTTAACACGGTCCTCAAGATAATGAATGAGGAGGTTGCTCGTAAAAGATCAGAACTTAGTGTGTTCCTTGATACTCTCAACGATCTAACTAATGCACAAAGAGTGGGGTTGGTGAAAAAGGTTGTTAGTGCGAATACAAATATTCAACCACTCAAAAATGAAGGTAATAGATTGAATAAATCCGTTAAGAACAAACGAGCTGAACGGCAACGCCTCGACGAAGAAAAGAAACGCAAGGAAGAGGAGTCTAAAAGGATCAGAGATGAAAAGAAACTTGAAAAGCATCTCAGAAGTCTCAAACATCTTACAAGTAAAGAGATGGAAGGATATATGACCGATTTCAAAACTGGTAAAAGTCTCATTAATGACTTAATTGCGGTATCAAAAGCAAAGAATGCCGACAATGAAAAAGATAAAGATATTGTACGAAACTATGTGAGAAAAGCTGACATCCCACAATTCAAAAAAGATGTGTATCTCAAACAGCTCAACACACCACATGTAAATGCAACACCAATCAAGGGTCTTGTGAATGTGAATGTCGCGACACAAAAGGTTGAGATTCAGAAACTCATTAAAAATTTTGAAGCCAAACTCAAAAAGCTATCAAACATCACCTCCGACGAACGTGCCGTCTTTAAAAATAGACTGAAGACGGAATCAGTCAGTGATGTCTTCAAAAAGGCTGAAAAACTAAATGCTTCTAGAAAGGCTGCGAGACAAGCTAAGGACAAAATGATTAAGAACACTGCCAAATCTCTACAAACTCTGACAGATCTCACACGGAATAACAGGAAGATGTTTATGAACCGTTTGAATAAAAATGGTCAAAAGAGGGTCATTATGAACGCGGTAGCACTCAACGATGAGAGAAAGAAGGTCAAGAGAGATGAGGAGAGTGCGCGAAAAATTGAGGCGGAGAAGAAGCGTCTCGAAGAAGAAGCTCAAAAGAGGAGGAATGCCGAAGCGTTACGAATTAAGAAACTCAAAGAACGGGAAATGAAAAATGTGGCTTCCAGGCTTCAAGGTCTCACAAGCCTTGAGAGGGAGAACCGAAAGAAGTTTATGAACCGTTTGGCTACCAACGGTCCTCAAAAGGTCCTTTCAAATGCTACCAAATTGGACGCAAATAGAAAGGCTGATGCTAGACAGATTCGTGGGGGTGTTGAATTCAAACTCAAGAAGATTGGTGTCTCCGGTTCCAATCTTAAAACTCTCATGAAGCGGTGGAATGATTCAAAGAACAAAACAATATTTGATGACGCGCGCAAGATGATATCTACTAAGAGACAACCCCTCATAAATAAAGTCAAGCGTGTCGTACCCGCTGGTAATAATATGTCTCGGGCTAGACAAAAGTGGGAAGCGGCTATTCGTGAAGCTGAAAATGACGCATCACTCCAAAAGATTGAACGACTTTTGGATAGTAAGTTGAAGCTCAAGGCAAGAACCGAATCGGAAGTCAAAGATCTCCCACCACGAGAACAATCGCGGTACCTCAAGAACTTTATGGCTTATCGCGACGATTTGAGTCAAAAGACTCAAGAATTAGACCGCATTGCCAAGACAAAGCGTGATACTAAGGATCGTGCGACGAAGGAGACTGCCGCAAAGCTTCAATCCATGAATAAGTTGGGGCGTGACAATAGGAAGCGTTTCATGAATAGAGTTGCGGGTGGCGAGAATGCTCGCAAGGTTTTAACAAACGCCGATAAGTTGCAACGCAATCGCTCAGCTAAGCAGCGTCTTGAAGCTGAGCGTAAGCAGAGAGAGCAACAACAAGCGCAGCAACGTAAAGACCGGGAACAGAAAACGCGTGAATACGAAAAACAAAAGCAGGCTAAATTGAGAGGAAATACAGCTAGAATGCTTCAAGGTATGAGTGGTCTTGAACGTTCTAACAGAAAAGAGTTTATGCAGAGATTGGAGAGGGGTGAAGATCCCGCGAGAGTTATCTCCAATGCACAACGGAGGGACGCATCAAAGAGAGTGCGCCCAACAAGTGGTCCTGTGCCACAACAAGGTCGCATTGCACCACGCACTAAAAAGATGAAGGCGAAGAACCGCACCCGTGTGCAAGTATCTAGACAACAAAGGAGAAGACGATAAAAATCTCACCCAATATTAGATGAAATCCAAAGTTATTATTCCACTCAGCAACTCCGGTATTCTCAGTGTGCACGGTTACAGTGATGTGCGCGATAAATCCTCACTCGCGAGACACCGCGCTCTCGGGAAGGTGATCCGAGCGGGTGAACCACCCCTCGGTCTTTTCCGTCGTCTCAATGTGTTGATGATTCTCTTCAAGCGTACAGATCCCAAGTTGTCCAAGATTTTCAAGAAGGATCGTGATTGGGTCAAAGAAAAATATATGTAGATATAAATGTCATCTTTGTATGCATATCTAGTAGGAATGCGGATAGAGCCTCTAGCCGCACGAGATCCCACACCAGAACCAGAACCAGAACCAGAACCAGAAAAGAAGGGTAAATTGGGTTACATACTCGTGGGTGTCATGGGTTTAATATTGTCAAAGTTAAAGACTTAAAACGATTTTCTTTTAATGGAAAATTGTGATGTATGTTGTGAAAAGTTCAACAAAATAAATCACAAAAAGGTTGAATGCCCCTTCTGTGATTTACAGAGCTGTCGTGCGTGTTCCCAGAGGTATCTCCTATCCATCGTGGATGACCCTCACTGTATGGGATGTAAAAATATATGGAATCGTGAGTTCGTAGATACATTTTGTACAAAGTACTTTCGTAACACTGAACTCCGTCGTCATAGGGAGACGATCCTATTTGAGAGAGAAAAGGTTCGCATGCCAGAAACACAACACGAAGTTGAAAGGATACG
>VMHT01007003.1_pt1 | contig 10808 bp, 10 predicted proteins | sample 4693611 | NCBI WGS metagenome assembly VMHT01 (sample SAMN12280063, study PRJNA550983) | marine metagenome | isolation source: seawater sampled from same location over 5 years 0.02-0.2 micron viral filtrate | place: USA: collected off the coast of southern California halfway between the port... ... | reverse complement strand
TCGTAATAGATCTTGTCGTCAGCAGTTGGCAAAGGAACTGCTGCATTTGGGTCATAGTTATCAAAATTGTTCCAGGTGTCGATTGTCGCAGTGCGTTCGTCAATCGTGTAGTCCACAGATGCAGGGACATTGCTTTCCAGGTTGTCACCGCTTTGCGTAATTAAAATGTCATCGTTTTGCGTTAGCAAGATCTGGACAACACTGGCGTTTGCTTGGTTTGTCTGAATTATGTCGCCATTCTGAGTAATTAACTGGTCATCGTTTTCAGCGACAAGATTGTCAGGAACTACAACTTCTCCGCCAAACAATAAGTAGTCGTCATCTTCGGTCAAGAAATAAGTGCCCGTCGTTTCTTGGTTTGTTGTACGGAAATAAACGTCGGCAGTTGTATCATCAGCTAACGCACCATCAATATCGCTCCATGTATCAAGTAAAGCCGTGCGGCTATCAACCGTGTCTAACGGATACAGTCCGCGAGAAGTCAAGACACGTTTTAAATCAATGCTATAAATACCGCCCAGATCTAATACTTTCTGGAAGTGGTAAACGCCCGAAGTGCCTCGCGTTCCAACAAAATCAACTGATGTCAGGTCATCAAATGTGCCAGTGATTTCGTCAATCTTGCCGTCACCGTCAAGAACAAGGCCGTCATACTCACTGTCGTAATAAACGCCAAAACCCTCGCCCAGAAATGGTTTTACATTTGACGCGGGTGTGTCTTCGCGAATTAACTCAAAATTAAACCTAGGGATTGCATCAGCAATGCTTAAACTGACGCCAACGGCATTGGCGCTACGGATGCCAAAAATTGTCTCAAACTTTATAAAATACGTTCCATTTATTCGTGGCAAAATTGCAAAGGTTGAGTTTGCCAGAACAGTTCGCAGAATGGACGTATTAGCCCAGGTTGCAGTTGTCAAATCATCTGTCGTATGCCGTATAACTGCACGCAATGATTCTTTGTTAATGCCTGTTTGGCCAATCGCCCAGCGCAAGGAAACCTGATCCCTACCAACAACTTCAAGCGTTACGTCTGTTGGATCAGGAGGGGTTGACGGTGATGCTGGGATAGTAAGAACGATTGTTGCGTCTGCTGACTCCTTGGAGCGTGGCGCCGGGCCAACTGCACGTACAAACAGCTCAAAACTGACCCCAGGCTTTAGGTTGTCAACAACAAAGTTTGTATTAGTAGTCGTTGTCTCAATAAAATCGCCACCACCAATTTTGTACCTAACTTTGAAAAAGATTGCAGTAAACGCACTGCCGCGACTCCAGGATGCAGTAATTCGTGTCGTTGTAAGATCGTCTTTTGTTATGTCTTCTGCGCTTAAAGACAGATCGACCGGAACGGGTGGAGCCTCATCAAATAACGTAACGTCTGCAAATTCAAGTAGCGCGTTCTCGGTTTCAACAACGTTATAAATGTTGTCTACATGCTGAACACCTGTGATGGAATACGTTCCATTCTCACCCTCACCAATAGCAAGACACCTAAATTTCTGATGCTTGACGTTGCTGGCCTGGATTGAATAAACAGTTTCTACCTGTGGTGCAGAGCTAAACGGAGACGAGACGTTAATGACATTACCGACAACACTGCTAATCGATTTGGTTTCCGTCGTTCCGTCAGCCAGCACACAACTCAACTGACGATTCGTTCCAATCGGCAACGTGATTGCTTGGTCTGCTGTGACAGACGTTGTTGTTGACGCTGAAATGCGACCCGCCAACCTTGCGCCCTGACGCATTGCGTCCGAAACAGCAAAGATCTGGCCAGGCATCACCATTAAGCCTTCAAGGCCAACAGCAAACGTCACGGTCTCGCCTTCTGTTTCTTCAGAAGCAAGAACCCATTTGCCCATCCGTTGAGCCTGGAACTTGGATGTGCAGCCAAACGCCACAATCTCACGAATCTGGAAGCCGTATTTATTGACTAACTCCTTGTTCTCAATAACAACAAAGTCAGGACGGTAGAAGTTGTTCGGATCGTTGTAACGAACACGTACCCTGGTGCTTCTTGTCTTCAAGGAAGCGCCGTTATAGCTAAAGCCACCGCCAACCACATTTGAGTTGGTAAACAGGTGGACAGGCTCGAGTGCCGTAGTTGTGCTGCCTAAAACGCCATGGTCGCCAGCTACTTGGATCGTGTCTGACTTCCAGTAGATCATCCCCCGGAATACGCTTGCCAAATCCTGCAAGACGCTGAACGCATCTGCTGGTGATGCAATCACCGTATTAATCGCAAAGCGTGGCTCCGTTCCACCCGCGCTTGTTGGTACAAGCTCGTTGCAATACTTGGATAGCTCAATCAGATCAACCCAGCTCAACTCTTCTGCACTAACAAAATCACCAGCCCCATAACGGCTGTTCGTCACCATGTCGTAGAAACAACAGACCGGGCAAGTTGTATATGCCCTGGGCAGCAGCTTGCCATTAAAAGGAATGTTGCCGCTGTAATTCAAACTTCCATCTGCACGCACCATTGCGCTAGATGGAATCTGAACCTTCATCCCCTTGATTTCGTATGCACGAGCAGGGACAGTGTTGAACTGATCAGTTGAAAGACTTAACCCAACACAAGCTGTGTGCTTGTAAGCCGTTTTAATATCCGTACCAGCAATAATCGAAGACCAAACGATCGTGTCGCCTCGGCTACTGGCTAGCGGGGTCTTCTTGTTTACATCTTCAAGGTCACTAAACTTGATTTCAAAACCTGCTTCTATATCTGGCCCTGAAACACTAGTTGTAAATGTTAATTTATCTACTTTAATTTGCCAGGGGCCTTCTCCCGTTAGATCAATTCGAGGGGTTTGATATTGATAATTTGATGTAGAAATTCCCCTAAATTCTTTATAGCTCTGTCCGTCAAATGTTACAGTATTGAAGGCACTGTTTTTGCTTTTAACTGCGATCCTAATGCGTATTGCTGCAGGGAATAATTGACCCCTTGCAAGACCTTCAACTGCTGTCGAAAACAGCTTTGGAATCGTAAAAAGAAGTTTAACAAAATTAGTCTTTGGATCTGTAATTGTTTTAACAAGGCTGCCCGCGCCGTACTTTCTTTCTACAACCTCGTTATTTTCATCAACCTCTTCGCTGTAGTTCTCGCCAACTTGCGTTCCTACATCAATGATTGTTGTCGTGGCATTTGCAAACTGCTCACTAATTCCAATCCTGGTCTGGTTAGCCGTTCCTTTGCGTATTGCAAAATCGGTTGACTTGACGGCTTTTTGATCAGCAGAAGTCTCGTCAAGAAAAATGCTTTTGCTGCTTTGGGTCGCAAGACCTTCAATCGGCCCTTCGCACAGAAGGTCGATCAGCTTAATTGTGGATTCAGAATTTAATGCCATAACTTAATCAAGCAAGCGATACCCAAAAGCATGGACGCGAAACCGCGTCGGTGCATCAGTGTCAACATCCATAATAGTGATTCGCAGCTTAAGCTCTTTATTGCTTTCAAGCTTGGTCCACTTAAGCCTTTGCAAGTAAAAATAATTTTCTGATCTTTCTAAATATCCCTGGATAGTATTTTCAGCGACAGCCACTGTAGGGTCATCTCCAGGCATGGTGTGTTCAACTTCTATGCGATATTGAATAAACCCATCAATCTTGGTTGCATCTTCGCCTTTCCCGGCTCGGCCATAAAGCCCGCGATCGATTTCAAACATAATGTCAAATTCGTCTTGAAAAGGACCACGAACATCAACATTACCCATCTTTTTCGTACTATTTTCTGTAAGCGTTTTATCCAAGCCTGGGCCAAAACCCACATTGGGGGCAATAACTATTCTTCTATTTGTTTTTGTCGTGTTGACACTGTTAAGCTGACCTCTAGTTATAGTTTTTGTCTCAATACCGCTTTCGTCATTAAACTCTCGCTCGACTTGGCTGCCATTAATCAAAATAGTATCTGGGCCAGGCGCTTTAATTGCTGTTGCAATGGGATCGGAAACATCTGTTGCTTCAATCCCTACTGACAACATGTGACCGCCAAGCATGGCGCGGCCATACACAACAGGAATTGTTGAACCGTTGCCAACAGTATTAGCTGGTCCGGTGTACGCATAAGACTGCTGACCACTCGCTCCACGCGAAACACCTTGTGGTCCAGGGCCGCGAAAGTTAGTGCCGTCCATACGACGACTGCCAAGTTTTGGTATTTCTGGCTGCGGTGAAATTAACTGGGCTACGCCACCAAAAATCAAACTGGCACCTACCGTTCCAAGGACAGCAGACACCCCAATTGGAGCAGCTAGCCCGAGAAGTCCAATTGTTGCACCACCTGTAAAAAATCCGGCTGCAACTAAACCAACGCCAAGTAAAATCCTGCCGAATGGGTTTTCCTCTCCCAAGCTGCCACTGATCACTGGCACAAGCACCATTGGCCTGCTGCCAAATGGCAGATGCAGCTCGTCATATCCCATCGCCGCTCCAGACTGAATCAGCTTGTAGCCAACCCCGTTCTGATGCGCTGTCATCAAATCCTTCTGCAGCTTTGGATGGTTGATACAAAGCAGCTTGATCGCGTCTGCTGGCGTCCTTAGGTTGTAATACTCGTGGTGTGTGCCGTATTTTTCGCCCAGCTCACCGGCCAACATCACCAGTTGCATAGCGATAGACGGCGACAACGCTTTGCCTATAGTACCGCCCAAAAGGTTCTACCGCACTCAAGCTGTTAAAGCGTTGGTGCAAGATCTTGTCATCACCAACGTAAATTGCGCCGTGCATTGGCGTTCTAGTCATAAGTTTCATAATCAGCATGTCCCCCACCTTGCGTAAATCAAAATCAACCGAGCGAAAACCACACAACTCAGCTTGTTCTAAAAATATGCTATCTGCGGTTTCAGGGTTTTTTGGCCTTTCAAAATCTGGCAACAAGACACCTTTTAATTTGTAATAGTCGCGAATTAACGTAAAACAATCTTGCGCCCCATACGCAAACTCTTTGCCTATCAAGGCTCGATAGTTGACCATTTGCTTTCTGCAACAAAATAAATATGCCATACAAGCTTAGTTTGACTGCAGCTTTTACGGTCCAGCTCACTAGCTTGACCGCCTGACGGGTGAGAATGCACGACGGCTTCAATCGTTCCAGACAGCATCGCTTCCATATAATCAGCGGCATTAAGAACAAAATTTACTTCTGGGTCATCTGCGACGTTTTGGCACGGCCAATACTTGCCATCAACAAGTAAGCCGCAAGCTTCTTTTGGATACTCAAGAATTGCGTGGCCTTCCGCCTTACGCCTGGACTCTTGATCCAAGGAATCCTCCGAACGGAATCGATACATCATTCTTGCCTTCGTTATCCGGGTAGCGAAGCCTGCAACTGCTTACCCGTTTGCCACATACATCAAACTTGTCCACAGCCTGATCAAAGGTCAAACTGTTGATCGTGGCTAACGATTGCATCTCAGCCTTGGAAATCTCAATATCATCAACCTGGAAATACCTTTTGGCTACATAGCCGCACTCGGTTCCCCTATACCTCCAAGGACAAAACTCAGTCACCTGACGGCGTGGCAGCTCAAGGTTTGTCAGGTCAAGCTTGGCTGTCAGCTCAAACTCAACAAACTGCAAATTTTCACTGGCTACCCTGTCGATATACCAAACCTCTTCTGTCTTTGCTGCTGGATCGGCAGTTGCGTTGCCACCACTAAAATTAACGGCGTCTAAGAATTTTTTAAATGTACGGATACGCACCACCTGCGCTTTGAGTGGATTGTAATTTTGCTGAACAATTAAGGAGCTAATTGCACCGTTAGAGTTAGCTACTTTTAAAGTAGGTCTTGCAATCATGCCTTTGCCTGATGTCTCAAGCCCTGTCATCTCAACAGGCACAGCAGGATAGGTTTTGCCGTTAAAAACAATGTTCGTAACGAGGTCGTTCGTCCCAGGGTGATAATAAAGCGTCTCATCAACGTTATTGACGGCTTGCGTTAACCGCACCTCAAACAAGTCGATAACTGCCGTTGGCTCAAGCTTTTGCAGCTCCTCAAAATATGCAGGCGCGACCGTGCGTAAGTCTTCAACAAACTGGGGCGTGTTATCGCTCATGGCTCAAATACTTGCACGAATGACGTGACGATCTCCGCTCGATCAACAAATGGAATCGTCTTCGTCCACTCTGTGCAAATGAATTTGCTGCTGGTCGCTTCCCCAGGTGGAGTGTAGGTAAAGGTCTCTACGCCACCCCTTGCATCAAGAAAATCTTCGATCGTGTCAGCTTCTGTCTCTGACACACGAAAGGTCAGGTTATAGATCTTTGGGTTTTGGTTGATGCCAAACGTTGCACGCTGGCTATAACCACTCCCGAACTGGGAGATACGCACCTGTGGTGCGCTTTGCTTTGTCATCCCTGGTGCGGGATCAAAATCGGGGAAGGTACTCATTAGCGGGACAATAAGCCTCCAGGTCGTTGTTGCTTGATCAATTCTGCCTGCACAGCCGCTCCAATCAACCCTCCAAGCTGTTTACCGGCACCACTGTCACCTGAAGCAGAACTGCCTTTGGCATCAACGTTAACGACAACGCTTGTGCTGCCACCTCCGCCTCCACCAAGTTTGTTGTTAGGAACGATTGTGCCGGAAGTGTTTGGAACGAATAGCTCAGGGCCTTTTTCGCCAACCATATAAGGCGAGCCACCGGAGACAGGACCGCCTTTGGCCTTAAAGAAATCTCCAAAACCCGGTATGCCACCAAGCGCAGTGTTAACACCAAACTGCAGCAAGATGTTCGCGACTTGCCTGAGCGTTTGTGATGCAACGTCAGCAAGTGATTTAGTGCCTTCAACTGCTGCCGTTAATGAATCAACAATCCCGGTCGTGATTGATTGGCCAATCGACTCATACATTGTTTTTAACTTTTCGCCTGATTTTGCGGCTAATTCATCTTGTTTTTTAATCCAATCCTCTGCAACACTTGTACCTAGGCCCTCAATAGCTTCTTTTATCTTATTGTATCTGTCTAGTTGATCAGCATCAATATCTTTCTTTTCCAAGCCTAGATTATTGTTGGCTTTTAATATTTGAAACGTTCTTTCATTAGGCTTATAGTTAGCTTCTGAAATTCTTAAAAGCTCGATTTGGTTGTCTTTTTGAGCTATTGCAAGCCTGTCTTCTTCCAATAAAAGATCAAGCCTTTCTCTTTGCAATTTAAGCATTTGGGCAGACATGTCGACCCGGCCTTTTTCTTTGTTTGTATCTGTGTCACTGTCTGTGCGTGTTATGCCGGAAATTTTTGTTTTTTCAACTGCACCTGTAATAAAATCGTCTCCTTCCATTGCTGTAAGGCGATCTTTAGCCAAATCAACAAAAGCTTCGTCAAATGTTTGATTGCGTAATTTTGCATATACTGCCGCCTCAGATCTAAGTTTATTTAGGCCCTCTTTGCCAAATATTTCTTTAGCAAACGGAACAAACGGTAATTCGCCTCGGGACAAAGACACGTCTACAGAAGCTCTTTGCGCTGCTTTGTCTCCGGTGGCTCCCTTAATCATGCGTATAGTCTGACTAACAGTCGAAAATTGATCTGCAGCAAACTTTGCGACTGTTTTAATTGGTCCTTTTAGTTCTAAAATAATTTGACCAAGATCACGAAAAGCCTGCGCAAGGTCAGGAAGTATTGTTTCAGCAATTGCCACTGCAACCTCTTCTGAGGCGTTTTGAAAGTCTTTTATCTTTTGGGCAGGGCCTCCTAATGCTTGCTTTAGTTGCTCAGCGCCTTCAGTTTCTATACGTTTTAAAGCGTTAATAACTACGTCACTTGTGATTTTTCCTTCTGCTGCATATTTTCTAAGCTGGCCTTGAGCGACGCCAGTCTCCTTGCTAATTGCTGTCAGAATGCCTGGAACTTGCTCAGAAATGCTATTAAATTCATCACCACGCAATGCGCCGGAGCCAAGAGCTTGAGCAAGCTGTGTAAACGCATTTGATGACTCTTCAGCAGTCGCACCACTAAGTTTCGCGGCGGTATTAAAACCGTTATAGGTGCTGACAATGTCAGCCAATGACACTCCAACAGGTCTTAATCTTGCGAACGAAGTAGCTAAAGCTTTGTTGGCCTCTGTTTGACTGATCCCGAATTTACCTGCGGATGCTGTAGCTGCTGCTTGCAGCTTGGAAACCTCCCCATAGCCCTTGGCTAAAAATTCAATCCGGCGTTCAGATTCAATCCTTTGTATCCCCGCTCTTACTATGTTTTGCGCTGCAGCAAAAGTGGCATAAGCCGCAGCCACCTTCCCTAGGCTTTTCGTTAACGAATTAAATGAACCGCTAGCCTTACGCGCCTCTTGGCCGGCACCTAAAAACTTTCCTTTTGCATCTCGTAACCGTCCGTTTACATCACGAGTGGCGTTAGCAACGCCATCCATGGAACGCTCAAATTTCTTGGCGTTTGCAGCAGCTCTCGTCGAATCAAGAGCAATTTCTACACGAGAAACAACCGCCATGCCTACCCGTCTATTGCGTCAAGTTTAGCGCCCACGCTTCGCTTTCTTCATCGCCGCTTCTTGCTCTTCGTTTAACAGGTCAAAATAAGACGACCAAATTAAAAGCTCTTCTAGCGTCACCTCTTGGTTAAGCCTTGCCAAGCTGTAACCAAGCTCTTTCGCAACGCCTAGCTGCAGACGCAGTAAATTATCTTTTTTCAGTTCAGCCTTCAGCCTTTTGGGTCAGCCGCCTCCGTGCTGTCCTCTTCAATAACCGCAAGCATCAAAGACTGAAGGTCAGCGTCTCGAACATCGTTCTTAAGCTCTGCTGCTTGGCCAAGCTGAAAAAGCCGCTTGCCATCTTCATCCTGAGCTTTAAGAATTAAAAGCTGCAGCGCAAATGCGTTCGTGTCGTCGTTAGATCCTTTTTGAGCACGTTCGCGCTCCGCCATTGTTAGCGGGGAACGCCAAAACACAAACTCTGAGCCATCAGACAAGACAACAACTTTTTTAACTGGTTGCAAATTGGCGGCTTTCTTTAGCTGATCGAGAGCACTAGGCACAAAAGATAACTCTTATTCGTTGACAGCTTACACATAAAAAAGCCCCTGGCACAAGCCAAGGGCTATGAAATCTGTTACTCAAACTTAGGACTTGCTGAAGTCGAAAGTTGGGGCTGCAGAAGGTCGGAATGAGATCTCTACGCTCTGAGCATCGTCTGGCGTTACGCCATAACTGGCAGAGGTCAACACAGCCTGGAACTCAATTGAGCGGCTTGTGGTGTCGTCAGGTGATGACCCTGACAAAATCAAGTCTGTATAGAGCTTGAAAGTCGCACCAACCTGCTTGCGCTGAATCACATCCTCAATCAAACGACTTGCAATGGTTGTGTCGTCGTCAGTGGTGTAAACAGTGGCGGAACCGGTGCCATCAGCAAATCCAGTAACAAAGCTGCGGAACGGTGCGTTTTGACCAAGCGTTCCACCAATGCTGGTTACATCAATTTCTTCGCGAGTCACCTCAAACGACCATTCACGAACGTCGCCAACTGATTGAAATTCAGAGAACTTAATCGTGAACGGCGTGGTGCCGTCAGTCCCGTCGTTTGACAGGGCAAGCACAGAACCGCCTGCTGTTGCAGAAAACGTTGCTGCTCCAGTAGAAGCGGTGTAGGTCTTGACGAAAACAGGAGTGCCAGCAGTTATGCCCCCAGGCAAAGTGCCGCCAGTGCCGGTTCCAAACGTAACCTTGTCATTGACCTTGAAATTTAAAAAAGTACCAACAACAATCGTGTCGCTGGCATTGGTGACGTTTGCGGCTTTAAACGTGCTGTCGGTTCCAGCAGGCTTGTAATAAAGAGCGCCGGACGTACCGGACAGAACAGTAGCCATAGTGTTAAGCGGTAGTGGCTTTCTAACCTATTGTAAGTAGGCGTCAAAAGTTACGCTGACCTGAGTTTGGAAATAACTCTCAGGGGCAGACGGCGTAATTGTCAAGGGTCCGGATGCAGGGTCAAAGGTGACGCTGTTGACAGTGACGCGATCAAAAAGGTCTTTGACGCGCTCAGCGATGGTGTAGTTGGCTCCTGCCCCAACTCCTGCTTTGGTGAAGATGTTGATTAAAACAATGCCTGTTTGACGGTTGAAACCTGTTGTTGGGGCCTGCAATGTGAAATATGCATTGTCATTAAATTGAAGCTGCACCTGAAGCCAGCTATCTGCATTTGGCGGGATAAATGACGAGTTGGCATAAACAACCGGGATGACAGGTGAGTTTGCCATTTCAGTGGCGATACGCCCTTCGATAACAGCACGAACGTCGTTGTAAGTGCTGGTCATGACTCTGCCTCGATCTGTGCCGCAAGCGTAGGAATCATAGATTGAACACGCTTTGCCGCTGCTCTTACCCAGCCAGGGCCGTTGGTTTTTTGGCTGCTGCCCTTACCAAGGCTTGCAGTTTCAAGCTTTTCGGCATACGGCAAATTGTTGTAAACGCTGTAAACGTTGCCCATGCGCTCTTTTTGATAGCCAATTTTTCTTGGCTGCTCAGCGTTTGGCTCCGGGTAAGAATCTTGCCCTTCAGGCTCACCAGGAAACGAAACATCGTTTTGCCCTACAGCCCAACTAAGTTTGAACCGGCCAGTGGCTACTGGGCTGTTCTGCACTACAGACTTGTAAGTTTCTGCTACCGCCGCAGCAATTAGCTTTTCGTACTTATTTTTTACGTGCTGGGGAACCGCAGTGATTTTTATATTTCTTGCCATCGTTATGCCCTCAGGATTAGTTCGTGAGTAATCGCCGTGTTGTCTTGCTCCGTAGTTTCAACGCGGATGATTTGATGCACAATCGTGCTGATCACAACGCGATCTTTTGTTTCTGGC
>VMHT01089951.1_pt1 | contig 10809 bp, 22 predicted proteins | sample 4693611 | NCBI WGS metagenome assembly VMHT01 (sample SAMN12280063, study PRJNA550983) | marine metagenome | isolation source: seawater sampled from same location over 5 years 0.02-0.2 micron viral filtrate | place: USA: collected off the coast of southern California halfway between the port... ... | reverse complement strand
GTACTTCTAAATTTATAACACCTTCACCTTCTTCATTTTCACTATAAGCTTTAACTCCACCAAATTGAATTGCACCTAAATCTGATTTATCTTTAGCATCAAATACAGCGTTCATAATTGTTGTCCCTGGAGAAAATAATGTAATAAGTGATTCTACTATATTTTTATTTTCTGGTTCTTTTAGCCCTACTGTTTTAGTTTTAGGATCATATGACTCAAAATCTATTTTATCTTTTAGTGCTGAAAAAGACTCTAAAGCTTCTCTGCCTAAATCATAGTCACTTTGTTGTCTAGGAGTAGGTGTAGGCTGACCTCCGCCTCCTCCTCCGCTACTTGAAACTTGTGATGTGGGTACATAGTTAGGATCTACTTCACATTTTTCATTTCCACTAGAGTCTTTTACTAATATGTAACCTAAAGGACATGGGTCTATAGTAGGATCATCATCCCTATCATCTGCAGTAGCATATTCAAACTTAGGATCTGCTGTACTAAACGTACTTGTGTCTATAAAATTTTGTGCTACATTAGCTAATGACCATGTGCCTGTAGTAGCATCATATTGTAATTGTTGATTACTTCCTGTATATGTACTCATTTACTTTTAAGCTGAACCCTCATTTTCAGTATCTCCTGAAGCGAAGCCACCTTCCCCTGGAGTCGGTACACCTCCAACTCCGATGTTGCCACCGCCAACGCCTGTAATGTCGTTTGGATTCGCTCCTGTAGGAGTTCCTCCACCAGAAGCCATTGCGGACTGCTGACTATTGCTTTCATTTTGTGTGTTTCCATTTGCCATCCCCATTATCTTAGCAAAGATTGCTGCTCTCTCTGGATCATTAATTAATTTTTCAGGTTCTATATCTAAAGATTTTGCAATCTCTGATAATATAGAATGCCATCTAACAAATGGAGCCAGATTTTGATTTGATGCAACTTGTAAGAATGTCATCAATCTCTGTGAACGAACTTCTTTCTGCATTAGAGAAGAAGTGCCTCTTGCTTTTATATTTAAATCTCCCTTTATTTCTGGAGAGTCTTCATTAAACTGCATATTCCATGCAAATAAAGTTTCTCCTAAAGGTCTTAATAAAAAATCATCAACGTTTTTTATAACTGTTTTTATGCTAAGTGCTGCTGCACCCATCAACATAGACATACCTGCTGCAGTTCTTGTCGTGCTTTGAACTCCAGTAGTTCCATGAGAGTATGATGGAATACCTGTAGACTCATCTGCTAACTGTCTGAATTTATCAAACATCATTAAATTTTCTTGTGATGTGTTAGGAAATTTTACACCATGAATAGCTTGTCCGGGCATACCGCTTTGTCTTCTAAATATTTTACCCGGAAAGACTTTCATATCTTGACCCGGTACTAGTAATGTTTCATCAATATCAAATACTAGATTACCTGCTAATGCTAAGTTATCAATAGCCATTCTAGCATGACCATTCATTATAGTTTGAGAATCATCCATGTTTTCTGGAATACCCACTCCAAAAAATTGATAAGGGTTTATTTCATAAGGGCATACTAAATAAGGTAATCTTGTTGGAGTAAATGGATTTAATACTAATCGTATTACTTCTCCGTTACATACCCAACAGTTAACTTGTATTTCATCTAATTCGTCAATATCATCATCTAATTCTAAACCTGCTTCTCTAGCAAGTTCTGTATCAAGTATTCCCCAAAATTCTAAAATTTCATATCTGTTTTTATTTAAATCATCAGTAGATTCTCTGTCTTGTAAAGAAGCTTCATATCCTCTAGACTCATAGCTAGGACCCATTGCTAAAGAATCTTTAATAGCTTCTTTTCTAAAGAATGGTCTATTCATTAAGTCTCTTACTTGTGCACGAGTATAGACATGTCTTTGAATAACATAGTCAGCATCTTCTATTGTTGTTGCGTCAGGGTCTGGATAGAAATCCCAACAAGAGACTGCTTCTATTTTCGGAACAAGTTTTGTTTTAGGAAAGTATTCATTTTTTCCTGTTTCAGGATTTTTAACCCAATTATGAGTTGCTTCTTCATAGCTAAAAGGACCCTTTAGTATTCCTGTTCCAAGTAGTGCAGATTCAAATAATACATTTCTTAACACACCAACAGCACTAGATTCATCTAGTTGATCATGAATTGTTTTTTCCATATTAGCTGCTGCCATTTCTGCAGGACTAATTTGTGGTTCTTTTTGACCATCTGTTGCAGGACCTTCTACAAATCCTGCTGCGCCAAGACTTTCATCTAAGCCTCCTAAAACATCATTAATAGTTGTTGCTCCGGGCTTTAGTTCATTACCATCACCAGGAAAACCATAAGGACTTTTAGGCTCTTCTTTTTTATCTTGTTCTTGATACTTAGATATGTTAGCGTATTCTGCTATACCTTCTGGAACAGCAGTAGGCTCTACTCCTACTGGAAATTTACCACTAGAAAATAGAACTTCTATTAGCTGACCATAAGCCGCTAATACTTTTGTCTTTGTTATCTTTACAAAAACTTTTGATTTCTCACTTTCTGTAAAAGCCATTTCATTACCATAGACACCTCTATAGTTACGATATGCTCTTAACCATCTTTGCTCATCAAATTGACGAGCAGTTTCTGCATCAATAAACTTGCTCTTAATTAAACCTGCAAGATTTGAAACATCAAAATCAGGAGTTAAATCCTCTTCTTCGCCTAGGGCTAGTATGTCTGCAGGTTTTTTTAAAGCCATCTATTTATTGTGTGATCCGTGAGTATACTTTTCTTTTGCAAAGGACTCTAGCTTATCATTAGGTCTTTTACCTTGATCTGCTGATAGTTCACCATGCTTATATTTTGGCATAAGTTTTGAATCTAACTTTTCTTTTTTTAAAGGTTGATCTGCACCTAATTCGCCATGCTTATATTTTTTTAGTATGTCCATGTTTTCTCCTAATAGTCTCTTTCATCAGCCATTTTAAAAAATGACTCTTCTACTTGATTTACCCTTTTACTAGGGAATGATTGAGTAGATATATTTGGATCTAATTCTTTAAGATTTAAATCTTTCATCTTATCTACTTTTTTTGGATAATCTTCTGGAAGATCTCCTTGTTTGTATTTAGTTAATACTGGTTGTGGCATTTTATTCCTCCTTTTAGTCTATTCGCATTTTACTGCAAATTTTTTTGTATTATGTCTTATCCAATCTTTTACTTCAGAATGGCATAAAACTTCTGTTAAAAAGTTTCCGAAAGAATTTACTATTGTTTCTTCTTCTTTTTCTTTTAGGTTATACTGATAGTAACCTACATGTAACAATTCATGTATCACTACATTAACTGCATCTGGTCCGCCTTTTTGAATCATCTCTTTATCAAGATATATTTTATAAGGTGGTTTAACTACAAATGTTCCTTGTGCTTCTGACACTTCGTACATTAATTCATGAGGAACACAAATTAATTCTACTGTAAAAGGTCCAACTGTTACAAACTTTGGTAATTTCATATTTTTAATAAAGAATCTATATACTTATCATACTCTATGTATGTCATACATTCTATAGCATAATCTTTTACTTGTGTATTTTGATTAAATTGTAATTTTACAGTCCCTTCTAAAAATTGTTTTTTCTCATTAATAAAACTATTACAAGATTGTATATCTTTAAATTCTACGCCCCCCAGACTATAAGTCTGTATAGCATTATCTAATTGAAATAGAATAGTTAATACTACTATATAGTTCAATATCCAAAAATCCTATCAGAAGGAGTAAATGTTTTTTCTTCTGTAAATCTATTAGCTTCATAACTATGAGGATGTATTGCTCTACTCATTACACCATATCTTAATGCGTCATAAGCATGATCTTCAGCATGAGTGTTTACATCTTCTGGATTACTTTTATCTACAGGAAGCATAGGTAGAGTTCTAATTAAATTAGCACAATTAGGAAATATTTTTAAACTTGGTTGCCCTGTACCAGAATCTACTGCTAATCTTTTGTGTAGTTCTAGTTTTCCTGCTACTCTACTTTTTGGAGATCTGTCTGATGGTCTCCATTTACATCCTTCTCTAATCATAGTCTCTGCAATACTAGGACCAACATCTCCCCTTTTTGACCAAGTTGATGAGTCAAGAACTCCGTATTTAATATATTCACCATGTTCCATTTCTAAAACTTGTCTAGCAAATATATCAGCAGTAACTCGTTTAGTATATAATTCTCTATATACCCAAAAGTTATTATCAAAATCTACAGCTATCCAAAGAACACATGCAGGACTAGAGTATCCCCAGTCACAAGTTCTAAACCTTAGCCAATTATTAGGAATGTCAAAAGGTGTTGTAACATGTGTAGCTATGCTAAAATCTGGAAACGATGAATTTTCAAACGCTCCCCAATCTCCTTCTAAAAATTGTTTTCTTTGTACTTCAGGCAAAGATGATAGCATAATAAGATAATCATCTGTTTGCATAAGATAGGGGTTATCTTGTAGTTTAGCCGGTATAAATCTTCTTGATATAGACTTTCTACCTACTATAGTATCTATGCCCACTTCAAAAGCCGTATTAGGCTCTGCAGGGTCTACAAACATTTCTTTGACCCATTGTGACCCAACGTTGCCAGGATTGCCTGTAGCACGCATATAAACCGGAATATTGGGGTCTACACTTCTGAGCGAGGATCTTAAAAAGTTGTATATCTCTGGTGTTGGATACTGAGGTAGTTCATCTATTCCAATCCATGTATAGGACTGACCTTGATAACGAAGCACGTCAGTTAAGTTTTCTGCATAACCAAATTCTATTCTAGCACCTGAGGGGAATCTCCATTCCTTTTCTTGCTCTCTCCATTTAGCACCTGGATAAGCTTTAGGATATAATCTTTGAGAGTTATTAATCATATCTCTTAACTCAGGCATAGATTTTCTAAGTAGTAGACATCTATGATGTTCTTTATGACAGTATCTTAATGGATCAATAAGCATGGCATACGATTTGCCACCACCTCTTGCTCCACCATAGAATACTTCTCTTTCTGGTGCGGCTAGAAACTGTGTTTGTGGTCCGTCATTGGGCTTAAATATAATGTTATCTTCAACATAATCTTTAACGTTAGGAGATAAAGACTGTACTTCATCCTCAACCATGACAGAAGCAGAAGAGCCTTGCAAAGCATCATTGGCTTTGAAGATCTTTTCTTTTCGCTTTTTTGCATTTTGTATTGCATCATGTGCTTTCCTTATTTTAAGGTCCTGTGCCTTAATAGTTCTTTTAGCTGCTTGTTTTGCTTTTACTTCTTTACTAAAAAACTTTTTTTCCTGAACTACTCCTCGTTTTCTTCCGAGGTGTGATTTAGGTTTTGGAGGTTCAATGTCTGCCATCTAGTGTTTATTATTTTCCTTAATCCTGTATGTGATATACTTCTTCCTGTTTTCCTTGATAGCCAACTTGCAACCTCTCTATATGAACAATTATTTAAAAAATCTTTAGCTTCATCTAAAGCATCCAACTCTTCTTGAATAGGCTCAATATAATCTGTATCATCAGCTAGCTTATATCCAAAAGGAATAGTCCTAGCTTTCCGTTTTTGTAATTCCATCTTTAGGTGGTAGTATAAATATACCATGTGCTACTTGTGCAGTAACATCTAATTTATCTCTTTTAACAATTCCTACACGATCTAGTATTTGTTTAGCAGCTTCCATTCTAATATTTACTCCAGGAGTTTTACCATCTTCATCTAGAGCATCTACTAAACCTTTGACTGCTTTTGCAGAGTGCATAGCTAAAGAATATTCTGATCTTTCTAGAATTTGTTCTTTTAATGACTTAACAACTTTCAAATAATAGCCCGGAGCATATCCTACGATATCTCCTGCTTTCTTTGGATCTCCTTGGGCTTCATTAAATAAAGCTTCTAGAAATTGCTCCTGTTGCTCAGTTAGCTTTTTTTGTTCTTTTTTTACTAGTTCCATATGTTTTTTTAAGTTCTTTTTTAATTGTTTTATAATTAGTATCAGATTCTAATACTTGTTTTTCTTTTTTAGCTACTTGTGCTTTAGTATGTAAGTCTTCTCTTATCTTATCTTCATTGCCTTTACTATCAGATATAGTAAGAACACTTGGTGCTACAATAGCTAGTTTTATATAAGGCGCTGTACATGGCTCTTTTCTTCTAGCCATTGGTAGTGTCTTTTGAAATCTTTCTCCAGTTTTTAAATTTTCGTATTCATAAAGTGGCATTTTATTTTCCTTATTATTCTGTGTATAAACATAATTAATTTATATGTTAGTATCTCAGCAGTAGGTTCTAACTTTTTTTGTTTCTTTGGCAAAAGTTGCTCGCTGATTCTTCACTTCTAAATCCCCATGCTCTAAGTGCTAGAGCCTTTCTAGTTGGGCGACCTTTATCATCTTTCATTGGTCCTTTCATTCCTGCAAACCTACAGGCAAAACTGACTTTTCTTCTAAATGCTGCAGAGTCTTTTTTAGGAGTTTCCTTAACAGGTGCTTTTAAATTAGAACCTTCAGTTCTTTTAAAATGCGCTCTACCTGCTGCATTCAATCCTCCTTTAGGATTTTGGTATTTCTTAGCTACCATTAACCCTTAGCTTTTTTCTTAGCTGTATCTGATAAATCTTTAAAATGAACTACTGGCTTACTTTTTGCACTATGTGATTTACCACTATGCATAGAACCATTAGGCATTTTGTGCATTGGTCCTTTGTATTCAGTACCATTCTTAAAAAAATGTTTTACGCCTTTTCCCATTATGTTACCTTCCTATATGATTTTACTTTCTGGGCAATTCTCTTCGGCTGCTTCACAAATTGTTTTCCCTTCTTCGTCCCTTTGCGCTTGGCTTTTGTCGTTGCCGCATATTCCGCAGATGTCAGGCTCTCTATCGCTTTCTTTGGTAGATACCTTTCCCCTGTCTTTGAAGATGGTTTCCCAGACTTCGTTTGCCATTTTTGTTTCCCCCATTGTTTAAGACTTCTTTGTGATTTTGCTAGTGCCATGCTGTTTTTTTAATTTTGCTTTAGCTGCTTTTGCTAAACGTGCTTGCTCCATTTTTCCTGATACCTTTGCTCGTTGTTCTAATACAGTTAGTATTTGAATTTTTCTAGCATAAGGTTTGTTAATACGCATAACCTTTGCGATTGTATCTTTTGCATCCTGTACTGTTGCAAATTTAATACTGACAGTATCTTTAGGATTTTCATCTGTATATAATCTTCTACCTGAACCTTTTGGTTTCTTGCCTGTTCCTAATTTAGGATCAGCCATTACTTGCTAGTCCTTCTTGGCTTGCCTTTATAAGTACTAGGTATAATATTAGAAAAAGTCTTAGCAAAGTTTTCTGCTTGTTTGTTAGTATTAAATTCTAAAAAAGTATTATTTTTATTTGCTCTTTTTATAGCTTGCTCACTAGTCAATTTTAAAAACTTTCCTTTACCTCTAGTTCCTATTCTGACTATTGTTGGTGCTACTTTGTTATCATAGCTAATTAGCTTTACAGTTTCATTATCTTTAGTCATAGGTGACGCAGGATTTAATGACCTTTTAACCCAATTGGGTATTTTATTATTCTTAGTATTTTTTATAATGATATCTGCCACTATGCACCACAGCTATCACAGCCATCATCACATATACAATCATTTAAATTGCAACCACAAACTGGACATTGATCACTCATTTTATTTTCTTTTTTACTTTTTTCTTAATTTTCTTTTTTCTTAATATTTCAAAATCTTTTTTATTAATTACATTATCGTTATTTGCGTCTAATTTATTTTGGTTACCTTTTAGTGTCATTATGATGTATATCCTCCGCCTGCTTTTTTATAGGCTTTTGCTAATGCTTGTGCTTTTCGTGCAGACCATTTGCCTGCTCCTGTTCCGTGTGATGCTTGGGCTTTTATACGATTAAATATAGCCTTACGCTTTGTAGGCTTTGTATAATTACCTGCTTTATTAACTGTTGACTTTTTTGCCATTCTTATTTTTCAACATACCTTTTAAAACTTTTGATTGCTTCTTATGTGAGTTAGAAGCTTTAGATAGACCTTTAGCTACCTTTTTAATTTTTGATCTTTGGCTAGGTAACATTAGGAAGAAGCATCCCTGTCTGACATAGAACTAGCTAGATATTCACTCATAGACATTGTTTCATCTCTTTTTAGATCAAAAAATAATTTTCTTTTTAACAATTCTAGTGCAGGCACATCTGCCTCTGCAGTAGTAACTGTTTTTCTTTCATTTTCTGTGTGCCCCATAAATTTATTATCATTTGAAGGTCTTAAATTTTTTAATACATCACTTTTTGCCATTACGATCTCCTATTATTTTTTTAAATTCTTACCTGTTTGAGGGTAATCTCTTTTATGCTTTGCATATTCATATCCAAAATATCCTAATACTCCTGCGCCTGTACCTCCATAAACTCGATTTGCTTTTTTTTCTATCTTTTTGATTCTGTTTATTTTAGGCATAGAGAATGTGCCATACTTATCAAAAAGTTTATCTTTTATTTTATTAAGTTTCTGTCCGTAACTAGGATTGTTTCTTACTTTATCAACAGCTTTTTGTCCAAATTTTTTAACAGCTTCTCTATACCCATTAGATAGTATAGATAGTATTATTTTATTCATTAGGATCTCCTATTTTTCTTACCTGCAGTAGATGTTCTAGGATAAGATCTATTCTTACTAGCGTTTACTGCCTTTAGATTACTTCTTTTGTTATTTAATGCGTTACCATCTGCGTGGTGTACATCTTTTCCGTCACCTTTTTTGACTACACCCGCCTTTTGTAAGGTTCTTCTGGCTTTTAGTCTATTCTTTCTTTTGGCTTTACGAGTAGATGACTCTGTTTTAGCCTCTTGTTTATAATTTCTTACGTAATTAGGTGAACTAGGCATACATAGATTTAGACTTCTTAGGCTTTTTAGCCCCGCCCATCTTAGTTTTAGCTGCAGACATCTTAGCTGTAGCGCCTTTACCCATATTCTTCTTCATTCCTGTCATCTTCTTACCAGTTTTCTTTCCCATTTTGCCGTACATCATGCTGATTTACTCCTATGTTATGTTTTTAGTTAGTTGTTTGATAAATTCATAGTCTTCTTTGTTAGTTTCTCTGAATCTATGCGCTTTTTTCACAATCTTTGTGATTTCTTTTTTCGTTTTTTCTCTTTCCTCAATATCTGAGGACTTGTAATACTTTATACTTGTCTCTACTAGAATATCTTTTAGGTGATTCAAGCTACTGCTTGATCCTTCTTAAGTGATTCTTTAAGTTTATAATTCTCTGCTCGTAGTTCAATACGATCTCCTATTGTTTTTTCTAGTTTATCCATAACAAATCTTGTGCTTTGCTTAAGTAGTGTAATTTCTTTCTTTAGTTCGTCTATTTCTTTTACTAATTTGTCTATCATTGTATATCCTCCGGGATTTAAAGACACCAAAGGACACCATATGTATCCATTGGGGGGTTTATATTGTTGGAACTCGTTTTATAGTGGTGCGTTCCCCTCCCACAATGGATTGATATACTACCAAGCGTATAGCCTGTTTTATATAAAGTTCACTGGCGTGTGTGCTATCTTGCCTTAAGTAGTATATGCGAATAGTATAGGGTCCTATACAGATTTGTCAAGTAAAAAAATTATTTATTTTTATGTTGACAAAATGGAATAGAGATATATAATGTAATTACCCCCTTAGGGGAGCCTTTATATACCCTTATTACGTCCAAAAAGTAAATCCATATGACGTGCCCCTAGTGGTTAACACCCTAATTCTCTATTTTTCCAGTGAGTGCGTCATCATATATAGGGTAGCCCCCTAGGCACCCTGCACGGTAGTGTGCAGGCTACCAAGTGAACTTCCCTATGTACTTTAAAAGACTAAAGACTTTACTACGGTAAAACAAAAAAATCCAAGAAAAGTAATAAAATATTACACGCAAAGTTATCCACAGAAAAATTAAATAGTTATTGAAAATCCTGAAACAGTTGATCTAGATTTGCCTTTGTGGTTTCCCTGAATATTCGCAATAAGTCACTCGAAAATTTGTACCTATACGGCTATTAATAATAATAAAAGTTATCCACAATTAATTTTGTAAACCATTATTAGGGCATACTACATATAGTGTTTTATATCCATTTGACACACCATTTGTGGGGGTATAGAATAAAGGTAGTTAAATCAATGACTTATTGCAAAAGAGTTCAAATCTTTTATTTAGTAATAATGAATAAATAATTTGATTATCTTGATTATAAGTCTAAGATACTTTTTATATTAACAATGTTTATGAAAGGACATTATAAAATGACAAACACTATCAGAACTAAAAGTGACATTATCAAATCATCTAATACTCAACTAGATAGTTATGAGGCTAATTTACAATCAGCAGATAATTGCACAAATAAAGTCGCTTTGGATATCCACGACTCAATTAAACTAGGGTTTTTTAGTCCTAGTAAAATTAAATCTAGAAGCGACATCAATCCAATAGCCGAAAAATACTGTGAGGAATTTCTTCAGCATGATTGGAAGAAAATGGCTAAGCTGAAAAAAGACTGTATTAAAAAGGCTATGCCAATCGCGATTGCTTTAGATAAAAAAGGCATGGTGGTCAAAAATGACGGCAAGGAAATCTCACCAACGGGGGGAATTTTTGTAAAAGGTAATTCTGTTGATCCTTCACTAAATAAGGATAATTACACAACAGTCGCTTTAAACTTCAAGCAACTTTCAAACCTTGCTAATAAGGAATTGAACATTGTTGAGGGTAAGAACAAATCCTCAAAACT
>VMHT01123470.1_pt1 | contig 10811 bp, 11 predicted proteins | sample 4693611 | NCBI WGS metagenome assembly VMHT01 (sample SAMN12280063, study PRJNA550983) | marine metagenome | isolation source: seawater sampled from same location over 5 years 0.02-0.2 micron viral filtrate | place: USA: collected off the coast of southern California halfway between the port... ... | reverse complement strand
CTTTTGGCTGTCCGTGTTTTCTATTAAATTTGTTTTTATATGTATCTACCATTAAATTAATAGTATAAATAAATTATAAAAATATTTTCAAAAAAATACTTTTAAAAAAAGTAAAACAAAATGGGGTTAAACAAAGTTGGTTTATAACTGAATATCTACACCACTATCATTAGCAACCATCATTCTTACATGATTTAAGAAAACGTGATGCAATTTAGCACTTACATTTGCTCCAGTAGTATCACTATTACCTATTCTCAATTGAACTTCGGTTTGCGATAAATCATATGAACTTCCTACAGGGGCTACTAATATTGGGAATACAACGGCATTTGACATTTGATTATCTAATACAACATCACCAAAGGCTTTTACTGGTCTTAATGGTCTAAATGCTTGGGCTTGACTTGTGTAATAAATAGAATTATCACTATTATTATTTCTATCACTAGAAGTTTGAACTTCTCTGTTTGGAATTAATGTGTTTGCTACTTGCCATACATAATTATATTGATTATTATTTGAGTTTAGCACTGCATCTGTTCTACACCAAACATATGAATTAGCACTGTCTTTTGATTTAATATTTGCCGACTGAATTGGAACATCAAATATACTTAATCCTCTTGTTAATGGTGTAGGAATATCTAATACAGAATTTACCAATTGTGCTGGTGTTGATACTTTATTTAACTGATATGTAGTATAGTTAATACCTTTTGACAAAGCACTTCTTATTTGTTTCATTGTTCCAGCATCTGGGGTTGTTTCTAAAATTTTGAGTTGAATATCATTAATAACATATTGTCTATTACAATTTGTATCTTCTAATTGTAATGATGTTCCATCGGCTTGACTGACGGCTGTGTGGGTTAATTTAATAAAAATACCAGCTGCATCTGCAGCAGCATTTTTTTCGTCGTATTCTACTTTTGTAATTGTAGCAAGTTCTCCTCCTGCAGCCAAAGTTCCGCCACTTATTCTTATAACTTGACCGACACGCCATCCGATCATTTCGGGTGTCCAAGTTTCTCCTCTTGAAAAGGCATCAATAGATGTATCAATTGGGTTTCCATTTGCTTCAGTAATAACTGATGTAGTGGTTGTATTTTGGTCGCCAATTCCTTTAACTACTGGGGTAGTCATAACGACTTTATCTACTTGTCTATAAACTTGACCGTTAATTGTTGGGTAAGTTGGGTAAGATGATGCTAAACAATTCATAATAACATCGGCTTCTTCTAAGAAAAGTTCTACTGAATGACCGCCTATATCCAAGTTTGGAAAGGCATTTTGCTCTCCGCTGTAAAATCCATATAAACCACTCATTACTGGAATACAAAAGGTATTATCTCTTTGTGAGCCAAGATTAGTAGCATCTAATTCTTTATCAGTTGTATCAACAAAAGATGGGGCAAAGAAATAATTAACTTTTGGGTCAATTGCTTGTAAATTATGGGCTGAATTATTGCGTCCTGCGACACCCTCTACTTTGGCTAATGCTGGGAATGTATCTGTATCATTACAGTAGGCATTAAATAATGAATTATATAAATTATAGGCTTCTAAGTTTTCTAATGACATTCCTTTATTATCATTAATTTGCATTCGGCTAATTAAAGCGTTTGCTCCCATATTTGGGGGAAAAGCACACGGCATACTACCAGCATAGGTAGATGTTCCGTCTTGGACATTACCACTCCAGTTTGAATTATTTTGAATTGTCATACTAATATATGACTGTGAGCCATCAAAGTATGGAATTGTTGCTGGAATATCAAATCTAACTTTTTCTCCTTCAGTATATCCATTTAATTTACCACTTGGTAAAATAGATGTATATTTTACTGATGATAATTTAGCATTTGGGTTCATTTGAGGGTTTGCTCTTGGTGCAGGTGCTGACGATTGTGGATTCATTTTTATAATATAAATAAAGAAAATTTTTTTAAATAGTATTTTTTGTATTATATAAAAATAAAAAATTAATAGATTAAATAAAAATATGTGAAATTTAATTTTTGACTGATTGTAGAAGCCTCCTCCCACTATAACTATCCTTTTTATTTTACACGAAAAATCTTAATTTTTCGCTTAATATAATCCCATTCCTCCTAAAGAACCCAAATGATCGGATGATAAATTTGCTCCGATACTTGCTGTTGTATTTTGAACTACTTGTGGTGGTGGTGGTGCAGCTTTCTTTTTTGGTGTAAATAATGACGCTATCTCGGCACCCAATCCTACTACACCTGCTATTGCTCCTACCCAAGGCATAGCTGCACTTGCTACTCCTAAAACTGCTGATGCTCCTTCGCCTAATGCTCCTAAACCACCTAATATTCCTTCGGCTCCTTCTGTTGCACCTTCTGCTCCTTCTAAAACTTCTGGTGCTGGATTTTCTGCTGTTGCTTGTGCTGGATTTACTTGAGGATTTGCTCCTGCTGGGTCTTCAGGTGCACCTGCAGGTCTTCCAGCATCTGGTTGGTTGGCTCCTTGATTAGCATCTACATGAGCGTCATTTTGAGGCAATCTTTCGGCTGCATCATCATTAGCATTTGCTACTTGTTGTTGCTGGTTTGCTACATCAGTATCAGGTGGGGCTTGTCCTCCGTTTGGTGGTCTTCCATTATCAATTTGAGGCAACCACTCACCAGTATCTGGGTCTTCAGCGTAGGTTGTAGATTGACTTGATGGATTATATGATGCTGTTGGTGCATCTACACTTGATGGAACGGCATTACCACCAAACTCGCCTGTTGCTGGATTAACATAACTTCCATCTGCTTGTTGTGTCATATTCCAAAAGTCGGCATCATTATCTCCTCCAAAGTCGGCAATATCACCTGCCCCTCTATCTCCTTGCACTGCTACTTGAGGTCTTTGTAAATCACTTAAATCGGCATCAGGGTCAATATTTCTAATAGTATCTTCAATAGGTTCTGCTCCTTCTGTTTGTAAATCATCACCTTCATCTAATCCTCTTGTTTGGGGGGCATCTCCGCCATCATCTCCAATATTATGAGGGTTTCCTGCTCCAACATCTGCTGGTGCTCCACCTGCTCCAACATCTGCTGGTGCGTCTCCACCTGCTCCTCCTGCTGGTGGGGCATCTGCTCCTCCTGCTGGTGGGGCATCCACTCCTCCTGCTGGTGCTGGTGGCGCATCTGCTCCTCCTGCTGGTGGCGCATCTGCTCCTCCCTCAGGATCGTTTCCAGTTTGAGTAGGTGCTTGTTGTCCATTTGGTTTATTTCCTTTGATGGCTTTTAATATTTGACTTCCAAATTGTTTAAATTTTGAAAAGTGTTGTATTCCAACAAAACCAGCTGCAGTTCCTCCTACTGCCCCACTAATAGTTGATACGGCTTGTTCTGCTATGGCTGCAGGATTTACTTGAGGGTCTTTTGCCTTTGTAATTAAATCTTCTATAGCGTCTGTGTGTTCCCTTGCCCCATCTAAGGCTGAATTAAATGCTTCTAATCTACTGGCATAGTCCATTTTTTTATAAATATATTTTATATTTATTTTTATTAGTTGTTTTTATTTAAACTATCGTGAATTAAAGTATCAAAATTTTTATAGACTCTTAGTTTTCTCATATCTAAAACCATAATATTATATGGGTCATCTTTCTTTACTTCATTATATAATTCTATAAATTTATTTTCATCTCCGTTGGTGGCTGCACTTAATTCTTCAGCGAATTTATTTAATTCTTTACTAGAATGTGTGCCTAAAAATAAATAAATACTACAGTTCATTCTCACGATCGGGGATAAATCCTTATAATATTGTGTAAATAACATTACCGATATAGAACCTTCAATTCCATTACTATGCCCTCCGTGTCTGTAAGTCGTAATAAAATTAGCAAAGGCTTTGTGGTCATGCGACATAACTTGGTTTGGTAATAATCCTACAATATCATCAAATAGTAATAAATATCTTCCACCTTCATCTTTTACTTCTTCATCATCTTTTATAACATCTAAAACACTTTGTAATGTAGCATTATCAAAGTGGTCAAAAATCTCTAAAAATAAATCCTTATCTTCAGCATATTTATGATAGGCATCATTTTTAAATGTTGGCGACCATAATATCACATTTCCCTTAAATATTGGCTCAAGTTGCTCTACTAATCTTATTAATGTAGTTGTTTTTCCGCTTCTTACTGAGCCAATACCACAAACCATCATTGGTATTTGAAAAATGGAATGTTCTACTTCTCTAAACTCTTCTTGTGGTAAAGGTATAGGTGTAATTTCTATTTTAGCATCTTTTCCTTTTTTAATAGAACTCATTATATATATATACTATTAATTTTTTTTTTATTGCTCTATTAATCTTAGTTTGTTATTATTAAAAAATACTAATGTATATCTATCACCCTTTTCTATTTGACTTACATAATGTAAATATTTGCTTCCATTAAACTTATATGGATTATGTCTAATATTCGTTTTTATTTTTTCATCTTCTTTTTCTATCATTAAATCACCGCCTTCATAATTACCTAATCCTACAATAACACTTTCACCTATATTTGATGAATCATAATGTGGTGGGCTAACAAAATTAATATTAATTTGGACTTGACTATATTTAAAATTTGGAAAATGTAATTTAGCATAACTCTTAAATACTTCTTCTAACTGTGGGTAAATGTCTTTTATTTTTGTATTATATAGACCTTTATATTTGCTTTTTGTTCTATAAACATTATTTCCTTCTTTGTCTTTTTTTAAATAGCCTTTCCAAGTAAAACCATACAACATAGAGCCTATTTTCTTTCCTTGCTTTGCTAATTTAAATTGACCTGTTCGGCGTTCTGTTCCGCTATATGCTATAGGTTCTACATATTCTTTTAATAAATCATATAATTTATCACAATCTATATTTATGTTTCCAGTAAAAGTAATTGTTCTCATTATAAATAAATAGTAATGTAATGGAAGTTATTAAATTAATAGTTATAGTTATAATTATATATTATATCTAAAAAAAAGGATATATAAAAAAAGGATATATGCAAAAAATAATACATGCACATTTGGAAAAAATGAAAATAAAATATTTTGCCTTTATCCTTTTTTTAATCATCTTTTTCTACAGGTGCTTCTTTTTCGGCACGATTATGTGCCTTAGTAAATGACATTCCTTCACCTACATATTTCTTCATTAATCTCATATGTTTGTGTCGCATATCTATATTGTGTTTCTTAGCGTGTGCTCTCATCCGATCATTTATATCCATAGTTTTAACTGATGAATATGCTCGTCTACCTTCGGCTTTTTCCATTCCTTTACTTTCATCTCTTCTATCTTTAAGGCTTTGTTTCTTAGAAGATTCTTTACCTCTTCTCATTCCTAGACTTTCATCTAATCTCGCATTGTATCCTTGTTTCTTCGGCATTTTATAAAATAAATAAATAAAATAAAATAAAATTGATTTCAATAACTATTAATTTAATTTAAAAAAAAATGGTTAGCATAGAAGGATTTAGTAATTACTTAATTTTAGAAGATGGCGATGTTATAAGTTTAAATAAAGGTATTTCTATAAAATCACAAATTGACAGGTATGGTTATAGAATAATTACTTTATATAATGATAATGGAAAACGAAAAAAAATGAAATTTCACAGATTAATTGCTTTAGCATATATTCCAAATCCTTTAAATAAGCCGTATATAGACCATATTGACCAAAATAAATTAAATAATAATATTGAAAATCTAAGGTGGGCTACACAAAGTGAAAATAGTCAAAATATAAAACAACCGAGAAGTGATAATAAATTAAATGAAAAATATATTTTTATTGATATAAAAAATAATAATACATACTATGTATTTAAAAAAATTATAAATAAGGAAAGACATCAAAAATGGTTTAAATCTTTAGAAGAAGCAAAAGAATATAAAAATAATTATCTAAAAATAAATAAAATATAACTAAAAAATATATGACGGATTATTTTTGTGCTTTTTGTAATAAATATATTAAGAAAAACTACTTCGAATATTATTGTGCTGACTGCACCAGAGTTAAATCTTTAGTAAAGACAATATCATCTAAAAAATTATTAGAAAGTGTTAAAATTAAATTTTTAGAAACAGAAGTAGAAGAAGAAAAAAAAGAAGAAATAGAAGAAAAAGTAGAATTAGAAGTTAATTTAAGTCCAAACCAAGAGGGTCAAACTCGGCCAACATATCGTCTTCGTCCTCGTGATAACAAAGAATGTCTCGCCCATTGCCTATAAGTTTTTCCATTTTACAAAAGATACCACACATATTTCTTAGTATAACTATTTCATTTTTTTTAGTCCATATTTCTAATAATAAATTTAATAAAGCATTTACTTTAATAAGTTCGTGTTCTATTAATTTTACATGATTATCCCCTTCATCTATTTTTTCTTGATAGACTTTTATTACCCTATCCTTTTTATTTATTAATTGTTTGCAATCTTCAGCCAATCTTCTATACTCTTCACTCGCCATAATAAAATATATCTCTATATTAATATGAAAAATTTAAACAAAATAATTAATGCTATAGCAACATTATTTAAAAATATAAGACTTAAATGTAAAAGTTCCTGCTGTTCTTGCGAAAGTAGTTGTAATGAAAAAAAAAATAAATATTGCGAGGATGAATAATTATGCTTGTGCGAAATCTAAGCCATATGCTATTAATGACACTTTATAATCGGCTGAACCACCACTATTATTAGAAATCTTAAATCTAAATGCTTGGGCTAAAGTAGGTAATCCTACAGCATCATCGCCAAGATTACCAATGTAATTACTTTTAGCTAAACCTACAAGATTTGTTAGGATTTCTACATAATTTGTTCCATCAAAACTGACTTCCATATTTACATCCGTTCCACTTCCGCCTGTTCCACCATTTTCAATCCTATAACCTATAACATCTGGTGTTAGTTGAGCCATTCTTATATCATTTAAAGTTATATTTTTAGTGGCTGAATTAGAACCGTCAGCGATTGTAATTGTAGTGCTTGAAGTTCCTGTTTGATGACACTCTAAAAGACTTGTTTGTAATCCATTATTTACAGCCAATCTTCCTGCACTATCACATAATAATTTAGTGCTTGTAGATGCTGTGCCTATTGTGGTTCTAGCAGATACATCAAAAGCCCCTGCAGTAGAACTTCTACAAATAGATAATGATGAGGCATTTGCTTTTTGACCTAAACTGGCTGGTAATTTTGCTGACATTGTGTCAATCGCATTATCTATGTCTGTTTGTTTCGCTTCTGTGGATGCACCAGCTGGAAGGGAAATTGTCCCACTTGATATTACAACAGCCCCAGTATTACAAGCAGTTATTTTACCATCAATACTAGCAGTATCGGCTAATATTGCGGAACTATTTGTCTCTGTAATAGCACCTGATGAAACTACAACAGCCCCAGTATTACAAGCAGTTATTTTACCATCAATACTTGCGATATCGGTTTTTATTGCCGAACTATTTGATTCTGTAATAGAACCTGATGAAACTACAACAGCACCAGTATTACAAGCAGTTATTTTACCATCAATACTGGCAGTATCGGCTAATATTGCGGAACTATTTGTTTCTGTAATAGCACCTGATGAAACTACAACAGCCCCAGTATTACAAGCAGTTATTTTACCATCAATACTGGCAGTATCGGCTAATATTGCGGAACTATTTGTCTCTGTAATAGCACCTGATGAAACTACAACAGCACCAGTATTACAAGCAGTTATTTTACTATCTATACTTGCGATATCGGTTTTTATTGCCGAACTATTTGATTCTGTAATAGATCCTGAGGAAACTACAACAGCCCCAGTATTACAAGCAGTTATTTTACCATCAATTGAAGTGGTGTCTCCAGCAATTGTATCTAATTTTGAATTAGTTAAGTCCTGTGCTGTATCTATTTCACCAAGTTTAGTTATCATTGTTGTTTGATTGGCTGCAGAAGCATCACCGCCTCCAGCACCACTTAAGACATCTACCTGTAAATGACCGTCGGCATCTACTTTGACTGTTCTTAGATTTGTTCCATCACTATTACCCAACATCATGCTATGTAATGCGGTTGTTGTTCCATTTGCTACTACTAAACCTTCTTTACTTGGGTCATTTATCATAGCACCGTTTCCATCAACCAATAAGGCTCTGGCTTTTCCATTTCCTCTATCATATCCAAGGCATACTGCAGTGGCATTTTCCGAGCCATCCCCGATTGAACCAGTATTATTTATACCTCTAATAGATTTATCAATCATAGTTTGCTGATTTTCTTTTGTTGCTAAATTAGTTCCTTCTACTGAAATTGTAGCATCTTCAATATCTACCTTTACTAAATTTGTTCCAGTATCTACACAATTTGCTAGTTTTGTTAACTGTGTTATATTATCATTAAGTAATATCTCAGTTCTATTTGCTGGATTATTTGGAAATCTCATTTGGTTTGACATTTTTTTATAATATAGAAAAATATAAAAAATTAATTAATTTATTTTGCGACATTCATTCCGCTATAAGAAAGCATAGTATTATATACCATCAATGCGTTTTGACTTTGGGTTTGACCGCTAATATTTGTTGGAACTACAGCATTTGCAGTACCAACTTGACTTTCTTGTTCTAACTGGACTAAATTATTAGGCATAGGTGTTTCATATCCAGCAAAACCATATTGATAAGATGTAGCGACACCCATTACATAATTACTATGTAAATTAGTTTGGTTGCCTCCAGTTCCATTAATACCATATAAATCAGCCAATGATCGTTCTTGATTTAATCCATTTACTAATGAATGTTGTGGTGGATAAGAGCCATTCAATGCTGTTATGAAATGTCTTGCTACTTCGGCATCACCTGTAGTTCTGTGCTTATTACTTGAAATTGTTGCTTGAGCCAATGAGCCCAAAGATGGATTTGACTTAATATCAAAAGAGTATGGAAAACGAGTTCCGTTATTGGAAACACCATACTGTTCTAAACCAACCAACTGGTCTGTAGAAACACCATCACTATCAAAGTTATTGAGTGTGTCATCATTTGGCTGATAAATATAAATAATTTTATCCAAAGATTGAACTTGTGGGATAAGAGCGGTTGTATCATTACTTGATTGGACTGTATTAATAGTATTACTAATTTGTTTGAATGAAACACCATTCAATGATTTCAATGCTGGGGCGGTCAAAAAATTATATCTACCGAATAATGAAACATTAGTAAGTCTATATGAAAAGTTATTATCTAATTTATTTCCCGATCCTGTGTCAAGGTTCATTAAAAATTGTTTGGTAGAGTTCAAAAAGATTTTTAATTCTAATCCTCCTGTAGCACTTAAATTTAATTGCTGGTTATTTGTGGTAAAAAGACCAACATCAATTGGCATAGCAAAAGGTGTTCCTACATCGGCATCAGCCTGTCTCATAAGTTTCCATTTAGTATTTGTAGCATTTTCTCCTACCATTTGCTGGACACCATATTTACCAACACCAAGGTCATCATTAGATAAAATACCTCTTTTTACTTTACTGATTAATGAATAAAACTGGCGTTGTTCCAATAATGAATTACCTTGTCTTGATGTTATATCTACACGAGAAATAGCACCTTGCATACCTGCTACATTGTCAATGGCTGCACCTACATTTGAGCCGTTTGAATAAGTAGTTCCAGCAGTGTTATTTGAAAGGACTTCTAAGTTTCCTTTAATAACTAAATCACTTGTAGGCAAAGAAGCACCTGCGACAGGTGGAATAAGAAAATTTATAATATCAACACCAGCATCTGGCGAAAAACTATCAATGTTATTAATAGGGACAATTTCAAAGTATTTACGAGATAATGACATTTTATATCATAATTAAATAAAAAAATTTTATTTATATTTAATTTTATTTTTTAAGAATAACTATCAATTTTATATTATATATTTCCAATAGTAATAACTTTATAATACATTTTTAAATTATACATTAGTGTTTCTACCATTTTTGTTTCTACAGCCCAGTTAATACATTCATTTATCCAAAAATCTTCATCTAAATCACCTGTGGCTATAAGTTCATTTGCTTCTTCTTTATTCCAACCTTTTTCATCACATATTCTATCAATCATCTTAGATATAAACCTATTATCTTTTAATATTTGAATGAGATAATCTCTATTCATATAGTCGGTTGCTTCTCCGTTAATCATTAAAACTTCAAAAGGCATTGTGGTTGTTTTATTACTGATTTTATTGCAGAATAAAAGTGCAATCAATTTTATTTAATTCAATATGCTTTCAATCAAGCCACACTATGTCTTTTGGTAAGTTCATTTTATAACAGTAATAGAAACAGTCAAAGTTAGCCCCTTTACTGGGAACAACTTTTCCATCAACTAATTTTATAAAGTTAATGCGTTTTCTTGGTATTATTATTTGTATTTTTCTATCTTTCCATTGTCTAAAATAACTTGTATTTATTTTACTTGACGGCATTAATAATATAAATGGTTTATCTAATTCAAACATCTTAGGCATAATTTTCTTTGCGTCGCTAAAAGGTGGATTACTTAATATCATATCATAATGAAGGACATTAGACATATCGTAAAAATCACTATCAAAATGTATTACATTATGATTTGGTAATAGTTCTTTTAATATTTTACCGCTTGTTCCATCACCGTAAAATGGTTCATATATAATTTTATATTCTGCTGGTATAAATTCTTTTATATCTTCCCAAGCGTGTTTTGGTGTCATATAATCATCGTGTTTTGTAAAAGTCTT
>VMHT01004782.1_pt1 | contig 10811 bp, 6 predicted proteins | sample 4693611 | NCBI WGS metagenome assembly VMHT01 (sample SAMN12280063, study PRJNA550983) | marine metagenome | isolation source: seawater sampled from same location over 5 years 0.02-0.2 micron viral filtrate | place: USA: collected off the coast of southern California halfway between the port... ... | reverse complement strand
GTATAGACCAGAATACTATGGCATCATGAATGATGATAGTGGAAGCTCTACAGAAGGTCTTGTTGATTTAATATTCGCTAAGGGTAGAAATATAGGTACTGGAACACTACCTCTACACTTTCAGAAGGAGTACACTAAGTTTATTGACCCTCAAGATTTTGAAGCTAAGTTTATTTCAGTTAAGCCAGAAGAATCTTTTTAGTTATGAGGGGGGATAGTCAAGTAAATTTACTGTTATTATTAGCTACGTTTAAAAGCTTTAGAGAGCAGTTGCATAACCTTCAAGGTGAACACTCTGGGCTGGTTAAAAAAAAGTTTAACATGCTTATGAATACAGCAAAAAGCTATGAGAAAACAATGGATGATGACTGGCTGAAAGATAATCAAGATGTCATAGATCAGTTAAGTGATGCGTTAACTGACTTTATATATAGTATTAGAAATACAGCAGAAGAAAATATTAGTAATTAAATTTTAAAAAGATGATAGAAATATTTATAAGTGTTATTTGTTTGATATTACTATACCTTAGTTGGGAAATGATTAAACATAGTAAAGATTTAAAATGAGAAAAGAGCCTAGATTTGAAAGTGAGGAGGATAGAGATAGGGAGGCTGAAACTCTTCGTATACTTTTAGAGGGAAAAGATCTAAACTATAATCAATTAGGAAGGTACGCACCAGTGGATGCTGAGATATTAGATAATAAAACAATGAAAGTTGTCTCGTTGTGCGAAATAAAAACAATGTCGTTAAACATGGATGACGTACAAAGAGTTAGGACATCTATAAGAAAGATACAGCATTGTCAAAAGGAGGCTCTTCATAGAGAGTTACCTTTGTGTATAGCTTGGAGGTTTCTCGATGGAATTGGTTATATTTGGATGCGTAAAATAACAAAAGCCACAGTTGAGTGGGGTGGCATGAAAAACCCACGACCAGGATCTGTATGGGATAGAGAGTTATTATTCTATATAGATATTAATTTACTAACAATAATTAAATTTTAGTTATGACTAAAAAAGAAAAAGAAGAAGAAAAAAACCTTAGAATGATTAAGTACAATCTAGAGAGAAGGTTAGACTGTGTAAACGCAGCAGCATCTATGACATCTAATGGAGATATTGATGCTTTTAGAGAGATATTAATTGAGGTAGAGCATTACGTTTTTAAAGGTCTACTTAAGTCAGATCAACAAGAGAAACCTGAAGAGGCTAAGTCTGAAGAATAATTTGTATCTTGCAGGCTACAATAATATAGCATGGCAAGTAAAAGCACTAAGCATTATAAAAAGAATAAGGAGTCGTATGAAAAGAAAAAAAAGTACGACTCCAAGTATTCTTCTTCAGAGAAAAGAAAAAAGTATCGTGTCAAACTAAACCTATTCAATAGAAAGAAAGGTAAGAAGGGTGACGGAAAAGATGCGTCACACACGAAAGAAGGTGGTTTAATACTAGAGCCTCAATCTAAAAATAGAGCAAGGAACAGAGGTAAGAAATAATTATTTTGTATCTTGGCTTGATGCGATTCAAAAGAAGAAAAGGAAAGCAGATAACTAAAGCTAAGAAACACAAAGCAGATGGAATTACATTTGCCTCTGGACTAGAGCTTTACTGCTATAGAGCCCTAAAGAAAGCAAAAATCCCTAATCAATATGAAGGTAAAACGTTTGAGCTTGTAGAGAAATTCAAGTTCGAGGGCACTCTTATGGACAAGGGTAAAACAAAAGGTAAGACTACATTTAAACAAAAGCCTGGTAATATAAGAAATATATCGTATACGCCAGACTTTATTAATTTAGACATGGGTTTCATAATAGAGACAAAAGGAATAAGGACTCCTGAATTTAAGATGCGATTCAAGCTGTTTTTAAGACGCCTGCACGACACAGGTCAACACTTAGACATATACGTTCCATCAAACCAAAAGGAGGTAGATATTACAGTCGATACCATCTTAGGTCGGAGTCCTAAAAATAAAAATTATGACAGACAAAAGTAGTAGCGAAAAAGCAAGAAAGGTAGCAGAGAAAGATCTTAAAAAAGCTGACGAATCTAGAGATAATTTATTTGAGATCTGGGAGTCAGATGCTTTTCTAATAGATATAGAAGAGACTGAAGATGGTGAAGGCGTAGAAGATTAATCCCATATTAAATAGAAGCATATAGGTCCAACAAATAGTTGGACTTCGCTGTATGGCATATATTCTGTTGGGTGAAATAATCTAACCCCAAACACAAATCCATTTACTAATTGTATGCCTACCTCCATATAATTTTAAAAAAAGGAGGGAATCACCCCTCCTTTAAACCAAATCAAGAAAAACGTTCAAGAAAATAATGACTGCTTATCATTGATGGTATAAAGTTAAAGATAAATTTTGATATATCTTCGTAATTTAATTTATTTTACTGATAACTGGTTTGTTGTACCTAATATAATCTTTTATGTAGGTACTAACTCCAGCAGCAGATAAAACTGCATCTATATCCTGTTCGTGAAGATCACCAAAGTATTTATTTGATGCTACAAAATTCATAAGATCTCTTAATCTGGAGGATAACTCTTCGTTTGTATCAACTATTCCTAATACTTTAGGGTCATCAAGGTCACTATACTTCATACCAAGTCTTTCTAACTCAGCTTGCATTTTACCATACCTAGATCTTGCACCAAAGAATAATGATTTATTTACGTTTACTCTTTGTTGTGTTATACCAAGTAGTCTAAGTGCAGCTTGTTCTGGTGGTATAGTTTCATCTTCCATCTCTTCAGCTAACAAAACATCTGTTTCTTCACTAGAAAAAAGTCCTTTAGTAGCTATAATAGTATTTTCAATCATAGAAGGTGCTAGGTCACTAAGTAGCATATTTGCAACTTGTTTGTTTGCCTGATAATTACTATAACCTTTTCTAATTAAGTCTTCACGAAGTTTAGATGCATCACCTATAGACTTAAATGTTATATCAGTACCAAAGAAAGGTCCAAGAAATTCATCATACAACTCAAGTAAGGTGCTAAAGTCATCCTCTGTTTCAGTATCACCAAGCATAATTCTCATCATGTTTTTTTGAAAACCAGTACCATCAATCTTACTTGAATCAAAAAAGTCTACATAGGCATCATTATTTAACTGACCCTCAAAACTTTTTTTATTGTCACCAACAAGAAATCCTTTAGCTATTATAGATAGGTTACCAGTTTTATTATAGTGAGGCACAATCATCCTAAACATTTTATTAGGAGTCATCTCACCAAGTTTAGTTCCATATATACCCTCATCATCTTCACCCTCACCAGCAAAGTAAGTAAGACCAATAACAGATAAAGCTCTGTAAGCAGCATCCGTAAGAATATTATTAGTGGTTATACCAGCTAATCTTTCTGCACCAATTTTTCTAATAGTTGGGTTACTACTAGATAACTCTTCTTTTGCTATCAGAGCTGAGTTGTAACCAACTCTTAAACTTTCAGACTGAAACGCTACGAATGTACCAAATAAAGGGAACTTACCAATCATTCTAACCACGTTAGGTATCTTTGAATAATTAGGATAGGTGTTAGTTATTATGCTTGCAGCCTTTTCTCTAGCCTGAGACTCACTAAGACCAGCTCTCTTATATCTAGCCTCCTCAACTAAGAACCCATATATTTTAAATATCTCATCCTCTGACTGATATATCTTGTTCATAGCACGAGGAACATTCTTTAATGCAGAAACAAGTCTGTTAAATTTATTTTGAGTGTGAAGAGTAATGTCAAAATTATTCTTACTAAGATCGTTATAAACATCGTCCAGTAAACCTATCTCAGTGTCTTGAGTCATTATACCCCTCTCTTTAAGATACTCATAGGTCTCTTGTTTTTTAGATTCAGGTTTATATCTAAAGTTATTTACAACTGTCTTAAAAGAAGCTACAGCAAACTTCATTCTCTCTGGAGTTATTGGTAGGTGACCACTCTGAAGTATAAAAGCAAAGTTACCCATTAAGTTTCTAAGGTGTGTTGGTATGTTACCAACAGTCTTAGACCACTTTGTAAGAAGTGTAGCTGTATAAATAAAAAACTCAATCCCACTTTTTTGTTTATCCTGATACACGTTATTTAAAACAGCAAATATTTCATCACTTACATAGTGACCCTCAAAAGCACCAAACTTAGAGTCTAACTGTCTTACCAAACCATTACCAACAAACTGACCATTAACCACTTGTGATGACCAGAACTTACCCTCACCCATTTTCTGCATCTGATCTAACATAAAGTGAGTGCCTATACTTCTATTTTGTTTAGCCACAGTGGATAGATAAGTTATTAGTGGGTCATGAATCTCACCCATTATTTCCCTTATCTCAAGTATAATGTCACTTCTTTGTTTATATATTGATTTCACAACACTTACCTGAGAAGGAGTTAAACCCTCCTGATTTAAGTCGTTCATGTTAGAGCCAGAGAATATTTTACTAAACGTAGTTTCAACAAGTGCATCTAACTCAACTGCGTCCTCAACTGGATCTAAAGTATTATTTTTTAGTGCTAGAATAGATTCTCTAATTAATTCTTTTGAACGATCAACATTCTCTTGAGGTACTTCATAAGAATCTAAAGCGTGTTTTTTATACTGTCTGTGTAGGTAGAACCCAAAGTTTTCTTTTACTGAAGCAGCCATATCACCAGTAAACGCACCAGTCTCTAGTCCCTTCATAGATAAATTATCTATGTCCTCACGCATCTCAATCATTAAATCTCTTATATTTACCTCAGTCTTTTTACCAAACAAGCTTATTGTTACAACCTCATCAAGATCATTTATGTCTGTATAGTTTCTTACAAGCTCATTGTTCTCATCTAAGGTCTCATTGTAACCCCTTAGATAACCAGTAAGCTGTCTTGGGGTAAATCCTTTTTTAGACTGAGCAACAGCAAGTTGAAATATTACAGCTCTTCTTTTAGCTTGGTCCATAGCTACAGCTAATTCACCATGCATCTTTATAAATAAATCTGTAAGTCTAGGATCGTTAAACGTGTTCTCAGGATTTATAAGAAAGTTTGTTGCTCTTACTCTTATTGGATCTGTCTCTGTCCTAACATTTTCTATTTTAGTAGTTAAGCCTGCTCTTTTATTTCTTCCTTTAGTCAAATACTCACCAAGTTTATAGTCAAGACTTATAGCAGCTTTTCTAATTCCAAATAGTATATCCATTGCTGGGGTAGAGAAAGATAAAAACTCTTGATCATCTTGATCTTCATCCAACTGAAGTCTAGGTAACATCATTGACTCTGCCTCTTGCTCGCTAGGTAAATTGTTAGAAACCAACTCTAAAACTTGAGACCTTGATAACGTTTTTAAATTGTTTTCTGATTGAAAGTTATTTAATAACTGACCTATATTCATGCCTTGAGCTTCTAAAGAAGATCCAGGGAACTTGTTTATAATTTCAATCCAGTCAGATGGTAGTCTACTTACATCTGATGAGTTTAATATAGACTCAAACACCATTGATCTAAACCCATTTGACTCTACATCTTTGTAGTCTTCTTCTACATCTTGATACCTTTTTATAGTTGGGTACTGATCACTCTCAGCCATAAACCTTGGATCGCTAGGACTAGTTAGTACAGGATTCTCAGCTAATATAAACCCACCTATCTGCACAAGTCTATCAGCTTTATCTAAAGGTAAGCCAGTCTTAGTATCAAAAAAGTAAGACGCCATGTCTGGTCTCATAGAGACACGAACTACATCTGGATCACCATCTTTCATTCTTTGAAGTAAATTGTTTGCGACAGACTGAACATCTTGTTCTGATGCGTTGTTCCAGCTACCCTCCATTCTAGCGAAAGGACTTTTGTTTAACTCACCTAACCCTATAGCTAGTGCTGTGTTAGGATTAGTTCTAAAAGTTACACCAGTTAATAAAGAGAACTTACTATAACCCAAAACTTTACCCCTTGAGTCACCAGTATGTATAGAGTTACAAAGAACTCCGAAGTCTCCATTAGCATTTATATCTAACCTAGAACCAACTCTAGTACCATTAGGTATTGTTTTATTAAGGTCTATCAAACCTTTTTCAACCTGAGAACTTTTCAAGGCTTTAACCATTAAGTCGAAGGATGTAAAGTCTGGCACAGACATGTTAGCAATCTTCTCGTCTGTATCAAACATATATGGATACAGAGTCTTAAGACCCTCAGTGTACTCATCAAAACTTATTTCTTGATTAGCATACTTCATTATAAGATCACTAGGAACTCTTTTCTTTCTAGGCTTCTTGTTGTCTTTTCTCCACTTATTTACATCATCTTGATTTAAGTCTAGTGCAGATAGTGTCTCATCAAAAGTACCAGCATCATCTTCGATCTGTAGTCTTTTCTTAGGAAGTAATTCAGCATCTCTAGCATCATTTAACTTCTGTCTTAATATCTCTGGTTGACGTTTATTTTTTTCAAGCTGCTCTTCTGTTCTGAAAAGAATTATTTTTTCCTGAGCTCCTATACTCTCCATCTCTTTATTCATAGACTCAGAAATACTTTCTGCTAACCTAGCAGCCTGATCCATGTTTAATCTATTCTGTACAACTCTTGCCTCTATTTCACCATACACAGATTTATATAAATTAAAACCACTATATTTCTTATTTAACTTACCTAATTCACTTTGAAGTTCTCCAATCATTTCTATGTATTGGATTCTAAGACCACTGACTCTTGGTGTTGGTTTAGCAGAAGATTTATCTATAGCTGTAGTTAAAATTTCTCTAATCTTTGAAGCGTTCTCATCCTTAATAGAGGGGTACGCCTTTATAACTGACTCTAAACTAAAGTTAATATAGTTTTCTTGCATTAACTCAGCTACTAGTTTTTTAACTTGATTTTTAAGCTTTACATCTTTTTTTCTTTGAGCATTTATTTTATCAGAGTAGGCTATTATTTGATCTCTATAAGACTTTGTTATAACACCATCCTGAACAAGCTCATCTAAGTTTTTAACTAAGGTGTTTGTACCTATTTTTGAAAAATAAACAGAATTACCACCAGTAGGAAACCCTTCTGTTTCTTGTATATAGTGTTGTATCTCATGCTTTAAGGTTGAGAAAATATCATCTACTGTAAAGTTCTTACTTATTACATCTGGTAAAACATTTAAATATATAGTTTTAGTTTTTGGATCAAAAGAACCATGATTTTCTTTATTTTTAGATGGTAATCTAATTTGAAAAATAAGCTTTGCATCTGCTATCTCAGGATAAAAATCTAAAACAGGGTCATTTATAATATCTTTTATTGTTAAGGGGTTATCCTCGTAATTATCAGCTATGGAGTTTAAAGTCCTATAAGGTACTACCACCATATCATTACTCTTCATAGCCTTATCTGCCTCTTTTTTAAAATTAGCATCCTCATTATATAAGTCTGCAATATCATCTTTTATAGCATCTATTACACCTATGAAAGGTTCTTTAAAGTCTCCATCAGAAATCTCATACTTAAAGATGCCGTCTTCACCCTTCTCCCACATAGTCACTTGTCTTATATAGTCAGGTGATAAATTCTTAGCATCAAGTTCTAGTGCCAAGTAATAGTTTGTCTCCATCACTGATGACATCTCAGCACTACGACCTACTACCTGAAGTCTTCTAGTTTTCTTAGTTTGTATCTCTGCAGTCTGGGTTGTAAGACCTATAGTTCTGGCTGCAGCAGCCTTTGTCTTCACCTCTAGTGGATCATTAAATTTTTTCTTTTTAGTATCGTAAGTCCTAAACTTAGGAAACGCTTCTCTTACGTCTAAAAAATTATTAAACAACTTTAATTTAGATCCTTGAACTACAAATGGGTAAGCAATATGATGACCCATATCACCTTCTTGAGTTTCAATTATATCGCTATTAACATCAATATCTATCTTTGCAACAAGGTCTCCGTTTTCAGCTTCTGCTATAACTGGATCGTTTATATAGCCTAACATTTGTTCAAACCTAGGTATGCCCGCTTTGTCTAAAAATTTCTTATTGCTATCTATAAAACTTTTATTTATTGTATTTCTGTTAACAGTACCTACTCTAATCATCATCAACTCAAACTGATCTAAACTAGTTAAAGGTAAAGTCAAGTCATCAGAAAGGTATTTTTCTTTTATTAGACTTGTTAAGTATCTTTTTGGTTCTCCTTTTTTTGTTTTTAATGTAAGCTTATTAAGTTTATCATTAAAGTTGTCCAGTATTTGTTTCTCTGTAACAAGTCCTTTATCAATAGAATTTTTTAACTCTTTTATAAAATATTCGTTAAAGTTTAAGTTTCCAAGTATTCCAGTATTAGCTTGTGTCATCAAGACTACTGTAGATACACCTTTTTTATTAAGGTTATTCATAAAGTCTTGAGCAGCTTTCCTTGTTGTAAACGCCCATATACCAGCACCGTCCTGCATAGAATATAAAACACCACCCATCATTACATGCTGAACTCCAGTAGGGCTTGTTATGTTAGCTGTTATAGATTTATCTATAGCTGACACCAAAACCTCCAGACCATCTATTGTAGAAGGGTCTACAACCTCAAGGTCATCCATGTTTATACCCCTTTCTATAGCAGGATTATCAACCTCATCTACACTAAGCCTTCTATTAGTTTTAGCGTTATCAGGCACCATGATAGGACCCTCTGATACAAAGTCACCATTTTCTAAAAGACCATCAGACCCATCATCTAAAGACTTTCTTCTTGTCTTCATTTTTCTTAGCTTCTGCTCTCTACTTTCTTTAACCTCAAAGTTAACATCAACATCACGTTTCTTATAAGATATAGACTGACCAGTAACAAATGCTGTAGATAAATTATCTATTAAATCTCCAAGTTTTTTAAAATCAGCTAAGTTTATATTCTCAACATCATCTCTAACAAGTCCTACAGTATTTTCTTTAATGAAGTTTAAGAAACGTCTAGCCTTACTTGGATTTAATTTTTGAGCACTAGCATCTCCAAGATACTCAGCAAAAGCTTCACCAAGATAAAAGTCATCAATAAGCTGCTCTCTTGTTTTACCTCGCTTACCTGCAAAATCACTAGCATACTTTTGTGCTTGTGCTTGATATGTAGCGTTTGAGCTAGCCCACTCGTAGTAAGTTTGCTTTTTAGGGACACCATCAACAAAGACCCACCTAGACTTATTCTTAAGTTCTTTATTTATTTCATCAAAAAGCTCTGGATCGTACTCCTCTAAAAACTCATGCACTGGGTGACCTAGTTCGTGAAATAAAGTGTTAGCAGCAACTCTATCTAAGTTTATACTAACCGATCCATCACCAGAATCAAAGAAACCTCTAGACCTAATATCTGAAGCCTGCTGTAACACCTGCTCTAGTATACCAGCATCTTTAAGTGCCTTCTTTAGCTCTGGTGTAAACTGAACATTTACCTTGTCAGTGTTAGGGTCTATATCTATATTAATAGAGTCTACGTCTAGGGGTCCTCTTTCTGGATATACAGACTCGTAAGTTGTTTTTATCAAATCTCTTATAACAGCTTCACTGTCTTGGTAGAAATTAAAACTAAGTCCCTTAATAGAGTTTAAGAACTTAAGAACGGGCATTAAAAATTTAGCCTTATCTGGAGTTATATTATTTTCTGCAAAGTCATTAAACTCGCTTGAGTTGTCAGTATCAAAACTATTTTTGTATTCGGTGTTACCTAACCTCTGACTTATAGCTACCTTTTTACCTGCTACATTTATTATAGTAGCACCCTCTTGACTTAAAGACTTAGCATTTAACGGATCTGTTCCTTGATCAGATGATCCATCTTTTATATCTCTATCTATAATAGTACCAGCGTTAGACTTAAAACTACTATTAGTGTTAATCAAACCTTTCTTTCCAGATACTACAGATGTCTGACCAATAAGTCTAGCTATACTTAAAGCCTCTCCATCTGTTAATGGAACAACTTTGCCATCTAATGTTTTCTTACCCTTTATAATAAAGGACACCTCAGGTTTACCACTCTTTAAACCTATAGTCTTCTTGTACTCTATACCTTCATTTATAAGTCTCTGCTCTAGGTTTGATGTTCTATTAAAGTTCTGTAGTTCTGATAAAGCAGATTTTTCAGCAGATATAATGTGGTAGTCACCACTCTTCATCATCTCATCAAACTCAGTCTCAGACATCTCATCCATGTCTGTAATTTCTACATCTTTATAAGCTTTAGCATTTTTTGTTTTTGGCATGGTTTCGTTCTGCTTATCCCAAGCCTGCTTCGCTTTATAATCTTTTACAGCCTTCTTTGCTGCAGCTAAAGATGAGAACTGATTTACCTCAACGTCAGCCTTTGATACAACATCCTTATCTTTGGACACCTCTCTACCATTCTCTTTAGTAATTACATTTGGCTTTTTAAGTTTTCTTTTAACTTGAGCCTCTAAAGATTTTAATTGTTCATCTGAGGTTATCTCAGAATCAGTTGTAGTTTTTGTAACGTTAACTCTATTCTTATTAGTCATTCTAGAGTTTAACTTAGACTTAATGTTGAGTCCTCTCGATCTGAGAAACTTTCTAAACTCACCATTCTTGTGAAGGTAACGAAGGGATATAGTTGGTATACCCACAAAGTTACTACTGTTTGATAGTTCAACCATCTTAGCTTCTATGTTAGCTATCTTAGTTGCTATATCAATTAAGCTTTGTTCACTATCACCTCTTTTTGATGCTACGTTAAGTTCTTTAGATAAAGTGTTTACTTCGTTCTTATAACCCTCCATCTCCTCACGTTTTTTAGTATTTTCTTGTGAGCCAAATTCGTTTAAAAGTTGTTCTA
>VMHT01124341.1_pt1 | contig 10814 bp, 19 predicted proteins | sample 4693611 | NCBI WGS metagenome assembly VMHT01 (sample SAMN12280063, study PRJNA550983) | marine metagenome | isolation source: seawater sampled from same location over 5 years 0.02-0.2 micron viral filtrate | place: USA: collected off the coast of southern California halfway between the port... ... | reverse complement strand
TATAGCCGAACACTTAGGGTTCTCATATCGCACCAAGATCGAAGAGAAGCTTGGTGTACCACTACCGGCTCCAAATGAGGAGATGGATGAGGATATGGAAGTACAACTGTCACGTCTGGTTGCAGACGCAGGCAAGCAACTTACGCAGGCTAACCAGAAACAAGCTGCGCAACAGAAAGCTCAACAGCAACAGCAAGACCCGATCATACAGATGAAACAGGCAGAGCTGCAGATTAAACAAGCTGAAGAGCAACGCAAAGCCGCTAACGACCAAGCAGATCAACAGATCAAACAAGCGGAACTACAGTTAAAGTCTCAGAAGATTCAAGCGGACGCTACTTTAGCCGCTGAGAAAATTCGTATTGACGAAGAAGAACTTAAACTAAACGCTCAGAAAGATGGTATTAAAATGGCATCTGACAGGCGCACGTCTAACGCTAAGATCGACATTGAGATGGCGCGTATGGCACAAACAAAACAAAAACCAGAGGGTAAAAACTAAGTATGGCTAAAACCGTCTTTGACGTGCTTAAAAATAAAATCGGCGAGGACATCTCGTCTGCACAGAGTTTCTTAACCGCAGGGTCACCCAAGGACTATGCGGAATTTAGGGAAGTTGTTGGCTTAATTCGGGGTCTCGAAGCCAGCAAACAATACATTGAAGACCTTGCGAAAAACTATATGGAAAACGATGATGACTGAAGCAGCAGTTAAAATCAGCGATGCTGAATTAGAACTACAACTACCTAAACCCGTGGGATACCGCGTGTTGGTAGCACTACCACAACCCGAAGAAACCGTAGCAGGGACATCGATCCTGAAAACGGAAACAGCTAAAACTCAAGACCATATCATGTCTATTATAGGACTTGTTGTGGACATGGGCGATCAAGCGTACTCTGATGACGAACGTTTCCCTACCGGACCTTGGTGTAAGGAAGGCGATTTTGTTATGTTTCGTATGAACTCAGGAACACGTTTTACAATAGGTGGCGTTGAATATCGGTTAATGAACGATGATTCAATTGAAGCAGTTGTAGACGATCCAGCAGGTATTCAGAGGGCATAAATATGGCATTTCAAAAAGTAGAATTTGAATTTCCGGAACCAGAGGACAACAAACTAGACATTGAAGATTCTGGTTCTGTTGAAATTGATATTTCCGGCAAGAAAACTAAAGAAGACTTCATGGAAGTAGAAGAGACTCCTGAGCCAAAGGCTAAGGAAAAAGTCGAAGAAGCTCCTGAAGACGACTTTGAAGTGGAGGTTGTAGATGATACACCTAAAGCAGATCGTAACCGCAAGGCTTCAGAGCCTCCGGCAGATGTTACAGATGAAGAACTTGAAGATTATTCTGACAAAGTTCGTAAGCGTATCCAGCATTTCAGCAAAGGTTACCACGACGAGCGTAGGGCTAAAGAAGAAGCTTATCGCCAGAGTCAAGAGCTTGAGCGCGTTACTCAAAAGCTTATGGAAGAGAATAAAAAGCTAAAAGGTAATGTGAACAAGAACCAAGCTGCTTTGTTAGATCAAGCAAAGAAGAATGCTGATATTGAATCAGAAAACGCTAAACGTGAGTACAAAGCAGCGTATGAATCTGGTGACTCTGACGCCGTATTGGATGCACAAGAAAAGTTAACCAATGCTAAGTTAAAGTCCGATAGACTAGCAAACTTCAAATTACCATCTTTACAGGAACCAGAAACCCCTGTAGAAGTAGAAACAGAACAACCCGCTCCGGCAGTACAAGTTGATGACCGGGCTGCAGATTGGCAAAAAGCCAATACGTGGTTTGGAAGTGACGATGAAATGACGAGTTTAGCGCTGGGGTTGCATAATAAACTTGTCAAACAGGGCGTAAGCCCACAAAGTGATGAATACTACGAGGCTATTAATTCTCGTATGCGTCAAGTATTCCCCGAAAACTTCGAGGATGCTGAACCGAAGCGAAAGAAGACCCAAGTGGTTGCCCCCGCAACGCGGAGCCAAGCAGCACGAAAAGTGACGTTGACACGCACTCAGGTACAAATCGCTAAGAAGTTGGGGTTGACACCCGAACAATACGCCAAACAGGTTGCAATAGATATGAGGAAAGCAAATGGCTGAGAATCGCATAGACCGCGAACTAGAAAAACGCGAAAAAACCGTACGTAAAAAAGCTTGGACACGTCCAGAGACTTTACCGTCTCCTGCACCCCAAGCCGGATACAGCTTTAGGTGGATTCGAGTAAGTAACCAAGGCCAAGTAGACGCTACCAATGTCTCGTCAAAGTTACGTGAAGGTTGGACGCCTGTAAGAGCTGAAGATCACCCAGAAATCTCTATGGTTACTGTAGAACAAGAACGTTTTAGAGATAACGTAGTTATAGGTGGTTTATTACTCTGCAAAGCGCCAATAGAAATGGTTGATGAAAGAAACGACTATTTCCAACAACAGACTGATGGTCAAATGAGTTCTGTTGATAACAACCTCATGCGTGAAAATGACCCTCGAATGCCGTTGTTCAATGATCGCAAGACCAAAGTAACATTCGGCAAAGGAACTTAAATTTAATCTATATAGGATACATATATCATGTCTACTACAAGTTCAGGATACGGGTTTGTACCCGTAAAACGATCTGACGGTATGCCTTATGCTGGCGCTCAAGATTCGTTTTTAATTACTCCTGCAGGCGTGGCTCAAAACATCGGCTACGGCTCTGTTGTTGAGATCGCTGCAGGTTACGTACAACTAGCCTCTGGTACTGGCGCAGATGCAACTACCAACAACCTTGGTGGTAACGGCATAGGTGCTTTAGGAGTGTTTGTTGGCTGTGAGTATTTAAATGCTCAAGGTCAATTGATCTTCTCTCAGTATTACCCTTCAGGGACAGCTAACGCTACTGCTTACGTTGTAACTGACCCAAATGTTACTTTCCAAGTACAAGCAGACGGAGCAATTGCTCAAGCTGCGTTGGGACACAATGCGCCTTTACCAGCCGCACAAAACGCTACAACTTCAGTAAACACAACTACTGGCAAATCTAACATGCAACTTGACGCTACTACTGCTACGGCAACTAAAGCATTTAAAGTTGTTGGTTTTGTAACAAAACCGGGTTCTGCTATTGGCGATGCTTATACTGATGTATTAGTGAAAATTAACTCACCGTACCACCAAATGGGTACCGGCATCGTAGGAGAATAATTCATGGCTATTTCACGCGCACAGTTACTAAAAGAACTGTTACCCGGATTGAACGCATTGTTCGGTTTGGAATATGCAAAATACGGTGAAGAACACGCCGAAATTTTTGAAACTGAATCATCAGATCGCTCTTTTGAGGAAGAAACAAAACTATCTGGCTTTGGTGCTGCACCAACTAAGTCAGAAGGCTCTTCTATTGAGTATGACAATGCTCAAGAAGCTTTCACTGCACGCTACACACACGAAACAGTGGCGATGGGTTTCTCTATTACTGAGGAAGCTATTGAAGATAACTTGTACGATTCACTATCGTCTCGTTATACTAAAGCACTGGCTCGCGCTATGGCGTACACTAAGCAGGTCAAAGCGGCTAACATTTTAAACAATGCTTTCGCTGCTGGTACTACATACGGTGACGGCAAGTCATTATGTGCTACTGACCACCCGCTAATCGATGGCGGCACTAACTCAAACGAACCAGCAGTAGCTGCGGACTTGAACGAAACTTCCCTTGAGGCAGCTATCATCCAAATCGCAGGTTGGACAGATGAGCGTGGCCTATTGATTGCAGCAAAACCTAAGAAACTTGTGATTCCGCCAAACTTGCAATTCGTTGCAACACGTTTGTTAGAAACAGAAGGTCGTCTAGGTACTGCGGACAACGACATCAACGCTATACGCAACAACGGTTCTGTTCCGGGTGGTTACACTGTAAACCACTATCTAACAGACACTGATGCGTGGTTCTTGATGACAGATGTTCCAAATGGTCTAAAACACTTCACACGTAGCCCAATGGCTACTTCGATGGACGCTGACTTTGATACTGGCAACAGCCGCTACAAAGCTCGTGAGCGTTACTCGTTTGGTGTATCTGATCCATTAGGAATCTTTGGTTCTCCGGGCGCATAAGCTTAGAACATTTGTTTTGGAGAGGGGCTGCTTCGGTGGCCCCTTTCTTTTTGTTGACATATTACGTTATGCGGTGGTATGCTAACAATTATCGGGAATACCCCGTGAATCTGACAGGCCCGACTGACGACATGCAGACGGATTCACTTAACTCGCATGTGAGGACATATTCATGGCGAATACTACATTTTCAGGTCCAGTGACCTCTACCAACGGTTTCATCGGCGACATCGTTGTCCCAACATACACAGTTGCAAACGCACCTTCAGCTTCAGCGGCTGGCGCAGGTACTGTTGTATTTGTGTCTAATGGAGCTGCCGGCTCCGCTATATTGGCTTTCTCTGACGGAACAAATTGGAAGCGTTCTGACACAGGCGGCACAATCGCAGCATCATAAGGGGGTACGTAATGAGTAGATTTGCACCCCCAACCGAAGAAGAACTAGCGGCTCGAGGAATCGGCACTGTTAAAGTTCGCGCACGAAAAGAAGACGGCACGCTTAAAGCGGATGATCCTGCTACACCTGATGTAAATGAGGCGTGGGAAGAAAAACCAGCTAAAAAACGTGGGCGTCCTTCAAAAAAGAAGGAATAGCATATGTCTCATTCTGACGTTCAAACTAAACGGGTTACCTCAGCAGCATCTTTAGCTGTAGGCCCTGCCCGTATCCGTCAGGTACAAGTATTAACTTCTAGTGGCGGTGCTGGTCGATTGACTATTACTGACGGTGCTGGCGGTACAACAGTGCTTGATCTTGATTTTAAAGCTTCAGACTCTCACTCGGTAAATATACCCCAAGCGGGAATACGTTGCCAAAATGATGTGTTAATAACGGCGATGACGAATATCACTGCCATGACAGTCTTCTACAGCTAGAGGTGATGTATGCGGAGTTATTACAAATCAGGAGGCTCTGTCAAAAAGTCCCCTGCTTGGACTCGTAAAGAGGGCAAAAGCAAATCTGGTGGCCTCAATGCCAAAGGCGTTGCTAGCTACCGGAAAGCTAATCCCGGAAGTAAGTTAAAGACAGCGGTTACTACAAAACCTAGCAAACTTAAAAAAGGTTCTAAGGCTGCTAACCGACGTAAATCTTTCTGCGCTCGTATGAAGGGCATGAAGAAACGCAACACAAGTTCTAAAACAGCTAACGATCCGGACAGCCGTATAAACAAGAGTTTACGGAAGTGGAATTGTTAGATGACTATATCACGTGCATCAATGCCTAAAGAATTAACAGGGAATAGAACTATGAATATGAAAAACAAAAAATCTCTAACTCAAATGCCGGGTGACAGTAAAAGACAACGTGCTGACACTAATATGACTAGAGAGCAAGAGAAGCGTCTAGCAGATCAAGCTAATGAAATGCGTGGAAAGGCTAAACGCGATGAAGATCGTATGAGTATGCCTTCCATGATGAAAAAAGGTGGTAAGGTCAAAAAGATGATGGGTGGCGGTAAGATTCGCGGTTACGGTATGGCTCGTGGCGGCAAAGTCTGTAAGATGCGCTAATGCGTAGGTACTACAAATCTAAAGGCTGCGGCTGTTCTTCTTGTGGTACTAAGAACTACAAAAAAGGTGGTACGGTGAAAGATTCGTGCTACCGCAAAGTGAAAGCTTCTTATAAGGTTTTCCCAAGCGCGTATGCGAGTGGGGCTATCGCAAAATGTAGGAAGAAAAAGGCGGGTAAGTAATGGCTGTTCGCAAGACCGCAAAAGGAGCTGCGTTAAAACGTTGGTTCAAAGAAGACTGGAAAGACGTTAGCACAGGCAAACCGTGTGGGCGTAAGAAGGGCGAAAAGCGGGCTACGCCATATTGCAGACCTACAAAGAAGGTTTCTAGTAAAACTCCGAAGACTAGTGGAGAGATGACAAAGGCTGAGAAGAGTAAACGTGTAGCGCAGAAGAAGCGTCTAGGGCAGCCAGCAGGTAAGCCCAAACGTGTATCTCCAGTAAAAAGGCGTAAGAAATGACAACATCAGGTACCACAGCGTTCAATATGGACTTTACGGAAATTGCCGAAGAAGCATGGGAACGTGCAGGGCGCGAGATGCGTTCTGGGTATGACTTGCGTACAGCTAGACGGTCTATGAACTTGATGACAATCGAGTGGCAAAACCGTGGTATAAACATGTGGACTATTGATTCTGGCACGGTGAATCTTGTGCAAGGCACTTCTCGGTATCAATTACCGGCAGACACTATAGATTTAATGGAACATCAGATACGTACCAATAGTGGTAATACTAGTACACAATCTGACCTTACTATAAGTAGAATTAGTGTAAGCACATACTCGTCTATACCAAACAAGTTATCACAAGGGCGTCCTATACAGATGTATGTTGAGCGCCTACGAGATGAACCCCACGTTAACGTTTGGCCTGTACCAGACAATAATGACTACGTGTTGTACTACTGGCGTATGCGTCGGATACCAGATGCAGGTGCGGGTGTAGAGACTGCAGATATGAACTTTAGGTTTTTCCCATGCCTTGTAGCGGGGTTAGCCTACCATATAGCTATGAAAGTTCCTGAGTTAGTGGATCGCGTGCAGATGTTAAAGTCTGTGTACGATGAACAGTTTGATATGGCTGCCTCAGAAGACAGAGAAAAAACATCAGCGCACTTTGTGCCTAGAATAAGTGTGGTGTAATTATGACAAACAGATTTGCCTCTGCTACAAAAACTATAGCGGAATGCGATGTCTGTGGGTTTCGCTACAAACTAAAAGAGTTGCGTAGTATCGTAACAAAAGGTAAAGATACTAACATAAAAGCATGTCGTGAATGCTGGAGTGGTGACCACCCCCAAAACAAACTAGGGGAATTTCCAGTCAATGACCCGCAGGCAATACGTAATCCACGGCCTGATTTTGCGGGATACGGCAGTAGTAGGAATATTCAATGGGGTTGGAACCCTGTTGGTGACGGAAATAATTTATACGGGTTATCTGTTAATAACTTGGAAATGGTAGCCTCAATAGGCGACGTAACTGTAAACTAGGAGATGTGTAATGCCTAAAGTTGGAAATAAAGAATTTAGCTACGATGCGGCAGGTAAAAAAGCAGCAGCTATAGAGGCTAAGAAAACAGGTCAGGCTATGCAGACAGCCTACAAAGAAGGTGGCAGGGTAGTAGGTAAGACCAAGATACGTGGTACAGGTGCTGCTATTAAGGGCCTTTTCGCAAGAGGGCCAATGGGGTAATCAATGAACTACGCTTCGCTTAAAACAAATATAGAAGACATCTGTGAAACATCTTTTACAGACGATCAGCTTGCTATGTTTACGCAACAAGCGGAAGAGAAGCTGTTACAAACAGTAGACATCCCAGCGTTACGTAAAGTGGATGGTGGGCCAGTAGCAAACACAAACAAATTGTACACGCTACCCAGCGATTACTTATACACATACAGTATCGCAGTTATAGATAACGGTACGTATACTTACTTGTTGAACAACGATGTTAATTTTTTACGTGAAGCTTACCCAATTAATACAAGTGTACATTACGGAATACCTAAGTTCTACGCAGAATATAGTGACACACAGATTGAACTAGTTCCAACGCCAAATTCTAACTATGAACTTGAACATGTGTACGGCGCTTACCCACCGTCTATTGTAACTGCAGGTACTTCGTGGTTAGGCGATAACGCTAGTTCTGCGCTATTAAATGGCGCTCTTATAGAGGCTATACGCTTCCAAAAAGGTGAACCAGACGTAATCGCAAACTATGAAAAGCTTTACTTACAATCTCTTACGTTGTTAATTGAGATGACTAATGGTAAACTACGTAGAGATGCGTACCGTTCCGGGCAAGCCCGCGTACCAGTGGAAGGGAGGTAGTATATGGCTTTTGTTGGCAACTTTACCTGTACATCTTTCAAACTTGCGTTGCTTGACGGCACAATGGATTTTAGTGCTGATACCAGTCAGACGTATAAAATTGCCCTGTATACCTCTAGCGCCACACTTAACGCGGATACTACTACGTACACAACAACGAACGAGGTGTCGGGTGCAGGCTATACTGCAGGTGGGGTAGCTATAACTCCAACTACGACTACTTCTGAAACTACAGCGTACGTAGATTTTTCTAACGCTACGTGGACTAACTCAACAATAACTGCGCGTGGAGCGTTAATATATTCAGCCGGAGGAACAAATCCTGCGGTAGCGGTGTTAGACTTTGGGTCAGATAAGTCTTCTAACTCAAGCACATTCACAGTTACATTCCCAACAGCGGCGGCTTCTACCGCTATAATTCGCATCGGATAAAGGTTTACGACATGGCAAGTACATTTGAAAATGATCTTAGGCTCGAAGAAATTGGGACTGGTGAAAAGTCCGGTACTTGGGGTGTAACAACTAATACGAACTTAGAGCTTATAGGCGATGCTTTTGGGTATTCCGCTAAAACTTTAGCAAGCGCAGCTACAGACACTTTAACTGTGCCAGATGGTACATCTACAAACGCTGAAGCCCGTGCTTTATATATTAGATATAGCGGTGGTAATCAAAACTGTACTGTAACTATCGGCCCTAACACATTATCTAAACTTTGGTTTATACACAATGGCACAAGCCATACTATAACTTTCTCTCAAGGTTCAGGTGCAAATGTAGTTGTAGCAGCGGGTAAACTAAAAGTTATAGCAACTGATGGTGGCGGTTCTAGCGCGATAGTGTATGACGTTACACAGAATATATCCGTACCAGATTTGTTTGTAGATAACACTTTGACTGTTGCCGGTAACACTGATCTAGCCGCAGTAGAGTTTAACAGCTTATCAGGTACAGGTTCTGTTGCTATTACAGACATACTTGACGAAGATAACATGGCGTCCAACAGTGCCACCAAACTTGCTACACAACAATCTATTAAAACGTACGTAGACAACCAAGTTGCTACTTCAGACACATTAACTGAAGTTTTAGCTAACGGAAACACCACAGCTACGGATCAAAAGATACAGTTTCGTGACAATGCTATATACATAAACTCTAGCGCAGATGGACAACTAGACCTTGTAGCGGATACAGAAATACAGATTGCTGCCACTACCATAGATATTAATGGTGCGATAAATGCTAGCGGTGAGATTATAGCGGCCTCTTTAGATATATCTGGAAATATAGATGTAGATGGTGTCACTAACCTCGATGTAGTTGATATTGACGGTGCTGTAGACATGGCTACTACACTAGCTGTAGCAGGTAACGTAGATTTTAATGGTGATCTTGATGTAGATGGTACTACTAACCTCGATGTAGTTGATATTGACGGTGCTGTAGACATGGCTACGACACTTAATGTTGGCTCTACTATAACAGGTACTTCTTTAACACTTTCGGGGAATATTGACCTTGAAGGTGACATAGATGTAAATGGTACTACTAACCTCGATGTAGTTGATATTGACGGTGCTGTAGACATGGCGTCTACTTTGACAGTTGCGGGAACTACTGACGTAGGTACGTTAGAGTTTGATAGCTTATCAGGTACAGGTTCCGTTGCCGTTACAGATATACTCGACGAAGATAATATGTCGTCTAATAGTGCTACTAAGCTTGCTACACAACAATCTATTAAAGCTTATGTAGATACTCAAGTAGCTACTGTCCCTGTAGGAGATATAACATCAGTAGTAGCTGGAGCAGGTATGACCGGCGGCGGCACATCAGGTGCAGTTACCTTGGATGTTGTTGGTGGTACAGGGATTACAGCTAATGCCAATGATATAGCGATAGATTCTACTGTAGCTACACTATCAGGCACACAAACACTAACAAACAAAAGTATAGATGCAGCACAACTTACAGGTACAGTTGCCAACGCTAGGTTGGATGCACAGTTACAAGATGTTGCAGGGTTAGCAGTAACTAACGGTAACTTTATAGTAGGTGATGGCTCTAACTTTGTAGCTGAGTCAGGTTCCACTGCCCGTACATCATTAGGGTTAGGCACAGCGGCAGTTACAGATACAGGTATTGGCAATGGTAACGTAGCCGTGTTTACTAGCGGTGCAGTAGATAATGATTTCTTACGTATAGACGGTACGTCCGTTGAAGGTAGATCAGCATCAGAAGTATTATCAGATATTGGCGGACAAGCCACATTAACTTTTGGTATATCGAACACTAACGCTGTAAAAATAGATAGTGCATCTGTAGCCGATGACGACTATGCTAGATTTACAGCAAACGGTGTAGAAGGTAGATCAGCAGCAGAAGTAATAACGGATATAGGCGCTGCAACAGTAGACGAAGCTACGGCTTTGGCAATAGCTTTAGGATAGGAAAACCAAATGGCAAACACTTTTAAGGTAATCACAAGGGATGTAGCACCTGCGAGTGCTGGTACACCCGAAACACTATACACAGTTCAATCGGGAAGCACCCTTGTTATTCTAGGTATGAACTTAACTAACGTACACACAAGTCAAGTTACAGCTTCTGTAACGCTAGTCAGTACCACAACACAAACGGGCCAAACACAGAATACGACTGCCTTTCTTGTAAAAGACGTACCAATTCCTGCGGGTGCATCACTAGGTGTTTTAGATGGTAAGATCATTGCTAACGTAGGTGATATAATTAAAATTGATTGTTCTGTAGCAGATAAGATTTCTACTATTATGAGTTACATGGAGCAAACCTAATGAGTAAGCAAACAGACTTAATTAACATACCCGATGCTATAACAGTT
>VMHT01002849.1_pt1 | contig 10815 bp, 21 predicted proteins | sample 4693611 | NCBI WGS metagenome assembly VMHT01 (sample SAMN12280063, study PRJNA550983) | marine metagenome | isolation source: seawater sampled from same location over 5 years 0.02-0.2 micron viral filtrate | place: USA: collected off the coast of southern California halfway between the port... ... | reverse complement strand
TTTTCGATTAGCCGTCACACATCCAATGAGGCGCGCGACAAGTATATGAAAGATCTAAAGAACGGCGTAGATTTATCTCGTTGACATTCTCTTGACAACTATTCTATTGACAATCACCACTTTTCTATGGTATACTGTATAGGTAATCAAGCAAAGGAGGGCAAACATGGCCTATCTCAAGACAGACGACCTAGTAATCATTCCAAACCAAGGTGGCAGCAACATTCAAGCTCGCGTTGTCGATATGCAGTTTCGCCGTTTTCGCCGCACTTGGAAAGATAAGGCAACAGGCGAAAACAAAAGCCGCTGGAAGTCCGTACCATACGCTGTGTGTGAATGCTTCCTAGGCGCGCCAGTAGGCACTGAGTTTGTGATCCCCGGCTACAAGCTGAAGAACGAAACTAAGGACGGTGAGAAGCTGCTGGTGCTCCGCGATCAGTATGCCGCAGAGTTTGGTGGCCCTTGGATTGAGAAGATGATTGAAGATTCGCGCGTAAAGAGGGAGAGTGCAAAATGATGAAAGTCGGTGATTTGGTAAAAATAAACGACCATCCACACGTGGATAAAACCCATCCGAAGAGTGTAGGTATTGTCACTCGCTATCGCGATGAAGGACTACGTGAAATGTATAATACTGCGTATGTGCTATGGCCCGATACCGGAGAGGAACGATCTGTGAGGCATATATTTTTGGAGGTAGTTAGTGAAAGTGGGTGATTTAGTGAGAGTTAAAAAGAAGCTAGGGCAAGAAGTGGTGGGGATAATCGTGGGGACTTACGATTTTACAGGCGGTTCTTATTATTGGCGGATTAAGTTGGGCGTTGGGCGTGAACAGCTTGCTGACCCGATGGATGTGGAGGTTTTAAGTGCAAGTCGGTGATTTAGTAAGAATCAAGTATGATGGAACCGTTGCGCTCGTCGCGCGCATCATTGATGGCGATCATCCGTGGATATATCTCCACACTGGCGAGTCTTTCAGGAGTGATAAGCTGGAGGTGGTCAGTGCAAGTCGGTGATCTGGTGTGCCATGCTAAGAAAGAAAGCCAGATCGGAATCGTTGTCGAAATGGGCAAGTATAAAGCTAATGGGAACATCAAGATCCTATGGTGTGGTTTCGGAGCCTCAGATCCTCGCATTCACAGCCGAAACTTCATTAAACTCTTGAACCCTTCTTGATAACATTTTAGCGTGTGTTGACGCTAGCCCGATGCATCGGGTAACTGACGGTTGCAAACGGCAGAAAACACTACGGAGAGCGCGGCGCTCTGGAATACGCGGGTCTGAATAGTAAGACCAAAGCCGCTACATTTACCTGACATTCTCTTGACAACTTAGTTGTTGACTTACCCCCGTTTTTAGTGTATAATATAGCATATCAAGTAAGGAGATATGTATGAAAGTTCGCAACGCAATCAAAAAAGTCAAGTCCCACTTCAAGAAGAGAGGTATTGATATCACTATCAGCGCCCCAACGAAAAACGGTGATTATAAGTGGAAGTTCCGCCATGAAGGTTATGAAGGATCGTTCTCGGTCAACGGTATGCATGGTTGGGAAGCTGGCGCGCTTGATGGCGATGCTTGTTTGTTCCACGTTCGCGGAGTCAACGACGTTTCCGATCTCTACACTGACTATCACGCAGGCTCGTTCCGCGACAACATCTCACAGGTTTGCGAGAGCCTGTTGCCATCACCGCCTAAGTTCGCCGCTGGTGACCTTGTGCGCGGCAAGTCAAACAAGCGCGCCATTCGTCAAGGCTACGCTGGTAAGGTTGGTCTGGTCATGGAGAGTACAGGCTGGCCACGTGTGGCTTGGACTGGAGAACGCCCGAACAGCTATGGCGGCTGGCCATCTTACCCAGAGCGCGACCTTGAGTTGGCGACTTGACATTCACTTGACAACTTAGTTGTTGACAACCCCCCACTTTTAATGGTATAATGGTTATACCAAACAAGGAAAGAAGACTATGACATACCGCCTGACTTTTGATATCACTGCCGGCAACGCAGACGCCTCGGATTTACTTGATCGCTTGATTGAGTTCCAACAACAACTTGTAGACGAGATCGAAGAAGATGAGGACTTCTACGGTGCCCCCATCAACAACGTCGGCGACGAAAGCACCTGCTGCGTCGAGCATCTTGATTAGTCCTTGACATTTACTTTACAACAAACCTGTTGACCTTTACCGCCATTTATGGTATACTTACTAAGTAAGTTAGAGAAAAAACCCACTCGGAGAAAATCATGTCTGTAGATTTCGCAACCTTCACATCCGTCGTCCCTCATATCCTTAACGCCAAGTTGCCCGTGCTGTTGCGCGGTCGTCATGGTGTCGGTAAATCTCAAGTGGTCTATCAGATCGCGGAGTCCCGCAATCTCCCTGTCATCGAGCGCCGTGCGTCTCAGATGACCGAGGGTGATCTTCTCGGTCTGCCTGACACGGCAGACACCGAGATCAACGGTCGCAAGGCTACCACGTGGAACGCTCCAGATTGGCTTGTAACGGCTTGTGAGCAGCCAGTGGTACTTTTCCTCGATGAGGTCGACCGCGCCACTCAGGAAGTCCGTCAAGGGCTCTTCGAGTTGACTGACAGCCGCAAGATCAACGGCTGGCATCTGCACGCTGATACCTTGATCGTTGCTGCTGTCAACGGTGGCGAGCATGGCGCTCAATACCAAGTTGGCGAGATGGATCCTGCCGAGCTTGACCGCTGGACTGTGTTCGATGTCGAGCCTTCTACTGAAGACTGGCTCAAGTGGGCGCAGGACAATGTTGATGGTATCCTCTGGGACTTTATTAACCATAACCGTAACCACCTTGAGCATCTCGGTGAGTTCGAGCCTAACAAGGTTTATCCTTCTCGCCGTAGCTGGAAGCGTTTCAACGATACTGTGGCTCCTATCGGTGTTTTCGGTGAAGAAGGTGATCGGGATATGCTCTTCAACCTTGCGACTGCGTTCGTGGGCTTCGAGGGTGCTGTTGCTCTTCGCGACTTCGTTGAAAAGTACGAGTGGCAAGTGACCATTGAAGACCTCATTGACAACGGTGAGATCGACAAGACCACTCAGTGGGGCATCAATGACCACGCTGCAATGATCGAGAAGTTCGAGGCTTCCAAGACCTTCGCCGAGCCTTTGACCGAGAGCCAGATTGCGAACGTCGCCGAGTACTTCGTGACCCTGCCATCTGAGGTGGCCATGAAGCTCTGGACAGTGATCGGTGATTCTGATAACATCGAGAACACTATCGCGCTCCACAAGACTCAGACCGCCGACGGTCGCCGTGTGTCGGATCACCTTGTCGAGATCCTCGGAGGAAACCAATAGTGTCTCGCAAGTTCAAAGTGGGCGACCTACTAATCAGGGTGCGCGATTCGCGCCCCTGTCTGGTCGTTGAGGTGGCGCAAACTCCCGATAGGGACTGGGGGCGGACTGATACCTTCAGACGCCAGTACAGGCTATTTGACGGCGTTGCTGGCACCCATAAGTGGTATCCCGATACCATGATCCATGCAAACTTTGATGCTCCCATCCCTTGACACTCTCTTGACAACTTAATCATTGACTTATCCCCCTTTTCTATGGTATACTGTATAGGTAATCAGGAGAACACTATGACCGACGACGCTAAAAAACCCTTCAATCTCAACATGCACACCGCTCGCCTGCTTATGCGCGAGCCGTTCTTTGCTGCTCTGTCTCGTCGCATCGACAAGACCGCAAGCAAGTCTGTTCCGACCGCTGGCGTCCGCGTCAACCCGCACACTGCCCAGTTTGAGTTGCTTTATAATCCTGACTTCATGGGTCAGCTAAAGCCAGAACATCAGCTTGGTGTGTTGATGCACGAGTTCTATCACATCATCCTTGAGCATGTGACTGGTCGTAAGCCTGCCGATGGCTTGCAACGCATCGATAACATTGCGATGGATCTGGCTATCAACGGCTTGCCTGAGATGGCTGGCAAGCTCCCGTGTGAAGCCGATCCTGGCCCTATCATGCACGATGGTCAAGGTATGAAGGGCGTTTTCCCCGGCGAAGGCCCATTTGCTCACTTGCCCGCTGGCAAGTCTTACGAGTGGTATCTTGCCGCTCTTAAAGATATGCAAGATCAGAATGAGGATGAGTCAAATGAGGGTGAAGGCGAGGGCGAGCCCGGTGAGGGCAGCGGGCAGGGCTCAAGTGATCCATTCGGTGGCGCTGACAGTTTCGACTCCCACGATGGCTTTGGAGAGGGCGATGCTACCACGCAGGAGATCGCCAAGGAGCGACTCAAGGAAGCCGTTAAGAAGGCAGCAGAAGAGGCTGAGAAGTCCCGTAACTGGGGCTCTGTGTCTCAAGGTATGCGCTCAGACATTCTAGACCGCATCCAGACTAAGGTTGACTGGCGTAAAGTTCTTCGATACTTCGTCAAGACAAGCCAGCGCGCCGATAAGACCTCAACGCCTCGACGCCTTAACAAGCGATTCCCTCGCATCCATGCGGGTAAGCGCGTACGTCGCCAAGCTAAGATCGCCATCTCTATCGATCAGTCTGGTTCTGTTGACGATCAGATGCTCGCCGCCTTCTTTTCTGAGCTTAACAAGCTCGCGGAGATCGCTGAGTTCACTGTGATCCCATTCGATACCGAGGTCGCCGAGGACAAGGTTTATACTTGGAAGAAGGGCGCTAGCCGCAAGACCGAGCGCGTTCTGACTGGCGGTACATGCTTCGATGCTCCAACCAAGTACGTCAATAAGCACAAGTTTGACGGTCACATCGTCTTGACTGACCTGTGCGCCCCAAAGCCCGTATCTAGCAAGTGCCAACGCATGTGGATGACCACTCAGGCCATGGCGGCGCGCCCCTACTTCCAGACCAATGAGCGCATCATCGCCATCGATCAATAGTCCTTGACATTTAGTTGACAACTTAGTTGTTGACTTTACCTCGTTTTTCCTGTATAATGTTAGTATAACAAGTAAGGAGTTATGCCATGATGAAGTATTACGTAAGCCAGACCACCGTTGAACTCACACCCGAAGGGCGTATCACAGGCTATGAGTCGGTGATTACCAAGCCTGACACCCTCGCGGCGACCAAGAACAGCCTCAGAAGGTACACAACGCTCGGTATTCCGCACCTGCACCTATGTGAGCACCCTGAAGGCTCACGTCGCTGGGGCATGCTCAACCGCGAGTCGAACAAGCGCCTTAAGACCCGCAAGATGACCGTTGCTGATGTAGCTAAAGATCTGGCTGAGTTGGATGCGGAGAGTAGAGAGAAAGAAAACAACTCTTAACATTCACTTTACACTAAACCTATTGACCTTTACCCGCTTTTCTGGTATACTTATAGAGTATTCAGCTTAGGAGAATATTATGGCTCGTCGCACTTATCGTCACCGCCTTCAAGACCTCATTGACAACCCTGCAATCGCTGCGCGCGATAAGAGTTTTGCTGAGAGTCTCTTGGGCTATTACGAGCGCAAAGGCTCACTAACCTCTGGTCGTGTAGGCTGGGTGAAGACCCTAGAAGAGCGTTATAGCCCCGCTAACGTGGCTGCGAACGCCGAGAAGGGTGCAACTATGCTTGAGCGCCTTAACGCCGTCTGTGAGCGCACAGAAGAGTCCTCATGGGCTCGTGGATTCATCAACTCCCTGCAAGGTCAGATCATGGGCGGCCGCGAGCTATCGCACAAGCAACTTGAGATGTTGGGCAAGATCGAGAGCGAGCACAATGATGAAGCTATGACCGCGCGACAGACATTTGTTGCCGATTATAAAACAAATAAAGATAGTATGCGCGATGATATGATCGTGTGCGCCAACTATTACCGCCCGTCTGGATATTTCCGCGCTCTATCAGAGAAGATCATCGAGGATAATGATTTTATTCCTACGCTCTCAGAGTTTAACAAGATGACTAAAAACAAATACGCTATTAAAGTATTAGCGGAACATAAGGCAGAGCCGAAATATGCAGTTGGTTCCTACGTTTTGCCTCGCGCTGGTAACTATGCAGTTAAGCATGCGTGCGGCGGCAAGCCCTGCATTGTTGTTGCAGTTAATGCGTCACCGATCGTGACAGCAGCTAAAGGCGCAAAGATCTATAAACTTTTACCCATCGGCAAAGCCGAAACATTCTACGCTGAAGAGCGTGCCATCATGAAAGCAAGGAAGGTGAAATAATGGCGAGACTTATACATAATATTTTAATCATTGCAGGTATTGTATATCTGTATGAGAACAGACAATCATGGGTTCCAGAGGTAGTAAATGTTGCTAACACTGTTATGTCTCATGTGGGTTCAGCTATTCAAAGTGTTTAGTATATGTGTTATAGCACATAATAGACACTGTGTATAGTGGTGGATCAAAGTGGTTAGTTGTGGGGTGTTGTGGTTGCATGTGTTTATATAATGTTTTATAAATGTGTTCTGAGTGCGGTGGGGCTTTATACCTATACGCACACACAGTGTCAAGCACATTTATTTTGACATTCTTTTGACATGCCGCTGCATGCCCCCACATTTGACAGCATTTTGACAGCATGCGGTGGGCACTCTTTTAGCATTCTTTTGACATATTCTTTTTAACATTCTTTTTACAAACGGCTTGCATGTGGCCCTCACATGTGTTATACTATTATCATAGGATATTAAATGTATTCAACCAAAGACAAAGTAATCGACGCACTCGCTGGTATTGCGCTTGTAACCGCCTTTATCATCATGTACGTTGCCGCATCACTGGCAGATTTAATGGTGGCTGCGGGCTGATTTAATATATTAAACGTATTAAATGTGTTATTCTGCAACTTGCGTGTTTTGCGCGCAGGCTTTGCGTCTAGCGTTTTGATTAGGGTTCGCCTTAAAGGGAGAGGATTATGGTAGTAGTTTATTTCGAGAGTTCATCGCATTCCGAACAAGTTGCGACGTTCACCGACGAAGATACATATGCCGCGTGCTTGCCTGCGCTTGAAGCCATGGCCACCGCTGCGCGCATGACCGTCACAGAGTCAGTACAAGAAGACACGGTGCATGAATGAGTCGCCGTCGATATGCTCGCGGTTTATTGTCGAGAGTCAAACAAATAATAATATTAAAAACTGATAGACCGTCAGAAGCGGCGTTCAACGTAGCTTATTGGGGAGTAGTTAGTGCATGCTTATATGTATACATACTACAGTATACAGTTACCTTAGCTAGAGATAACATACATGCTGACTGATTCTTGACATATATTTGACAGTCACATGTGTTTGACAGTATTTTGACATACATTTAATCATTGTCAAGAACATGTTAAAAGTGTCAAAGGGCCCCCCTCCTCCCCCCTACCCCGAATGTATGTCTCGGTCGATTGGCGGTGTGCGGCTGAGGCTTAGCACGTTCGATCGCTACGACCAAAAAATGCGAGATTATGACTTTTAAAAAACGCCCCTAAAAATTTTGGGATTATACCGCATATATACTACATGGGTGGAGGATCTAGAAAGAACGAGACGGTATTTGTACCAGACCACACTGTTTGGGTATGCCCTATGTGTGAGGGCAATATCAGATGGTCGTGTGGGTATACCGGACGCGGGTATGCGTATTGTGAGAACAGTCCAAGCGCAACCCGTATGTTCAAACCCGGTGACAGTCGTAGAATAGACACATGCGATTGGGAAGGATTATGTGAGAGGCGCCCCGACGGAAAAGTGGAGATATACTATTACGGCCCTATATAATATATGGGCAGTAAGAGGGAAGCTGATCCACCAGTAATTGGTGGGCAGGCTTATAGTGGTTCTATAGGCACATTTCAGAAGCCGCGTTGGGCGCGCGGTACGCGGCGAAGCTTCGAGTTAGGAGATTTGGTAACCCTAGCACCAGAATTCCGGTTTAGCATAGCTAGAACAGCGCCAGACTTTGGTAGATACGTGGGCATCATTGTAGAAACGTTTGCCAATTGTGAGTATTTAGTTGTATGGACTAACCACCCGTTAGTTATTAGTAAGTTTACAAAGGGATTGTTCAATGGTGATCACCTGCTGTTGGTGGAAAAAGCGGATAAAGCGCTCATGGGGCGATAACGTTGGTATACGCCATGGGACGTAACGCCCATATGGACTTCATTGTTGGTGACTTGGTATACTACGTCGGTCACGGTTACCATGGCAATCCATATGGATATACCAGGGATGCGCCAGATGTGGAGTATAAGCGTGTGGGTATTGTGGTTAGGGTGGATGATAATATCTATCACACGTACAGCGTATATTGGTTAAAAGACGAAATTGCGTCGAATCATGTTGCAAATCACCTCGAACTGGTGTATAATGTATAATATAGACTATTTACAGTATGCAAGTTTCCAAACAATACATCGTCGTTACTATTAACGAAGCGCTATCTTCAACTGATAAATCCGATATCAAGAAATTAATCGGTACGGAGTTAGATAAACGTATTAAGCGTGAGTTGAAAAAGCTGCTTGCGGATGAGCTTGCGACTGCACTTAAATCTAAAGACACCAAAGCAGACATCGGTGAGATTGCTAAGAAGGTCATCAAAAAATTGTACAAAGACCTTTCTTTCCATCATCCATATATTATCGATCGAATTAAGGTTTAAATTGATACCCGACAATAGACACAACATTTCATGGGCCACCGCCGGGTCTTGGATTAAAGATTCGTATAGACGTGACCGGTCTCTAGGGTTTGTTATGCAAATCGACGAACAAACCGGCATGATGTACGTCAATTATCCAAAACTCGGTAAAGGTGTTTGGGTCCGGTGGGAAAACACCGGTCATTATATGGTTATTAACAAATAAACGGACTAATTATTGCGCTTTAAGACGCGGAGAGAAGTGATGAAATATCTGATAGCAATTTTTGTACTGTCTGCATGCGGTGTTTGGGCTGCTAGTGCGGATAACACTGTGGCTTCACATGCGGTTGACACCAACACGGAAAATTCTACCGAAGAAAAAAATGGCGATGAAAATTTGGCGCGAATAAATCAACGTGAGGCGGCGCCAACCTACAATCGACCGTCGTATGCTGGTGCTGCACCGGCAATTGCGGATGAGCCCGTGGTCGACCGTTCCCCTATTCCGGCGTTGATTCTGCCAAATAATGTGTGTGTAATTAATACGGATCTGTCGCCTGATCGATCAATTGAGGACCATATTTTAGCCTGCATCCGCGCTCAAGAGATTAGACAGTCCATTCGATAGTAATATCCCCTACTTACTTATGTGGACATTAATTTAGAAATTGGTGACATCGTCGTCGATGTAGCCACCGGTGACATTGGGTTGTTGGTGGATAGATACAGTTTATCCGACGAATTACAAGGACCAGGCGAAGGATTAGAGATCAACCTGTGGGCTTGGGAGATATATTGGACTGGCTCAAATCCAAGCATCAAAGTCATTAGAACTCGATATCAACCGTACACTGAAGAAGGTTTATGTAATTTAATTAGGACTGGCACCTTTAGAGTAGAAAAACGGAATTAATTGTATTATGGACTTGCAATCTGCGCTAAAAGGTGTTATATTAAAAGTAGGAGATTTAATAGTTGATGAAACTACTGGGTTCGTAGCATTATTAATCGAGCGTGAAAGGCGTATCGATATGATATGTGATGACATGTATTTTTGGCACGTAAAGTGGATAAAGAATATTGACCGTTACGCAGAAGATCCTACAAATGTCCCCATGTCGACAATAATTGAAGAAGAAGGAATGAAACTTTCAATTGTTGTTGGTATGTTAACACTTTACCCAGCAGACGGAGGGGACCATGAGTTCTAATTGGAATGTTTATAAATTATTTAAGAGTGGCAAGAGAGCGAAAGCTCCACTGTACACTTTTACACACGACGGTGATCACCCAGGAGCAGTTGAGCAATTTAATCAACTTGAGCTTGAACGCTTAGTTAAAAAATACGGCGAAAGAATAAAAAAATTCGAGTTTAGGGTTGTTGATGCTTCTGCTGACCAAGATCGGATCGAGGTATCCGCGGAAGAACAGTTTAGTTTGGCCAGGAATGCAGTATTGTCATCAATAATCAGAGAAAAAAAGATTATAACCAAGAGGAACCTTAGTGGCGGACTTATATACGCTAAAGAAACTGGCTGGAATTGGCAGTGGGCTGCACTAGAATCCGGGACAAATAAGTTTGTTCAAAGTCTTTCTGAACGCTTTAAAACTCATAGGGAGGCAATCGTTTGGATGAAAGAGAAGATAGCGGCGTCTTAGTACCACCGCAAATAGGTGATTTAGTTAGGGTTAAAAGAGATTACTATATCCCGCCTACGGAGGGAGCACGTCATCCAATATACGGCGTCGTTGTTAATAGTGATTTGATAGTCAACAGACCGACAGGTAATTGGGTCCAAACGAAGATGTTTCCCGAAGTTGTAGTATACCTATTAAAAACAAGAGAAGTAATTCCATTATTGGCGACCGGAGTGGAAATAATTTCAAATTGCAATGTGCGTCCCTAATTAATAACGAGGGACTCTCTTGCAAAAAATAATTACATCGCTTTGTCACACTGCCATTGGGGTGAATATCGGAATCTTTATTGTCGGTATTATGTATGATTCAACTGGGCTAGCTTTCTTATCAATCATCAATATTATGCTATTGGGTACTCGATTCTTAGTTTTTAAAGGAGAGAACCAAAAATGAAAAAAGTATTACTGTGTGTATTAACACTATTATTATCTACTGTAACGGCAGCAACGCCGGTACCGGCACAAACTGTTAACCCCAATGTAACAACACAAATAAGCAATTCGCTTAGTGCAAACGAAAGAAGAGTTAGAAA
>VMHT01038345.1_pt1 | contig 10817 bp, 4 predicted proteins | sample 4693611 | NCBI WGS metagenome assembly VMHT01 (sample SAMN12280063, study PRJNA550983) | marine metagenome | isolation source: seawater sampled from same location over 5 years 0.02-0.2 micron viral filtrate | place: USA: collected off the coast of southern California halfway between the port... ... | reverse complement strand
AGATCTTCCCGGCCATCTTTATCAAAATCGCTCCAAATAGCGTCAGTTACCATTCCTAAGTTTTCTAATTCTGCATTCTTCTGAATCTTAAAATTTCCGTCTTCATTAATTAGCAAATAAGAAGAAGGAAGTTTTCCAAAATCGTTAGAAACTGCCGCTCCGCCTACAAAAATGTCAAGGTCCCCATCACCGTCAATATCACTTAATTTTGCTACTGAAGTATTTTCGAAATATTTAGGCAATTCTTTAGCCGTTAGTTCCCCCTTTTCAAATGCATAAAGTCTATCCAGTAAAGCATCAGCCTCGCCATAGAATTCACCACCGCCCGAAGTAACAAAAATTTCATTGCTGCTATCATTATTTAAATTCGCAATAACTGCAGAGGTGTTTTCAGTTTTTTCATCTGCTTTTAATAATTTTAGATCCTGCTTTTTAAAGGAATTTTTCTGCTGAAAGTAGATTTCTGCTGCTTCAAATTTTGAATTTCCGAAGTAAATATCCTCCAGGCCATCAGCATTTAAATCTCCAACTGCAACCGCTGGGCCTCGATCTGAAATTTGATAAGGGATTAATTTTTGGCGATCAAAGTCTGTATACCTGTTTTCCCGGTGATTGAAATTGATACCCGGTAAAGAATCTATTTTTTCAAACCAGGGTTTTGGAGCAGGAAAAAGTCTTTTATAATCAATTTTCCCAAGATTCTGATTTGGGCTAATTTCTAAATGCTGATTTAAAATAACTCCGGTTTGTTTTTGGAAAGTATTGTCTGGCCAGATAATTAGCAAAGAATCTAGTTTCTTTTTCTTCTGAAATCCGAAATGAATAATAGGTTCTGAAGAAGATTGAAATCCTTTAGAATTATAGAGTTGGCGGGTTTGCATTTTGCCATCCTGCCAGGCAATTACTTTTGTGCCAATCCCGAATGTATTTTTATTATTCAGCTTAAATGATAATTGTAAGTAAGCCGAAGTTGAATCAGATTGATTTTCGTAAATGCTCGCATTAGCGTCAATATTATTACTTACAATATCCAAATCTCCATCATTGTCTAGATCGGCGTAAGCGATTCCCGTAGAGATCACAGAATCGCGCGCAATCCATTTGCCCGATTGATCTTTAAAATCAAGACTTTCAGAACCTTTAAAAACATAATTATGCACCTTTCCAGAAGGCATCCTATCCAGGGCTTCGTTATCTACCAGGCGAGTATTATTTATTTTATTCCTGATCTGGTTACTGGAAACGTATTTAATATAATCCAGATCATTAGGGCGTTTTGGAATCCCGGTTGCGATAAAAAGATCCTGAAACCCATCCTGATCGAAATCGGCAAATAGGGGAGCCCAACTCCAATCTGTTGCTGCTACACCATTTAAAAGTCCGGTTTCCTGGAAATATTCACCTCGTTGGTTAATATGAAGCATATTCCTGGTATACTGGTTATGATACCCAAGTTCTTCGGTTTTCAGTTTATCCAGGTCTCGGGGATCGTCACCTACAGATGCTTTTAAAACTTTTTCATCTTCAGGAAGCATATCCAACGTCATCATATCTATAAAACCATCATTATTCACATCGGCCGCATCATTTCCCATAGAAAACCGACTTAAATGCCCAAATTTAGATTTTAGCGTTTCGGTAAAGGTACCGTCGCCGTTATTTAAATAGTAATAGTCGTCTTCGTGAAAATCGTTACTTACATAAATATCGGTAAAGCCATCATTATTAAAATCGGCGGTAGCGAGGCCCAGCCCATAACCATTTGCACCTCCATAAATGCCGGCTTCTTCGCTTATATCTGTAAATTTTCCGTCGTCATTTCTTAAGAGTTTGTCTCCACTTTCTGCAATGCGTTTATTCCGAATATCAGCCGGGCCATAAGTATTTACAGTGTGTACAGCATGGTTTAGGAGATACATATCTAAATCGCCATCGTTATCAAAATCGAAAAAAGTAGCGGTAGAAGAATAATTCTGAAAATCTAGTCCGAACTCTTCGGCTTTTTCAGTAAATGTACCATCGCCGTTATTGATGAACAATTCATTTTTTCCGTTTAAACCGTTGATTCCAGACACGGCACATACATAGATATCCAGAAAACCATCGGCATTCACATCGGCCATAACTACACCGGTATTCCAGTCTGATTTTCCTGCCACACCAGCCTTTTCTGTAATATCATCAAATTGCATATTTCCCTTATTGAGAAAAAGCTTGTTTTTCACCTGGTTTCCGGTAAGGTAAATATCGGGAAGCCCATTGTTATCAACATCTCCAATGGCAACACCACCGCCATTGTAGTAGTATAAATAATCTAAAATATTAAGCGCATTGGTTTCTGTAAGCTCGTTGCTAAAATTTAAGCCTGTAGTTTCTGCCGGAAGTTTTTCAAAGAGAAAATCCTCAGGTGTTTTTTCTTTTTCACAGGAAGCGAAAAGGATCATTAATAATATCAGGTTAAAGAGCTTTTTCATCGAACTTAAAGATTTTTGGTTCCTGATTATTTATGGCTACCAGAATGAAAATTTCTCTATTTTTATTTGAAATTTTCCTGATATACTTTACTTCGCCATCAATTGAAAATCCCGATTTTTCTGCTGGAATGATTTCCATAGCTCCCTTGTTATCAACTTTAAGCAGAAGTCCTTTGTTTGCGTCTAAACGGGAAAATTGAGGTTTTAAATCATAATCGTTTCCGGCGAGCAGGAAATAGTTATTTCCATCTTTAGTGATTAAATGTTCGATCGCATGAATGCTGGAAAATTGTGCTTCAGCGGGAAGTTCTTTAAACTCATAATTTCCTTTAGAATCACTTAAGGCTAAAAGACTTTTAAATGTTGTTATTTCTTTAACGATGGAATTCTCAACAATTTCAGTAGAAAAGAGCTCTTGAATAGATTTTGTGGCGTATTCTGAAAATTTTAAATTCTGCTTTTTGATTGCTGATATTTGTCCGGCCAATTCCCGTCTTAAATGAATAGGAACATCCTTGCCATCAATATTTCTGGTGAAAATTTGCTCTATAGTACCATTATTGTCAAAATCATTAATATAAACTTTAACCGGGTTTTCGGATGAAGTTTGATAAAACGAGTTAGTACCTCGATTTCCTAAAATAAAATCAGGGTTTTCATCTTGGTTTATATCGAAAACTGAAAGTGCCGTCCAGGCTCCGGAAATTTCGTCTAGATTATTATCGGCAAGTTTAAAGGAACTTCCGTTGTTTAAAAGAATTTTAGGCGCCATCCAGTCGCCCGTTAGCACGAGATCTTTTTTATCATCCTTGTTGGTGTCGCTCCAGGCGGCATCGGTGATCATTCCCAGCTCGTTAAGAATATAAGCTTTCCCGTCGGTCACATCTTTAAAACTTCCTTTTCCATCATTTTCTAATAATAGATGTTTTGGGTTAATTCCAAAAATTCCCGGAACACTTCTGGTTCCTATAAATAGATCGGTATCGCCGTCATCATTAAAATCATAAGGCGCGATTACAGAAGTATTTTGTGCGGAATTAGGCAGCTGGTATTCTGAAGCTCTAAAATTCCCATTTCCCTGATTTATATAAATTCTATTACGAAATACTTCTTTATCTGCATATGCTTCATTCCCGCCTGAACCTACTATTAAGTCTGGTTTATTGTCGCCATTTACATCAGCAAAAACGGCATAGGTGTCTTCAAAATTTTTATTTGAGGTGAAAATTTCGAGACTTTTTTCGCTGAAGTTTCCAGAATTATCCTGTAAATAAAGAACGCCAGCCTGGCCTTTTGCGCCTCCTAAGTATAAGTCTTCGTTTCCATCTCCATTAACATCTGCTACAGCTAATGCAGGACCTTCCCGGGACAACATTTTTGAGATAAGTCCTTCGTAGTCGTAATCTATATAGTTATTCTCTGTGTGCGCTTTAAAGTTTGCGTTTACTTCAGAAAATACAGGTTTTATATTATTTTGTTGTGGTTTATAGGTGGAATTAGCTTCAGCCTGATTAAACTCTAAGGTTGTATTGATCTTAGGATTTTCAACAAGCTGTGTTGATTTATCTGGCCAGATAATCCTGAGGGAATCTATTTTTTCTGCTTTTCCCAGGCCAAATGTTAAGCTGTAATCTATTGAAGATTGAAAACCTCGCGTAGGAATCAATTCCTGGGAAATTACTTGATTATTGAGGTAGAGTAGTGCCTTACTGCCAATGGCAAACGTGTTCTTATCTTTCCCTCGAAGTTTTAATTTTAAATAACTATTCCTCAATTTTTCTGAAGATCTATTTTTATAAATAAAGATTTCCTGGTTTACATTGTTTACCACGAGATCGAGATCGCCATCGTTATCAAGGTCGGCATACGCTGAGCCGTTAGAGAAGCTGGCTTCATTTAGGCCCCAATCTTTAGTTTTATCATCAAATGTTAGGTCTTGTTTATTCTGAAAAGCATAATTGGGAATAGGATTGCTGGGCATTTCACTTAGAATGGAATCAAATTCTTTTTTCTTACCGGTAAGAACCATTTCCTGAAGAATATCGTTAGCAAAGAAATCCATGAAATCCTGATTAGTAAGGTCGTGGTAGATACCGTTACTAACATAAATATCTTTGAAACCATCATTATCCATATCAAAAATTAGGGCACCCCAACTCCAGTCTGTTTGTGCAACACCACTTTGAAATGCGATTTAAGAGAACGAATTTTCTCCGGTATTTAGCTGTAAGGTGTTCTGCATAAACTGGTGATAGAAATCCCTGCTTTCTTTAAGTTTATAGATGTCAAATCGCTCAAAATCTGTAGTTTCTTTAAGTCGTTTATCGCTTTCCGGAAGCATATCGGTCACAAAGATCTCTGGCTGAGCATCGTTGTTAATATCGGCCATATCTGCCCCCATACTAGAAAGACTAAGGTGTGAAACCCGGTTTTTAATGTCTTCATTAAAAGTGCCATCGCCGTTATTTATATAAAGGTAATCCCGCTCGTAAAAATCATTCGAAATATAAAGATCGGGTAATTGATCGTTATTCACATCACCTACGGTAACTCCAAGCCCAAAACCTATTAAGCTTCCGTAAATTCCTGCTTCTTCACTAACATCGGTAAATTTCCCGTCATCATTACGTAGTAATTTATCACCACCGCCTTTAAAAATTTCCGGTAGGTCCCAGTCTTCACTTCTAAGATCACGTTTATTATTAAAACTAAGGCTGGAAACCGGGATAAAGCTATTGTTGAGAATGTATACATCAAGATCGCCATCCCCGTCATAATCAAAAAACGCGGCGTGGGTGGTAAATCCGTTTTCATCTAAATTATAAGAAGCGGCGTCTTCAATGAATGTAAGATCTCCATTATTTATAAAAAGTTCATTTTTACGATCTGCCCCTTCAATATTTCCGGCATTGCTAACATAGATATCTAGAATTCCGTCGTGGTTAATGTCTACGAAGCTAACTCCGGTGCTCCAGTTTTTTGTTCCAGATGTGCCTGAACTAAGCGTGATATCTTCAAATTGAAAATCGCCTTTATTTAGGTAAAGTTTATTTTTGCCAAGATTTGAGGTTAAGTAAATATCCGGTAGTCCATCATTATTGATATCACCAATACCTACACCGGCACCATTATAGAAATTTCGATACCTAAAGATGTTGAATTCTTTGGTATTGGTAATAGTATTTTCAAATTCTATTCCTGTTTCTTCAGAGTGCATTTTTACAAATAAAGCATCTCTATTTACCTCTTTGTCCTGTAGTTCTTTTTCCTGCTTATCGTTTGTACAGGATATCAAAAACAGGTTAATAAGAATTAAAATGAAAGCCGAAGAAGTAGGGAAGTTGAGGTTTAATTTCATTAAGCTAATGCATATTTTGATATGGGCTTATACGCCTAGCAATTTAAGCAAATTTTAAGAATAGTTTAGGTATATAAAAAGAAAAGAGACTAAAAATGCGATGCATTAATAGCCTCTTTTATAAAACTAATTCAAGTTATTAATAACCTTCGTTCTGTACTAAGTTAGGATTAGAAGTAAGTGCAACTGATGGAATAGGGAATAGGTTAACAAATTCACCTTTGGCTTCTTTAAACTCCCAGGCTGTATTGAACTGGCCAAATCTAATAAGATCCTGCCTTCTCCACATTTCGTTATATAATTCTCTACCTCTTTCATCCAACATATCCTGATCGGTTAAGGAACCTAGTGGAGAAGCTTGTCTTAGCTCTCTTAGTTCATTAACCATTTCAAGTGCTGATGCATCTGCACTTCCGCCTCTCATAACAGCTTCTGCTTTCATAAGATGAGCATCGGCATACCTGAATAAAATCATATGGCCAGCAAAAGCTCCATTGGATGGATGATATTTTAAAACTCTTATCCCACTACTTTCGCTATTACCTAGCAAACCTGGCATTTCTTTGGTGAAAAACAGCGGATTTCCTCCACGGTCTTCCGTTTCAGATCCATCTAAATTGTATTGTTGACCAAAGAGAAAACCAAGTCCGATATCTGATCCATCAACGAAACCATCGCCATCTTCATCTTTTCCTCCTGCAAAATAACCTTCAGAAGTTGTAGGCGATGTTCCTTCAAATGGTACATAACCTCTTCTTTCTTCCTGGTTTGCACCAGGATGGTTGTTGTCATCATCTCCTTCAAACAGGTCATAAAATTCTGCTAGAGTAGAGAATCCATTCCAACCACCTCCACTATTATCTGGAGTAGTTTGGAAATAATGAAGTCCGTTCCACATTCTAGAACCTACACCGGTTTCTGTGAAAAATATAGTTTCAGAATCCACTGCTGGTGTAAAGAGTTCGAAGAAACCACTTTGTAAACCAAAACCTTCAGCAGCAATAGCATCTACGTGATTTATTACCTGGTTCATATCTTCAGTAGCGGCTGAGCCGGTACCTAAATATATATGTTTATTGATGTACAATTTTGCAAGTAAGTAATGTGCCGCTGCTTTAGAAGCGAATTTAGCATCTGGTCCTGGGCCTGTACTTGGCAAGTTTGGCATAGCCTCGGTTAAATCCTGAAGAATAAAATCAAAAGCTTCTGACCTTTGCATAACGCGAGGATTTACAGAAGGTCCTTCGTCTACTTCCCTAAAGGGAACCTGGCCATATAAGTCCATTATCCAATACATACTAAAAGCGCGAAGAAATTTTGCTTCGGCTAATTGCTGAGGATTTGCATTACTTTCTGGAGCAATAATCTCAGATAAGTTAAATACATTCCTGTTGTTATTGTTCCAGGTGTTTAATACAAACTGGTGGTTTGCATCCCAGGTGTGTTGGTGCAAAGTTCTCCAAAGTCCGTTATCACCCCAATCGGTTCCTCTTGTAGGCACCAACATTTCATCAGAAGAAACTTCCTGCAATGCATAAAGGTTTTCCTGGGTATCTAGTTGACCTCGCAAGTTATTGTAGTTGTTAACCAGAGCAGAGGATACATCTCCTACTCCAGAAAATCCTTCTCCCGTATCTTCACGGAAGATAGAATCTGTTTCCTCGAGCTCCAGGTCTGTACAAGCTGATACTCCCAGCAGGACTCCCAGAACAATCGTGGATTTCATTAAATTAATTTTCATAATAATTTTTTATTTAGAATGATACATTTAAACCTAAGGTCACAGTTGTAGCCCTTGGATAAGTGGTGTATTCAATACCTGCGGTAGGAATACCATTTAAGGATTTATCTGTGTTCACTTCTGGATCTAAACCACTATAATCTGTGATAAGAAATAAATTTTGTCCCGTTAAACTTAATCTTAGAGATTTAAGGAAACTCTCTTCATTAATATCAAAATTATATCCTAAAGTAGCATTTTGTAATCTCAAGAAATCTCCTTTTTCAAGGAAGCGTGTTGAAACATCGGGTGCGTTATTGGCAGCCTCACCATTACCAACTACATTACGGGTAACGTTTGATCCCGAATTAAGAGCTCCGGCAGTAAAGAAAGCGTTTTCTGTGTTGTTGTACACATAAAAACCAAACTGTCCTGTTAAGAAAGTAGAGAGATCCCAGTTTTTGTACTCAACTCTGGTAGAAATACCAAGGTTGGTTGTTGGTAAAGCACTTTTTCCGGTAAAGGTTTGTACATCTCCATTAGGATAAATTGTTTGTCCGTTCTCATCAAAACCACCAAACTCACGCAGGTAATAAGAGAAAAGAGGTTGTCCTCCGGCTAATAGTTGAGCATAAGCATTTGTTAAACCCTGACCGTTAATTTCACCGGTTTGTACGCTACCGTCAAAATCTTCAACCATGTTGTCGTTGTAAGAAATGTTGAAACCTAAATTCCAATAAAAATCTTCGTCGTTAAACAGGTCGTAATCAAGACTAAACTCAATACCTTTATTTACTACGTTTGCATCTAGATTCTCCCAAACAAAATCTTGCGCTGCAGGTTGTGCAGAGAAGGTTTGGAAAAGAAGATCTGTAGTCTCTTTGTAATATACATCAAGAGAACCACTTAAGCGGTCTTGCATAAAACCAAAATCAAGACCTATGTTAGTTTGAGAAGTTGTTTCCCATTGAAGGTCTTCATTTCTAAAGGTAACCTGTCCTGTTCCTGGAATGTTTACAATTCCGTTATCACCAACACCAACGCCTCCAAATCTTTCACGAGAAGTGTAGAGGTTGTAAGGAATTTCCTGGTTTCCTGTAACTCCATATCCTAACCTTAGTTTTAAGGTTGAAAACGTGTCAGGTATAAAATCTTCTTCAGCCATTTGCCATGCGAATGCACCGGAAGGGAAGAAACCATATTTATTATTTCCACCAAATCTTGTAGAACCATCGGCTCTTAAAGTAGCAGTGAATAAATATTTTTCGGCTATGCTATAATTTAATCTTCCAAAGAAAGACTGAAGTTCGTCTACTGTGTAAAAAGTATCGCCTGCAAGAGCGGCTACATTTATTCCAGATGGAGCTCCCGGTCTATCGGTGGCTATTTCAGGAAAAAGGCGGTTAACAAATAAACCGTTTTCATCAAAACCATATTGTTGGTAAGACCCCTGGATGGAATTCTCAATAGCTTCTCTACTGTTTTGTAAATCATTGATCATCGCGCCCATGTTCATATCCTGGAATCCCCAGCCACCAACATCGGTTCCACGGCGTTCAAACTCCTGATAAGAATATCCTACTAAAGCATCGAACTTAGAGTTTTCAAAGTCTTTCTCATAGTTTACAGTAAATTCAAAAAGTGTATTGGTACTTTCAATCTCATTAATTTGAGATCTACCGTTACCAGGCACGGCACTTTCGATTCCTTGTATATCTCCAGATATAGCAAAACCTCTATAAGATTCAGCCTTATCGTAACCTACATTTGCCTTAGCCGATAAATTCTCCATGATATCATATTCTGCAGATGCATTTAAAATAAACCTATCGGTTTCAGTTTCATCTTCTGTGAATTTCAGTAAAGAAGTAGGTATTACCTGGCCCGTGAAATCTTCGGGTGCCGGGTCTGGATTTGCAGGTAACGTAGGATTAGCCCTGTATGCCGCTCCCAGTAAATCCCCCTTGAAACCTGAATTGTTAGAAATAGGAGCTCGCTTATCATTTACTCGCGATATACCAGTTTGTAAGGTCAAATTTAATTTATCATCAAATAATCGATGATTAATATTCAATCTACCTGAAAGTCTTTCCATTTCTGAATTCTCTACAATCCCCATAAGATCAGAGTATCCTAAAGAAACTCTATAATTTCCCTGTTGGTACGAATTTGAATAAGAAAGGTTGTGTTCCTGGGTAAATGCAGTTCTGGTAATTTCATCCTGCCAGTCTGTATCTGCTCCTTCATCAACCGCATTAACATCTCCACCAATTGCGCCGTAAGCTTCAAGCCATTCTTCGCGGCCAAGTAAATCATATCTATTTGCTGGTGTAGCAACTCCAAGGTTTGTGCTATAATCGATACGGCTTGCCGTACCTCTACCAGATTTGGTAGTAATAATAACCACCCCGTTTGCACCACGCGAACCGTAGATTGCAGTTGCAGAAGCATCTTTTAACACACTCATGCTTTCAATATCCTGAGGGTTAAGAAAGTTAAGCGGGTTTTTAGGAGAGCTATCTCCAAAACCTGCGTTAGAACCACCTGCAGCCACATTAGTACCAGATAATGGCACTCCATCTACTACAAATAAAGGATCATTTCCACCTCGTACAGAAGTTGTACCTCTAATCCGGATGTTTACTCCGGCTCCTGGTTCTCCACTAGTTGTAGTTACTTGTAAACCGGCTGTTCTACCCTGAATCAATTCTTCAGGCGAAGCAACAACTCCACGGTTAAAATCATCTGCCGAAACAGTCGCAACTGCACCCGTTGCATCCCGTTTTTGGACATTTCCATAACCAATAACTACAACCTCGCTTAATGCAGCGGCATCTTCTGCCATTGTTGCATCAATTGTTGTTCTTCCGTTTACCGGAATTTCTTGTTGGGCATAGCCTACAAAGCTAAATACCAATACCCCATCTGTTGGAACATTGTTTAAGGAATAGTTCCCGTCAAAATCTGTAACGGTACCATTAGAAGTTCCCTTCACAACAACGTTCACTCCTGGCAGAGGCATTTCCCCATCGGTTACCGTTCCCGTTACTGTTTCCTGTGCCTGGGTAAATCCAAAACAGAAAATAGCACTTAGAAACAAACCAATTTTGAGTAATCCATGTTTCATAAATTTAATTTTACAGTTGATTAATTAAACCATTAAGTTGAAGTCCTAATTTAGTAAAAAATTATGCTAATTATAGAAAGCCTTTTAAACGCAAACGTTTTCGTGTTTATAAAAAGCTTAACATTAACTAATAATATT
>VMHT01041209.1_pt1 | contig 10819 bp, 14 predicted proteins | sample 4693611 | NCBI WGS metagenome assembly VMHT01 (sample SAMN12280063, study PRJNA550983) | marine metagenome | isolation source: seawater sampled from same location over 5 years 0.02-0.2 micron viral filtrate | place: USA: collected off the coast of southern California halfway between the port... ... | reverse complement strand
TGATTAAGGGCAGCGACCTCTTGCTCATCTCTGAGCATCTTGCGCACTTTACGAATATTCGTTCGTCCCTTTATTTCTTTAATGTGTTCGATAATCATAGCAATCAATTCTTTGTTTGCACTTGGTACGGCTCTCTTGACAATGGGGGTCAGCTTCATATCTGTATATTGACCAATAGTCATGTTGCCGCTAAACCCTGCGTGGTTCATACGACGTAGAGTATTCTCAAGGATACTGTGGTCTGTAAGTCCCTGCAGTTGCAGCACAGCCGTCTTGCGCACAGAGAAGGGCTCGTCCATAGTTGCTTCTTCAAAGCGGTCTAGAACGTCATCTAGTGTCTGTGAGATACGTTCTATATCCGAGTCTTTAACATTGATAACGTTATCTACATCTTCGATATATTGTTTGTGACCAGAGGAGTGAATCGATAAAACATTCGCATCATAGTTCACAACGTTAGAAGCCCCCGGTCCTTGAATCTCTGTGTTCAGGAAAACGGGAGCCTCTGAGCCAAAAAGCATTCCTTGCTCTTCTTCGGTGAGAGAACGCACAGCTTTTTCAAAGGCTCGGAAGGATGCTTGATAAATTCTCTTGACACCCTCACCACCTTTGAATACACGCGCAGCTAAGTCATCGGTATTACTACCACCTTTCCGCATGTCGCCTTTGTTGCGAGCGTAACGAGCTTCGCCATCAACATAACTGAGATAGATATTGTAGCCATCTGTTTTTTCGGTCCCAACCAATTCACCGCGAGCCGCAGCGCTAAGGATCTCCTCCATGTCTGAATAGGAGAGATCAGGGTTATCGTACAGATGAGCCAAGTGCCCAGCAACGCCGCCTTCTAAAAGGAGTCGCTTACCGCGCTTTCGTGTCTCACTCAGTAGCCGTTTATAAAGCTTGTCATCCATCGTTACCTTTTGCCTCTTCTAGAACTTGCAATTGTTCTTGTAGAAGGACAACTTCATTTTGTAACCGTCGAACAGATCTGCGAATTTCTTTGAGATGTGATTTAGCAATCTCTACTCGCCTTTCATCGGTTCTAGATTTAGGACGAAGCTTTCCCAATACTTCATCAAGAGATTGAATAAAGCTAGCAACAGATGGTGTCTGACCTTCAGTCAAAAACCTTCTTGTCATTTTATCAAAATCAATCGTCTTACGATGCATTCTACTTCGTGCCTTTAATCTTATTAATAGTTGTCTTCTTAGTCGCCTTCTTAGCCGTACTAAGGGGAGGGACATCAGGGATTTTAATTTCAGCAGTTTCATTAACAACGGGAGTGTTGCCATTGACAGTGTTGATCAGATCTTCAACGGTCGTTGTCGCGGCATTGATTCTTTCAAGAAGCCGCCTTCTTTTCCATGCCTTTCCCATTACTGCTTACTCCACTTAGATAGTCTTTCAAAAAGCTTTTCTTGTCGACGTTGGAAAGTCTCTTTGAGATCCTTCAAATTGTCTTTGTCATCCTCAGACTCATCGTCTGATTCCTCGATGGTATCGGTCTGCCCGGCGTTGCGGTGCTGACTAACATCAGGTGAGGCACTTTCTTCTTTTACCTTTGGCTCACACTTGGCTTTTGCTGTGTTCCAAGTTTTCTTTTCCTTGGCACACTTCTGCTGAGCGTCTTCCCGAGATGAGGTTTCTTTCTTCTCATCATCGTCGCGCTTGTACTTGCCCTCTTCTTTTACTTCAGTATCATCATCAGCTTCTTCTAGGTTCTGACCTGCTCCGCCTCCAGAAGAAGTTCCTTGGCGACGATCAGATGATGCACGACCCTGTTCGCGGTCTTTATCATTACGGTCGCCCTGCCCCTCTTCTTGGACATCTTCATCTTCTTCTTTATCAGCCTCAGTGGTAATTGTTGCTTGTTTCATAACCTCGGTAACGATGGCACGAATTAGCTTTTCATGTTCAGACATGGTATATATCTCCTTGTTTATATAATTAGTTTCTTGTAAATTCTTACGCCTTTTTGATTTATGTTGGTCTTCCCAGTCCCTCATAACCATGGATGCATAAGCTTCTTGCTCCATTTTTCTTAAGTGTTCATTGTTTTGCGCATAGCCATCGCCAGCTTCTCCCATCTTTTCGGGACACAAATCCCCACGACAATTCTGTGCATGATGCACAAGCTCATGTGCGAGGGAGCGCAGCATGTCTTTTGGGTGCCGACCATCCACAAACAAAGTTACAGTATAATTACTAGGATTATACATTGCAGTTTTTCCTAAAGGATCCTGCCCATTTGTTGCATCTGTTTCGTAAACAATTCGTGCAGGCTTATCAAACCCAAGATACTCTTGTGCATATGGATAAAACTTTTTAGCCAGCCCGGTAAGGGCGGACATATCCTGTCCCGAATTATTTTCGATTGAACAGCTCATTTAAGCTTATTGATCTTCTCTTGTAGTCGGCGCGCCCGATACTTGGGAACAATCTCGTTAATGATGGAGTCAAAAGTATCCTCTGAAATATTCTCGACTCTAATCTGATTTGCTTGTGCCCATTTCTCGACAGACTTAATAATAACACTGACAGTTCGTTGGTCAATACCAAGCTTATCTCTTGACCTAGCAAGAGCGCTCTGAAGACCGTCGCCTCCCTTGCCCTTGAATACCTTGACAAGCGGAGCATCTTCTGGTGCAGTGTTCTGCACGGTAGGTGGTACTTCCTCGATAGGTGCTTCTTCTCCGCCGGCTTCATCGCCCCCGCCAACACTACATGAATCGATTGGGGCGCCTAGATTATTCTTGTTTCCGGCAAAATCACCATTTGGTTTAGGCTCGCATGTTTCAGGATCAATCTTGTTCAACGCAACAAGATCGGGCTTGCTTGGGTTGGGATCTGGTTCAACAACTTGTACGGCAGATTTCGCGCCCTTCTTAGATGTGTATGAGAATGAATCTCCTTTCTCCACATCCCCTGCGGCGCCTGCTTTATTCCGGGCGCTTCGTCTATCAGCTTTCGCAGAATCTGCCATTTGTGTATCCAGTAGCTCGTTCAAAGCCTTCTGTCCATGCTCAGCACGGTATGCATCTTCAGCAAGACCATACCACATCCATCCCTGAACTTCGTCAAGGACTCCTTCGCTAACAGTTACGCCTTGAGCCTTAAGCTGCTTCTCAATGTGTTTGAGCACTGCACCCATTACTGGACCCTTCACGCCACCCTTGGCTAAGAAACTTTGTAGCCCCTTTCCGCCCTTTCCTTTGAATACAAAGACTTCTCCGCCGGCGCCTTCTTCGCCACCGGCAGGTGCTTCTGCGCCCAAGTCTTCTGCGGCATCTCCCAAGCCATCAACTGCTGTGTCAATTTTCTTCTCCATATCGCCGGGTAGCTCAACAGCTTGATCTGCCTTTTGCAGAAGAGCAAGGATTTTTCTCAATAGTTCATCTGTGCCACCGGGATCTGCTTTCGCCTGTTGAACAACTTCTTCTGGTTCGGGAATAACTTCTGCAGCTTGTGCTGCTGCGGGAGCCTGCTTCTTCATCGCAGGGTCAGTTGCATTTACCATTGACTGGGTTACGTTTGCATAGGCTTGCCAAATATTTTTATAAGGCGCAGCAAAGGCTTTAAGAAAACCGCCGGCACCTTCTCCGGTAGCCGGCTGCCCTGCACCTTTGGATTGACCAAGGATTTCTTTAGCCTCTTGGACATCGGAAGCTGGAAGATCATAATTCTTCGCATTTTTGTCAACCCATTCAGCCAATTCCTGATCGTCCATGTTCATTTCTTTTCCGGTTGCTTCGACCTCTTTCGAGTATTCAAGCATTAAAATCTCGGCTAAGAGATACGCGGCATAACTTGGCCACTTTTGTTCTTTTACAGTTTTGTTGAGAGTCTGCTTCAGCACCTCTTCATTTACGATTGTGCGGATCTGAGATTCGCTGATTTTTAGTTTCATGATGTTCCCCTATAAGATAAAAACTTTTCTTTGCATTCTTCGGTATTATAACAAATGTACTCTAGATGATTGCCCCACGGATCCGTAGTATACACACCATGAGTCCCATCGCGATGCTGTATATATTGTCCTTTATCTTTTGGCAAATCCTCAAGACATTCAACTAATATTCCAACATGTGGTCGATTGGGTCCATGGGAAGACAGCACTAAAGCCAAGGATGTGTTCTCCACTTCCAAACGATAATAAGTATCTTCTTTATGTGTAATTATTCCTCCGCATGCTTCGGTATACCAAGCGGCAGCTTCGTCTAGGTCATCAACAACAATTGCGATGTGGTCTATAGTAGCTGACATGATAAAATCCCGCAGTCACTATAAATAGTTATTAAAACGCTAAAATAACATTTCAATCATCATCTATTAACGATATGAGATTTTGAAATAATTTTTAAGCACTGAGAGCTTTCTTTGGATATCTTTTGCGTGCTAATCCAAAAGACGCTACAATCATTGCCATCCATACCTCTGTCATACTTTGGCAGGGCGTCAATCACAATCCCAACGCCCACCGGAGCCTGAAATCGCTGATAGTCGGTTTCGTTTGATAGTTCGCCGGCAATCCATGGAAATTGTGTATCAAAACTAAAATATGTTTGTTTTGAAGTCACTAAATCCCCTTTATTCACTAATGCCCCTGTAACCCTCTTCGACATTGTTTATACCGCCCCTTGATATCAGTTTTAAAGAAGTAACCAAGAGGCTTCGCTCATATATTCGTTTATTGGTCTTGGTGTTCATGGGAACAACTTTTGCCATGGCTACTTTGCGGATTTCACGATCTTCGACGTATAATTCACTAATGACGCCTAAGCTCGTTGTTTGTCGCGAAGATAGAGGTTCCCCCCCATCTACATCTACAAATCCGGTTTGGTCCCACACCCATTCGGTCCAAGACACTAAATCGCCGATATTTAGCTTTTCGGCATGCCGCCCGCCGAATACAGTCTCTTTTACTTTAAAAACCATTGTAAATTAAATAGTATATGAATGAATAACTTCTAGTAGCGAAATCAGCGCGGATTCGTCTCTCATCCTGTGATCTTCACCGGCTTCAACAAGTTTTGCGCCCGTAGTGCTTGCCAAAAGTTCAGAATCACTATATTTTACGATTCTATCGGTTTTGCAATGCAAAATAGTCGAATTTCCCCTACAAGCACTCCATGGAGCGTATTTTCCCCATGCAGGGCAGATAAGTACCATTGGAACGGTCGTATTTGTCGCCATAGCCACCGCACCGCCTCTTGACGAGCCAACAACTAGGTCTGGTTGCACTTTTTCGAGCATTTCACGCGCTGCATACACCGATTGCTCCCAATCAGTCGATTTTAGCTTAGGGGCGAACACCTCATGCCCATTTTGACGTAAAAATTCACATTTTCTAGAATTTGGGCTTGACATGCGCCCGTGAAGGAAGACAATACGCATTTTAACTCCTATTTTGAGTGTTTATCGGCGATGGATGCCGCAGCCCATGCATCAGGCTTGATTTTACAGTTAAATCCGGCACTTTTGGCAAAACCGGTCAGTTGATCAACATATTTATAGGTTTTTCCACGATTATGCGACGAAACATCGATGTGTACCTCTATATTTGCATCGGGGAAGCGCGTTACTAGCTCTAATCCAATATTTACTGTCTTTGCGACCTCTTCAAAGATGCGAAGCGGCAAATTGTGATACTTTTGGTTGGTGCTGTGCTCCCTATGCCAAAAATAGCGACCACCGCGTTGTTCTCTTGCCCCATGAAGGCAAATAACCGATGCAAACACACACTTATCCCCTTTGATGAAGCTATCGCATCCAATAAAGATGTTACCATCGTTCTTTATGTGCCTTGCAAGCTCTTTTTCAACATTTTCCAAGGAGATGAGATAGCCAGAGCCTGTATGCCACATATTCATACTAATATTATAACCTTATATGGGCTTTTTGTCAAGAACTAATTGTGATGCCCCGGCACTTCTGCCATTTGCTTCTTTCTTTTGTCTAATTCTATCTGCGCACTAACTCTTGCTGCGTCAACATGTGATTTCTTTGCCCCGGCAAGGCTTGCAAGCGCCTTTCCGTACTTTTCTTCGTATGCTGTGGATAATCTTTGCATTAATGCCCTTGTATCGGCAATCTCATCAGCAATTGCGCCCTTTACCCTTTCGCCTTCATCTTGTTTCCCGCCGGAAAGCCAACTTAGGAAGCCTTCATACAAGTCAGCCTCCATTGACATGCCAATATCGCGCATTTCTGTAATAAGCTTAGCGGAGGTACGGAAAGTGTCTCGTACTTTGCCCTCGCTCATCCAGCCGGCAGCATGCTGCTGTGCCAGCTTGGACATAGCACCCTTTGCAGGGGTCATGTGGTACTCAATAGATTGCAAAGACTCAAGCATATCTTTAAGAATCTTGATCATCTGCTGATCTCGTTCTTCTTCTCCAGCCATTACAGTGTTCAGAACCATACCACGCAAATCGTCGGCAGTAACGCCGGCTTTAGTTAACTCTTGACGTACCTTCTTCTGTCTGGTTTGTCCGTCTCCCCACTTCTTCTCTAATAGCACTTCGGCAGTCATATTCTTAATTACTTTCAAGAGGGATTCCTCAACAGCTTCTTTTTCTTCTTCAGCAGGCTCTTCTTCCTTATTGGATTCTGCCTCTGCTGCAGCCTCTTTGTCAGCGGCTTCTCTTTCTGCGTCTTTTTCTTCTGCGGCAGCTTCGTCTTCTTCTCGTTTTTCCTCGGCGGCATCGGCATCGGTTCCAAGAGCATCGCCAAACTCAGGCATGCCAGAACCAAATTCTTCTGCAGCCGATGCTGTCTCTTCTCCTGCTTTGCTTAGGCTCTCGCCTTCGCCGCTTTGGTCTTCCATAGCTTTCTGTAGAGCTTCTGCCGCCTTTGCTTCTTCTTCCGCTGCTTTGCCCGCTTCTTCGGAAGCTTCTTGAGATTGTTTAGCCGCATCTTGCGCTAGCTTAACAAGGGCTTGCTCTTCTTTGGCTAATTCAGTATATGCTTTAGACAGTTCATCTTTTTTATCAGCAACTTCTCCAGCTTTCTCGGCAGCCTTTCCCTTTAGCTCATCAGACTTGGCAATCTTCTCCAGCGCATCTTTTTTCTTTCCGACTGCGCCTGCATAATCAGCTTCTGCTTCGGCGGCAGAGCCTTGTTTGTCTGCTAGTGCTGCTCGGGCTTCTGCTTCTGCGCCAGTTGCGTCACCGAATGCTGTTGCTTGTTCGCCGGCGGTTTCAGCAGCAGCAGATGCTTCCAGATCAGCCTCTTGGACGATTTCTCTTTTTTTGTATAATTCTTCATTGGGTGGTTCTCCTTCTCCGAATCCTTTTTTCTTCTTTTCGGATTCAGACATAAATTGTTTCTTTGCAAGTTTCTCTGCAAAATCCATACTCGACCTAATATAAGTTAATGATTCAAGGTTTACTCCTGCGTTGGCTGCGGCTCGTTGTAAAGCATCTGCGAAGGACAGCCTGCTCCCCGGCGGCTCGTTATCATATATTTCTTCAAGCTCTCTCCACGCTTTTCTATCTTCAGCCGGCATTCTTTTTTTCCAATCTTTTATCTTGGCTAAGCCCATGCCGTCATCGCTAGCGCTACCCGACATGTCTATTGGCTTCCCGCTCCAGTGTGAGGGGCACCCATTAGGCTTAGGCGGTCCTAGTTGCAGCCAGTAGCCATCTGCTCCAGCCGATACGACACCACAAATATAGTCTTCAACATTGCTGGGGTCTGCTCTAAAATCTTTCCAATCTCCGCGCTTGTCTGGCCAGTCTCCCATGTCAACATCGGGGAATTTCGTTGCAACTCTTTTTATAAGTTCTCCAACGGTCAGGCTTCCAATCTTATCATTGTAAACTAGATTTGCAGCTATCTTAATTATTGGCTTTTCTTTTGCACTGAAAATATCTGCAGGACCGGCGTTCTCCCTTTCCATGTCTTTGCGGTCATGATAATTGTCAAGCGCTTGTTGAGAAATATTGGGGCTGTAGTCCGCGCCCATCAGTTCGCTCATCAGTTCATCAACAGCTTCTTTAAGATCATTAATATTCAAATTCATTTTTTTATTCCAATAGGTTGCCTACAGAAACTCCTAGAACCTTATTAATAGCACTCTTGAGTTCTGCAAGTTCTTGTGGTGTTATTATACCATATTCTTGTTCCATAATTAAGAGATTATAAAGCTTGTTCGCAGTATCTCTGCGTACCCTGCTTTCGTTCATGCGGCGCCGCATACCGGTGCGCTTGGGAAACTCTTCTCCAGCTTCAGGTGTAAGCATCTCTTCTTCTTCGGCAGCGCGATCTGTTTGATAAGATGCAGCCAGTTCTTCATCTGCCATTTGCTGTGCCATGCTGTGAATCGGATCGCCTGCCAAGTCATCCAAGTCCTGTTCGACTCGCTCTTGGTTCCACCAGTCTTCGTGTTGGCGAGTAGTTTGATCATGTAATTGCTCAAGCTCTTCCAACGACATTTCGCTGAACTTAATCCAGCGTGGACGCATCCCATTGATATCCTTAAACATATCGGAGATATCAGAAGCGAGAGCATCAAGCAGCTCTTGACCTTCCAAGGGCTGTCCGTATGTTTCAGCTTCAGGTTGATCCACACTCAGGTTTTCTGCGCCTGCCAATACTTCGCGAACCATGTTTTTAATTAACTCTTTCATTTATTACTTTCTCACTGTCGCGGCAAGGGCACGCTTCAAGCTTTCTTTGATCAAGGCTTGACGAAGGTTTTCTCTAAATCCGATTGGATTAGATTCTTCGGGTTCATTCAATCCCATCTCTATAGCTAGGTGGTTTAGAACATCAACTGCATCGTTATGAGAGAGGTTAGCTTCAGCCATCAGATCCATGATTTGATTTGCGAGTTCTTCGACGCTACCGGGCGTGTACTCATGTGAGCCAGCACCGGGAATGGCTTGACCCCAGTTGCCACCGGGAGCCGTTTGTACGTCATCCTCGGTGAGTTTAGATTCTTGCATGCCTTTGATTAGGCTTGGCAGCGCTCTATATAATTTCGTAAGAACGGCTTTGCCGCCGGGAATGCTAGCACCATGCTGAATCACGGCTTGAGCCATCTGCGCATACTCGCCCCTGTTGTCAACCTTCTGAATATATTGGAGAGCAGTCTTAACATCAGACTTTTCTTTTCCGGCTGCTCCACTGTCAAGAGCGCCTGCGCCGGGTGCAGCCTCTTCGCCGGGCTGCTCTTCGCCTTCGCCTGCCATGTTTTCTGTTACTTCTTTAATAAGCTTCTTAAGCTCAGTCTTACTGATTTTCATTTGTGGTATACTCCTGTCGCGACACCGTTCCTATATAAATAGCTTAGAACCCAGATAAAAGAATATAGTAGGGGCAAAAATATAAACTCTGTTGCAAATGTAAATTTTGTGTAACAAAGTTTAGCTAATTAATGAAAGCCTAACTTCAACACTCGGTCTTTTTCTATTCTGATCACATCGCCATCCATGGTTTGAACCACAATGCGTCCGTGCTCATCTTCTGGATAATTCGGCACTTCGATTATTGGGGTGCCACATCGTACGCGACTCATAGATCTGGTTTGCAGATTATAAAAGAAATCATACCCTTCTCCAGAAAGGACGGTATACGGAACGGGCGCCTTGCCTTGCAAGGCAGTTAAGATCTGCTCGACAGTACCTGATAGGCTTGTTGTCGTGTTTGCTGTTTCTTCGGTCATGTTGCACTCCTTTATATTAATGCTGTATTGTATTTAGGCGCGACTATCCAAAACTGCCCGAGGATGACAGACTTAATCTCGGAGAATTTATAATCTCCAATTCGCTTTCGGCATAGATCCAGTCATTGTTTTCTATTCTAACAATATATGAAGGCTCTAACAGAAACCCATCATCAATAGATTCTCGAAAGAGCCAATTCTCAATTACTATTTCAGCCATCTGTTCTAAATGAAAAGGGTCTGCACCACTTATGATCAAACCAATCTTGTTGTGGTTTATATCATCGGGGTATGTGCAAACCCTTACCAAACAACCAACTATAAATTGTCCGTCATCGCTACTGTATTTACGCATTGCATTTTATTGCCCTGTGTCGCCAGTATCATACCCATACGGATCATCGGGATCATAGTGATAAGCAATCTCTACATGTTCATGCGCAGAGGGGATAACGGTAAAGTACACAGTGTTGTCAGAGGACTGATAATACCAATCCCAGTTCAAAGCACCATTAATAAATACGCGCATAGTATCTTCATGCGAGGGAACATATGTTAGTCTGATCGACTCGAATGGTTCTACCTCTGATGTTGCATCCGTCACTCCCGGTGACCAGTCCTCATCACAGATATCTACGATGACGCCGCCGAAGAAGTTTGTTGCTTCCATATATCTGTCGCCAACATCAATTAAGTTTGGAGGACTACCACACACACTGTCAGCTTGAGCAACGTTATTAATACTAGACTGAAAAGCAGATCCTCCGCGCTGTGAACCAAACCAACTGGTCCAGTCCACTACATCGATCATGTGTTGATTACTTTGTTCCTCTTCATCAGATACAAAGACAACCAGTAGTGCTGCATCAGGTCGTAGCCATGTTGTGGCATAAGAATTGTTGACGAGATATTCATATGCTGCGTCAAAGCCTTCTTCCATGCCGCCACGCGCCATGGTGTTATACATATCCATGGCATCATCAATATCGTCACCGGGTACCAACGGGAATTGCGATTCCAATCCTGCGCGTACTGGGTCGCTGCTCATCATTACTAATCTCCACCCGGATTCTGGTAGAGCATTTAACATCGCTTCGATGCCATCCATTAGCTGCGCATCGAATCGATACATAGAGCCTGAAGTGTCGATA
>VMHT01085430.1_pt1 | contig 10820 bp, 22 predicted proteins | sample 4693611 | NCBI WGS metagenome assembly VMHT01 (sample SAMN12280063, study PRJNA550983) | marine metagenome | isolation source: seawater sampled from same location over 5 years 0.02-0.2 micron viral filtrate | place: USA: collected off the coast of southern California halfway between the port... ... | reverse complement strand
ATCAAATCCTCTTCAAATGTGATTCCATATTCACGGCGAAGCAATTCGCTTAAGACTGATGATAACTTTCTTTGCTTTGCTAATTCGGATGCTATGTTTGCAACATCTGAATCAAGTTTGATTGTTCTATGTGTTGCTTCTTTCCTCATTGTAAATCCCCCGCTTTAATCAATCCTTCAACAAGAACCCATGATCCTTGATGACACATAGGACAACCGGCCTTGAGAAAATACTCCGCTTCTTCTTTTGACATAAGGGGATCGAGGCGAACCCCGCAATTTTGGCACATATATTCAAGGCTCATATTTCTCTTCCTCTCTCTCTCTCTCTCTCTCTCTCTCTCTCTCTCTCTCTAATAAAGTGTATGTATGTATGTATGTATAAGAAGGGGTAATCAATAGAACCATCCCTTTTCAAGAGGCCGAAGAAATTGCCTCGTGAAATCTCTTTCTAACTCGATCAAAGAGTTTTTCAGTTCAATTACAATATGCTTCATATGAGGTTGCCATTTTACATCTTCTTCAAGTTCAATCACCTTAGACCTTAATTGACCAATCAATTCATCGATCGATTCAACGGTTTCACTTGTTTTTGATTTCAATCATACCATCTCCATATTCAATGCCACATTTTGAACAAACCTGATCATTCATTTCGCCATCCGTGTTGCCTTTACATTCTTCGCATCCAATGATTATTTCCCATTGGTCAATTGTAATCCTCATTTTTGTGCATCGGTTTGGTTCTTGTGTTTCTCCCATGATCATAGATGTGAGGCTTCCCCTATATGAACAATTCCTAAAATTAGGAAGATAATGAGTGCGTTTAAACGCTCTCATTTCATTCGGAAAATCTTGGGCTTGACTTTAGCCTCTTGAACCGTTGAAAAACGAACACCTATTGATTGATTTTCAAGCGTCTTTTGAATTGCAACTTCATCGATCAAACGAATCAAAGAATCAACCACTTCCCCCTTCAATCCCAATCTTCTCATTTTGTTTCGGAATGTGATTGAATTCTTGTTCCCTATCGCAACATGAAGGGGAATACCATCTCCAATTTTTTTGATTCTCGATCCCGCAATTATGTCAAATTCTCTTGCTCTATTGTTCATTCTTTTTCATCTCCTTTTTTTTTCTCGCACAAGTTCCGCAAATCTCTCGATCACTTCTTGATATTCTCCTATTGCAATGAGTATTTTTGCATTCGTGAATTTTGACCCTCTCCTTCTCTATCCTTTGAGCATGATCGCCGTTTTTCATGTTTCTTTCTTTTTTTTCCCTTTATTGGGGGGCTTTTGGCCAATAATTTGCATTTTCATTTCAACGGTATGATATTTCATCGGCTTTGATAGCATATCGGCTTTTTTAGGGTGAAATTCTTTATCAATCCATTTCGGAAACGGTGCTTCACAAACCATTTCATTTTTTACATCAAAATAAAAATCACGATAATATGGTTTTTTTGAAACGGATCGAAGAACATGATTTCCTTGCCGAACCATTTCTTGAAATTGACTTCTTTCTTGAGAAATAACCGAAGGATCAACTCTTCTTAGAATTGGGGCGAGTGCGGTATATCTCAAAAATGACAAATCAACCGCCGAAAACAATTGTGTGGTGAAAATTACGGTTTGTTCCCAATGTGAAAGGATCCCCGCAACCTTTGACAATGTTCTTGAATTTCCGGTCATTGCATCCCTTGAATTGAAAGAAGCCCCCGTATCATCAACTAACCAAACACTCGATCGATCGACTTTGGCAATATCAACAAAGGCATGATTGAAAATTCTGCCATCAAATTTTGGTGGAAATGCTTCGTCAATGATCACTTGAGGAAACGAATCAAGAATAACATCTCTATTCGTGTTATCAATCACCCATTCAAGCATTGCATAAGCGAGTGAAGTTTTCCCCGATCGAGCCGTTCCAACAATTGGAATGATGCCCGTTCCTAATGCTGAAACATCATTCCCAAATTGGTCTTTGAATACGAATCCTTCTTCAAAGAGCAAATTCTTGATCGAAGAAGGGAAGTCAATCATTTTTATCCAACCATTGCCGACATACCTCTTGAATCAAAGAATCGTATGATTTGAAGTTCCCCTCGGCCTTGAGTATTTTCAATTGATGATGAGTATGCTTTGAAATTTTTATCGTTGCTTCTTGATTTACGGTCATATAATCACCTTGTTTAAACAGTCTTGAAATGGGCGGGGGATCGATTCGGGAAACACAAAAAGCCCTGCACCGAACCAAAGACGAACCGACCCCCCTTGAAAATAAAATCACCCCATTCCATGAGGATTCAATCGGGATTCTTCTTCCCTATCCTCGATCATTTCTTGATAATCATCTTGGCTTTGAGGATCGATAGGTTCGCCTGTTTCAATATCAATGTGTTTTTCTCCATCTTCACGAACAATCATCAAACGATATTGTGGTTGGCGATTTTCATCCGTTGCATAATCGTTCCTCATTAACAAGACCTTTTCCCCCGCTTTCAAATCAACTTGAACCGTTCCTTTGCATAAAAGCCTAGATCCTTCCGTTCTTGGCTTCCATAAAGGTGCAACCTCAATCCATTCTTCTCCCATGATTATTCCTCTTCCTTCCATTCTTTAAGAAAGTTCCTAAGTTTCAATTGAGGGTTGATCAATTTACCTTCAACGCTCTTCAAAATTTCTTCAATTAATTCGGCAGGGATTTTCGATCGCTCAAAGTTTCCTTTCAATCCTTGAGTTCCCGTCGCCATCCCTCGCCTTGCCACTTCATGGTGGCAATGACGATCAATTATTTCACCGGTTTCTTTGTTAAACCGGTAATTCTTGCACATTTTTCTTGGAGTCCAAACATCAAGAGAATTCGTAAAAATATCAGTGGGCTTCATTCTCATGTCTCCATATTTGCAATATGAAACCGTTGTTCGATCACGACCCTTTACAAATGGCATTTTACGAAACATTCCGCGCGGATTTTCAACAAAATAACGACATTGGAAATGATCGATGATTTTCCACATATTTTGAACGACCCGATCGCTTTTCTTAGCGAAATCGCTTTTTGCTTCGGTGTTGTTTCGGTGATGGGATATTGATGCGATTGAATATGTAGTGCATAATGGGGAAGCCCAAATCAAATCGGGAACAAAAGGAATATCATCAACCGAGAGAAATTCAATGTCGGCAACCAAATCAATTCCATTGAATGCTTCAATATCAATTGAAAAAACCTCATGCCCTCTTTCTTCCGCAACTTTTCCAACCGATCGAGAACCGGCAAACATCTCTAAAATTTTCATAAGATAACCCCGTTTAAACAGTTTTCATCTCCGTTTGGTTTGTGTGTTCCCACTGAATTGAGATGTAAGGCCACTAGTATATGAATACTTCCTAAATTTAGGAAGAGTAAGTGGTTGTTTAAACTGCGTCAAGATCGGCAATTATTTCTTCAAATGGGGATTCGGTTTCGCCGGTTTCTTCCGAATGAAGAGTTTCATAAATATCTTCCAATTCTGTTGGAATGATCGAACCATAAAGCACATTCAAAGCCCAATCAACAATATCCGTTGATTTCTTTTCAACTTCAATTCCGATCATTTGTTTTGACATTCGGGACTCCCTCAAATGTTCCTCAAACATTTCTGCAAGCGTAATGTTTGTTTTTAATTCTCTCATTTGATCGAGTGGCGTAAGTTCTGCAAACGGCAGGGCTTTTGCAATAGAGTTCGTGGTATCAAAATCAAGAAGCATCATCCGAATCACCCCCGATCGAGATGAAAGAAAAACAGGGTTTCCAAACATCTCATAAGGGTATTTCCTTCCAATCCTATATTCAGTAAATTTCATCGGCTCATCCATCACACAAACGAGATCCGCTTTTTCTTTTGCCCTTTCCATCAAGAAAGGAATGAAAATAGCCGATCCAATCACCGAAAGGAAAAACCATTGAGGAATTCGATCAAAAAGAAACCAAACAATAACCCCCACAATCAATAAGAAAATCAAACCGGCAAACAAGTATGAAGTTTGGGCGAAAACATCGGCCCAAGTTCTTCCGTATTTTTTGGGTATTTCATCACTCATTCAACCACTTCCTCAAAAAGATTCCGATCGAGATAATGGTTGATTAAAGCCCAATAAATATTCACCGAAAGAAACCAAACAATTGCGATCGAAGCAACGGACACAACATTCTCTTGAAAAACCATTTTCCCAAGTTCAACAAAAGTCAATTCCGGTAAATTTTCTTGGTATTCAAGATAGTTCTGCGACCATGCAAATTGAGATTCAAACAAAACAACATTTTGAGCATAGTAAATGAAATTTCCACTTTCGATCGTCATGTTCAAAGAATTTCCTTCAAAATAAATTTGAATTTCACTTTGGTTTGAATGAGATGAATAAAATTCACCATCCATAAAAACGCTCAATTGCTCGCAATTCGATCGAATGAAAACAGTGTTTCCGTATGCAATAGAGTTATTTTCAAGTAAAAAACCATGTTGCCCCGATCGAGTAAATGCGTAAGCAATGCATTCATCTTGAATTGGCGGTTGTGATTGGGCTTGAACCAATGGAAGAAGGGAGAGAACCACCAAAAGCCCCGCAACCCTAAAACACAACCGTTTGAAATTCTCCCTCATTTTTTTCTCTCCCTTTCATAAAATCACCTTGTTTAAACAATATCCGAAGGATTTACGCCACGAACACTTGAAAGACTTCTTGAAATTCCTTCACTTGGGGATTCAGTCAAACGGCCGAATGTGTTGCCGAAAAGATATGATCCCAAAGCCGGAATACCGCCGGTTAAACCGCCCCAAAGACCGCCAATCCCATTCCAAAACCAATCAATGATTCCCGAACCGAAATCAATGATCCCCGCCCAATTATTGAACAACCAAAGTCCCAAAAGAAGAATGACCAAAAGCCCAAGCGCAAGAGCCAAAATTCCAAATTTGAAAGCGGTTGAGATAATTGATTCTCCGTCGCCTCGATCTCTTGAGGCTTCATTGGCGACAGCCGTTCCCGCAATTGACATAACCATGTTTAAACGACCTTTCACTTCTTATAAATTCTCCAAATGCCACCGACTTTCAAGACTCTCGCCTTGAAACCTCGATCACGATATGAATCCGCCATTTGTTTTGCATATCTCTTTGATTTGAATGCGTCTTTAGAAGTGTAAACTCTTCCATCAAATTTCCTTTTTTTGGTCGCAACGCCAATAACTCGATCCTTTTGGCGTTTCATGTTCCTTTCATATTGGCCTTTAAATTTGGAATTCATTGATTTTTTTTTCATTATTGCCACTTCCTACAAGACCAATAGCCCGCCGAATCTTTCGGCTTCTGTTTTTCGCATGAGTGCCTCGCTCTAAAGGATTTCCTCCGTTTGGGATCATATGCTTTGATCCTCACGCCTCTTTGACCATACATGACTTTCTTCACCTTGCCACCCCCCATATCAGCATACACTTTGAATTTCTTGCGACCATAACCGGCCTCTCCTTTTCTTATGTATGATGGATGATCGAGCCTAACCCTTCGCCCCCGATATTTGCCGAATTTCTTTTTCATCAATATCCACATTCCTCTATGCTTGAAGGAGTGGTTGCTTCATCATCCCATGCAAAACAGGCATAACTTGTAGGGCTTGCACCGTCAAATATGATATATTGACAATTTGATTCGGCCGGAATTTGACCGTCGATCGATTGTGCATCAATTTGCCCATCTCCATCATTGTCGATCCCATCATTGCATTGTGTGATGGGTTGTGTGGTATCATCATCGGTTAGGGTGATAATCCCTCCGAAAATCAAAAGGAAGGCCACGCCCACGATTAAACCACCATTTTCAGCCATTTAAACCACCAACGATCGGTATTCAATAATGTTTGAAATCCATACTAAAATTAGAACCGAAATCCCCAACAGGAAAAAATAACCAACGAAACCGAGTCCACCACTTGCGGAAGCGGTGATCAATGATTCAAATTGAGTGTATTGAACAAGAAATTTGTTTGAAACAACACCAACCGTTCCTCCTGCAAAGCCACGGCCTAAAGCACCACCAAACATTCCTTCGGCCCATGCTTTTCCAACAACGCTTATCGCAATTAAGGAGGTAATCAAAACAACGATCACTTCCACAAAAACCATCACAAACGCCCCTTGAAAAAATTTCTAAATGGATCCCAATAAGCGGTTGAGGCAATGGCAAGGACAATGTTTGCACCGCCCATAGTCAAAAGACCGACATTAGTTGCAAATTCAACTTCTTGTGCTTCAATCTCAGTATAATCTATCGCAATTTGAAAGTTTGAATTTCCGTTGATTGCTACATTTGTTGAGCCTAAGTTCTGTCCATCTTCTCTTTCAAATTCCATTTCAATGATCATAGTTGAAAGATTCCATTTTCCACCATCGGCGAAGTTATACATTTCCCTTGCATCAAATCCATTGAAATCGATCAAGACTTCATACCCTACATAACAACCGGATTGAGGGAAGAAAGAAGGCGTTGCGGTGTAATACCATTTATTATCGGTTTCAGTGATGTATGTAGTTCCAAGGGTTCTTTCTTCGCCATCATAATCGATCGAAACCTTAGTTTTGATCGAAAGTTCCGCCCAACCATCATAGTTGTTGCAATTGTAATGAGTGGGAGTTCCAAGTGGTGCGGAAGGAAAATCAAAAATCGTCAATCTCATTGAATCAACCATTTCTTCTTGAGGTAATTGATTCATCATCAACTCGTTTAAACGGAATGAAAAGGTGTCTCCTGAATCTCCAATCCAAGAACCATCGGTAATGTTGTTCGGGTTTGCCGTTCCGATTCCAAAGTTATCCGAGTCATACCCGCGATAAAAATATGAACCCTCATAAATTAAATTTTGAGTATAGGTTTGTTGAGTTAAAAAATCGTAATATCTCCAATCCGGATCGGCAAATTCACAATTATATTGGGCTTGTGATTCATAAATTGTTCCTAGTGGAGTCCCGCCAAATGGTGGAGTGTAATAAAGGCCGATGGTATCACAATCTCCAAAATAAGAACCCCAATTGACTACATCATTTCCATCTTGAGCATCATAGGATCCTTTGCAAACCCCATCAGTGATATACACACAATCCAAATCCCATGCACTAACATTCGGATTGACATATTGATAATATGCAAAATTATCAATTCCGCCGTTCTCAACCCATGAGAGCGTTCTTCCGGTGCATTCTAATCGATCGGCATTGGGGTCGGGGTTATCGCAAAGTTTTGAATGAGTGAGAAATGATTCTCCTTCGTTATAATACAATTTATCGGGAGGCACTGTCATTTGTTGGAAATCATCATTGTTTGGGTCGGATCCTACATTTGAAACAAATGCAACGGCTAACGGTAAAAATCCAATGATCCAAACAACTGCAAGCAAATTAAATGTGAGTGGGCTGAAATAGCGATTTCCTTTCTTCATGGTTCTCTCTCCTTGATTGTCCCATGAATCGCCTCTTTAATAAAATTCCTCAATTGCAGTTCAATGAAAACCATTCGGCATATTGATCCCGAGAATTGTCTTCCCCGTTAGTAGCCGTTTCTATGTTCCGATATTCATTATCATAGTAGCCATCATCACAATAGTAGTGATACCCAACTCCGCCCAACGGTGGATTCAATTGGATTTGTTGAACCCTCCATTCGTGAAGAGTGATCGAATAAGAATCACTTGACCACATTTTTCCGCTTGGATATGGTGTTGTGCCGTATTCGCCCCCTCCGTCAGCAAATGGGTATTCCCAACATTGATCATCAAAGGCATCGGTTTCACCATCGGAATCATTATCGATCACATCATTGCAATCGGCATGAATTCCGATCACTTCATTGGGAGTTCCCGTAAAAGCAACCGCGACCATGAGGGCAAGGATGAAACCCCCTGCCGTTTTGGAATAGCCGTTCAAAGTTCCCCCTCACTTGCGGAGAAGGGAAACGATACCGGCGACCATCATGGAAGAAAGGAAGAGGATATATCCGTTTGTTGCATCGGAATAGGATCCCCAATCTCGATCACCCGAAATGAGTTCAAAGGCTTCCGTTGAGAAGGCCGTGAAAGCAATCAAACCGACAATAACCGGAGTATATCGGATGAGAGTGTTCACGAAAGGAGGGTTGCCCGTTGAAGTGGTTAGTAGCCCGAAACCTGCCGAACCAAGCAAGACCACAAAGACCCCCGCAGTAGCGATCCGATCGATGAAATCAATTGATCCGCCGTATGCGTCTAATGTTGTTTGATTTAGAGGGTCGGCCGGATCATCGGGATCAAGCACGACGGAAACCGCCTCGCCAATACCCAATGAGAGGGCCATCCACAATCCGCCAACGATAGCCAATGCCATCGCAATATTCTTCACTTGATTTTGCCAACTTGCCATAATAAACACCTTGTTTAAACAGTCTCACACTAGAACGGGGTTATAATGTTATCACTAAACAATATGATCGAAAATCCGCCCGAATACCCCCCCTTTAGGGGGGTATTCACTTTATTTTTTGTCGCCATGTTTCCATAACACTTGAATGATCGAGGACAATTGCCCGATCAATCAACCGGACTCCTTTTATTTTCGTTGAATAATTAACGAATTCAAAAATCCCTTGACTTACTTGTGGCTTTATTCTTGGCGTGAGAGCATTTGAACAAAGGGATTGTTTAGGAAACAAAGAACCCAAGCGATCAATAATTGTTGATTTTGAAAGTTCCATTTCTTCACCGCCATATTCGATCAAGATAAAAGCAACTTTTACCCAAACCATTTTTTTTGAAGTGTAGCAATAAATCATGTTTAAACACCTTCAACCCATGCTCATTGCATCGGGCATATCCATTTGATGCCCGCAATTTGGGCAAATAGGGCATCCAAAAGACTCGATCAACTTGCGACTCATTCGGACTTTGTAATTACCATCTCCGCATTCATAGCCTTCGGTATAGCAAGCAACTTTGACCATTCGGGTTGTTTGCTTCTTTGTTTTGGAGACATCAAAGGAAGAATGTGGGTATTCCCCGACTTTCTTCACCCATTTGTCAATTTTTTCTTTGAGTTCGGGCGTGGCTACTGTTGCGGTCATTTTTCCGGTTAGTCCGACATCAAGGGCTACACGGCGAAATTCCTTCCCATGCCCTGCATCGATCGGCAATTGTGCATGAATCAATTCATGAATCAAAACATCAACAACCCTTGCACCTTCTTCAAGAGAAGGATGAATCAAGATGTGTTGCTCTTTTCCCTTTGAAAAGTGGTGCGAATAGTGCGCGCCAATTGTTTTGTTCTTTTTTCCCGATCGAGTTCCTTCAATGAATGAAACACTAAATTTGATCGGTTGTGTGCTTAACTCAAGGAATGGATAACCCGATTCCGTGAAGTGTGGTATCACGAATTCGTTTGTCATTCTCTCAAGCCATGTTTCTCGGTTGATGCTTTGTGTGTGCATGATCATCCCATAACGCACCCACATATAAGCATTTGCCTAAATTTCCTAATAAATGGGGTTGTTTAAACATCACAAGAAACAACCGCCGACTTCATCCGTTTCACATTCACGAATTTCATCCGGCAATTGATCGACGAATGAAAAGAGGGAAGGTATTTCCCCAAGTTCTTTCAAGCGAATCCTTGAATCCGCCAAAAATCCATGAATTCTTTCGGGGCGGTGTTCAAAATAAATCTCTTCCATCTCGATCGCTATTTTGAATAAATCGGGATCATTTGCTTTCAGTTTGGCAAATCCTTTCAAACCTTGATAGGGACACATCACGCATCCGCTTTTGATAGGGACTTCATGACCACAATCCTTGATAAATTGTATTATTTGTCGCCGACTCCAATCCATTTTGATAAATGGATATGAATTTAAAATCCACTTCGGTTTTTGCCTTCTTCTAGGAATCACTCTTTTTGATTCATCCGTTGAAATTCCAATCAACATTTCAATCAATGGTTTACCATACCGCTTGATGTTTTGCTCACGCAATTTTTGCCGAAAATAAGAACGGATTGGATCGACTTTGTATTTCATAGTGCAAGTCTTGAATCCTACCAATGGAATTGATTTCATTTCTTTGTAGCCTTCAATGATTCCATCTCCTTCGCACACTTCAACGAAAGGTATTCCCAATTTTTCAAGTATTGGTTTCACTACATTCTCAATGTGATCAATGGTTTTGGGGTGTTCGGCCATTGTATTTGAAAAGATGAAACCGTTTGGTTTCTCAATCAATCCTTTTTCGATCGCCAAAAGCATCCCAAATGTTTGAACCCCTCCCCCATAGGAAACCCATGTTTCCAAAATTGTTTCACGCATCTTTTAATTCCTCCAATCGATCAAGAATCTCTTGCTTTCGGTTGTTGTATTTTTGAGTGATTTTCATTCTCTCTTGCCCTCTTGTTTTTGCTAAGAGGCCGGTAATTTCCCAATCTTCTAAACCATCGGTTGAGATGTTGTAATGATCGAGAGTTTGTTTCCTCGCTTCTTCAATTTCATCCTCCATCCTCAATTTCAATAGCGAAAATTCCTTTTCAAGATTTTCAATTTCATTCGATCTCTTAAGTTTGATTAATTTTTCATCTTGGATTTGTTGCAGGTCATTTAATGCCTTTTCGATCCCTTCCCTTTGCCGTTGTAATTCATTCACTTGGCTTTGAATCAAATCCTCTTCAAATGTGATTCCATATTCACGGCGAAGCAATTCGCTTAAGACTGATGATAACTTTCTTTGCTTTGCTAATTCGGATGCTATGTTTGCAACATCTGAATCAAGTTTGATT
>VMHT01016932.1_pt1 | contig 10820 bp, 4 predicted proteins | sample 4693611 | NCBI WGS metagenome assembly VMHT01 (sample SAMN12280063, study PRJNA550983) | marine metagenome | isolation source: seawater sampled from same location over 5 years 0.02-0.2 micron viral filtrate | place: USA: collected off the coast of southern California halfway between the port... ... | reverse complement strand
GAAGTTAAATTTGCAGGTGGCAAACTCCAAGACGCTGGTTAAACAACCAGTCAGGCATCCACTAAATTTTGAACACTACGAATATGTTATTAATAATTGCAGAGATGTGGATCTGCAAGAGATCACATTGATGGGTTATACCAGAAACAGATTAATTAGAAAGTTTGATGAACTTGAAGATGGAGTAACAGGCTCTTACCACAACATACCTTTCCTGGCCGCAGGCACACACGTGATAGACAATGAAGTATGGTATTGGTTTATTGGCACTCCGTTGGCAAATGATTTTTTCTTTCGTATATCAGGAGAAGCAGAAAAACTAATCAGAAATAGTATGACAAAACATCCTAATAAAAAACACCTTGTGCAAGTATGGAGCAGGCACACGCAGAGTGTAAAATGGTTAAATATGTTAAAGTTTAACAAAATTGACCGTTATTTTCAAGGTCATGAAGAAATTTTTATAGTTGAGAGGAAACGAAACTAACCATGTGTGCACCAAAAAATCAATTAATTAAAACAGCATTAATAGGAGCGGCAATCTACGCAACAGGTGGAGCGGCCGCATCGTCATTATTAACCACATCCGGTGGCTCACTAGCCGCGGCAAGTACAACAGCGGCAACCACAGCATCAACTACTTCAACACTAGCAACATTAGCCAATGTGGCAAGATATGCTTTGCCGGCAATTACAACAGCAGGCAATATCTACCAAGGTTATATGCAATCTGCCATGTTGACACAAAAAGCAGGATTTATAGATTTTGAAATAGCAACAACCAAAGAAGCATCTGCTTTAAGAAAAGCAAAACGAAACAGAGCATTGGCAATTGCCATAGGAAAACAAAACGCAAGATTTGGATTAACCGGCACAACATTAGAAGGATCACCGGGAGATGTATTATCGATGACTGCAAGTAATTTTGCAGAAGATCAATACATCGATGATTTTAATACAAGTCAAACAATTTTAAGTAAATCTAACCAGTCAGCAATTTTAAGACAAGAAGCCAAATATGCCAAAGTTGGTGGATATCTAAATGCTGTGTCGTATCTAGGAACTAGGGGATTTGAGGATTTAATCAGTACAAAGATAGATAAAAAAACACTTATAACTGCTAGACCAACAAACGATCAAGGCATTAACGTAGGGGACGCACCGTAATATGAGTAAATTACCACAAGTACCACCTTCAGTGCCAATTATACCAACGTCAAACAGACGTAGAGTAGACATACCAACTTACAGCGGTGGACAACTTACACCAAAAGAAAATTTAACCATGCCAACATTTGGCCAAGGTGCTGTCAACATTGTAAAAAAAATTACAGACCAAACAGCCAAAATAGACACAAACATTGCCAGCGATGTTGCTTTTAAAAAAGGTAAGAATCAGCAGGCAACCAATCAAGAGTATGTTGGTAATGATTTTGCATTTACATTAACAGGACAAGCATACAAGAAAGGTGTTGATGCAACGTTTGTTTCAATGAAAGAGACAGAATTAGAAAATGGATTGAAATTGATGAGGGAAAAATATCTCGAAACTAATGATGTAGATGGATATGTTAAAGCATCGGAAAATTACAAAAACAAATTTATGGAGAATATTCCAGAACAGTTTTTTGGAGATTTCAACACATACTACGATAAATTTGATCAAAGAAATGCTACTGCACTCACAGTATCTAAAAGGTCTCAAGAACTCACAGACGGTAGTTTTAAAATATCTGAACAGTCAAAAACGTTAGCAGAAAGAATATCTGAAAACATAGCATTCCAAGGGATAACAGAGTCGTTAATTGATGATTTGTCTATATTAAACAGAAATAATCTATCACAAAAAGATATTTTTGGTCGAAGTTTAGAAGCACGTACAAAAGAAAGAGCAAATCAAAAAGAAATAATCACAAAAGGTGCCGCAAGGAATGTTTATGATGCAATCAAAAATGATCCAACAGCATACAAAGAATGGCTTAATCAAATAGCAGACGGAAATTGGAATCTAGGTGACCTAGGTGACGAAGAAGTATTTTCCAAAGCATTTCCAGGTGGTGTTAATCTTGATATGGCAGAAAGACAAACGGTAATATCTTATGTTGAAAGTTTGAGAAAACAAGACAAGACAAGCCTAGCGATCGCTTCTGCACAGTTAAAAAATACAGCAACATCAAACAACACTAATTTAACAACAACTGGATGGGACACATTCAGAGACCCGGAAGGCAACATTGATAAATCACGTGCAGTATTTGATTTAGATGCTTGGTTAGCCAATGATGGTGATGCCGCAGTTGGCATTGAGTTATCAAAAAAAAATGCTGTAGGCATTTTTGTTGCTGATCAATTGGAATTTGTAAAAACAGACACAACAACAGCAATACCAAGTAGGATCGCGATATTGCGAGCAGAGATACAAAATATCAATGATTTAAAATTATCAGACGGTGAAAAAGCATTTTACATTGACAGCAGGACATCCGCAATTAAAGCCATGGAAAATGAAATGGAACAAAGAACAACCACATTAAAAAATGGTAATGAAGTTGACAGTTTCATCACACAGAACAGAGTAACTGCTACGGATTTACGTATGTATGATGGTATGGTTGATGTCATGACACAAACTGCTCATTTGAACAACACTTCTTTCTACATGGTCAAGCCAAGCAAGACACAGAGCAAATTAGAATACGGAGCAGTGCAGGTGCATTTTGATAACAAAGACATCAACTCATATATCATTGCCAACAACGACGGGATCAGCAGACAGAGAAGTTTATACTACACCATGTTTAGAACAGGCATCGCTGAAAATAAAGGTGCCACGGATGCGGACTGGGCCAAAGCCAGTTTGAGCGAAAGGGCAAGGAGAGATAGCACCAGTGGAGACACAAAATTGCTGTTCAACATTATAGCAAACTACGACGACATAGGTGAGGCCAACGGACAGAAAGACAAAGAAGAGAAAAACAAATTTTTTGTTGAAATCAGTGAAGGACTGTATGAGTTTGACAATGATTTTGGCAGGGCAAAGAAAGGTGAATTCAACGTGGTTTACGATTACTATCGTAACAGAAAAAACAAGTCCGAGTCTGAAGCGGCCAAACTGGCCAAAGACTACGTGCTAGGTGGTATGATTAGACTTGACACCAACTACGGTGTCACGTATGTTTCACCAAATCATCTAATGGGTGAGTTTGAAGCGTCCGGTGACACGGCAATGAATACAAGTCAAATGGAAAAAGCAAAGAAAGATCTCATAGAACAAATCAACAACACTTACAATAGACCAGAGAGAAGCAGTCTTACAGTAATAGGTAAAAGCATTGACGACTGGGTAGCAGGTGACAGAGACAACTACAAAGTGGTATTGATGGGCAACAGTCTGCGACTGGTAACCAAAGATGTGGGATCAGGATCATTGACAAAATTCACAGTGCTTACCAAAAGACCAAGTGCAGGAAACACTTTGTTCTACACAGATTTAAGCATACCAGTAAAAATATCAAAAGAAGAAATCACAGCGTACGAAGATGAATCTCCCACGTGGGAGTATGATGACACCATCAACGGCATGGGCAGTTTCAAAGAACCAAAAACTGCTACTAGATTGAAAGTGATCACAGAGGTAGGATTAGACGAGACTGATGTTACACCAGTTGAGAAAAAAATAACAGAGACGGCTACGCTTGATGACAAAGCAATAGCGTTGTTCAAACACTATGAGAAGAAAGGATATATTGTGCAAGACGAGGTGGAAGGATTTGACGAAGTTGCAGAATTACCACAAGTAAGAATGTTATACGAGGATCCTTTCAGTCAATCGATGTTTCCAACAAATCCTCCAGATCAGGGCATAGCCAACGCAATAAGTTTAGCATTTGCAAAAAACAAAGGACAGGCATGGATGATTGAATGGTTAATGAGTAAAAGTGAATATACTGGGGGTTCGTCAACGGATCATAGAGAGACTGCAAAATTAACTTTAAATTATTGGAAAGATAATTTTGACACAATTAAAAATTTACAAACAGACACAGACACCCCAACGAGGATGGATGTATTACAGGCTTTAATAACAACCATCAAAGATCAACCAACAATAAGATTTGCAAACGACGGTTTTGATTTTGGTTACACAGGAGAGTAATGGCTCTAGAAACAGTAAGACCCGCACAGGTACAAACACCTAAAAACGAACCAAGGACACCAGTAGGAACATTTGAATCGTTAAAGGCTGGTATCAAGTCAGGTTGGGAATACAACACAGTATTCAGCCTCATACCGGATGCCATACAAGGTCAAGAAAAGGCCAACAATCCTTTTGACCAAGTTGATCCGGATTTATACAACGAGGGACATCCTTTCTACATCGAGGACCTGCCCCATGACCAAGGTGTCAGTTACAAACACCTGTATGAAATGTTCACATCAAGACAAGAAGCGGCCAAATATGCACAAATATTCCAAGACGGTGGACTGCTTGATAAAACAGCATTCGTGGCAGGAGCATTTGGCACAGCGGTGCTTGATCCAATCACTTACATACCTGTTCCGTTCCTAAAAGGTGTTACAAGTTTTGGCAAACAAGCGTTGGCCATAGGTGCGTTTAATGCCGCTTTAGAAGTGCCATTGTATCCGTTGGTTAATGAAGCATATCAACAGAGAGGCCTAGGCAAATACGAATATGAAGAATTAGTACAACAAATGGGATTGGCTTTTGTGGCAGGTGGTGGATTAGCAACCGCGATGAGGGGTGGTGGATACGGACTTGCAAAGATACGTGCGGCTAGATTAAAAGCATTAGATCCATTAGAAAGAGAAGTACAGAATCAAAAAGTTCAATATCCTAATTATGATTACGACAACACAGTAAGAGACATGATATCAAAAGACGTGTTGAAAAGAAATCAATTGGATTTTGACAGCATTAGAAAACACACGTTTATGACTAACAGTGTAGAAGATTTTTGGGTTGACACAGCCGGCAGAAGAAAATTTATTGTGGATGATGTTGCTGACAATGATGTAAAAATTACAAGTCAAGCAGATCAAACAAAATTAGTAGAAGGCAAAAGAGACAGCATTTTAAAAATTGCAAAAAGTTTAATAGATAGATCAGATGAATCTAAAGGTGCATTAAGATACATTTTAAAAACTGCAGAAGACGGCAAGTTGTATGATTTAGATCTAGCAAATCTAAAAAAATGGATAGATACAAACATACCGGGTGCCCAGGAAAGATTGACTGCAAAAATTAACTCATCAAAACCATTCTATGATCTTTCAAAATATATTAACAAATCTTTAAAATTCAAAGCAGATCTCGATGCATGGGACAACGTTTTGTATGACAGGGGCAAGACTTTTGAGATAGTGCCTGATCCTGAAAAAGGCATTGACATTGAAAACAACGTTGGTAAATTTTACAAACTGAATCGTGTTGAGTTTGACCCAGCGGTAGAAACAGCAAAAAGTTTTAGGGACAGACAGGAAGTGCGTAGGAAACAATGGGCTAATGAAAAAATTAATGCCAAAGGCCAGAACAAAGAATTGTTTATGTTTGAAGGCAAAGAATACAACATAAGGGCCAAGTTTCCAACAGAAAGCAAGACAGGTTTTCCAGAAAGGGTTTTGGTAACAGACATACAAGAAAAGAAAAGTATACTGTTAAAAGCCAAGGCCAAAGAAAGTATCAGGAGAGAAGCAATGGCCAACGACAAAACAAAGTCAAAAGACACTCCGTTGTACGATCCCGAACACCCAGATCATGATCCAGGAAGATTTGAAAGACAAGAGGCAATAGCCAGCGACAGAAAAATTGGCATAGATAGACACGAATCGTTTAATATTAGACAAGACCTTAAGGCAGAATATGGTGATCCTATAACAGGTTATCAAGCCGCTTCAAGAGAAATGCTAGATATATATGGTGAGCCTGTGTTGACTGAAATTGGATTTCGAAATGTAAACGGAATGTTAATTGATGACGGATTACCAGCAAGACCGTTAACCGCAGGAGAAACTGCAATTAGAAACGATATTTTAGAAAAATATAGAGCAATTGAAAATGACGTTATAAAATACGAAAAAGACACAGCATTGTGTTTAAGGACTAACAACACTAACTTTTAGGAGAAACTATGGCATACAATGATTGTTTGAATATATTAAGAAACGGATATAAAAAAGTTGGAAAACCGTTTGACGAAAAAACAGCAACACAATTTTTAGATGAATACAAAGCAGAACAGAGAAGATTGCAACTGCTAGGTTTTAAAATGGAAGATGCAATTACCCCTAGAGAGATGCCAAAATTTATAACATCATATGTTAATCAACGAGGTGAGGTTATAAAATTTGAACCACCAAAAATGAACTACGAAGACCTGTTCTTCTACAGGTACCAGCAAGAATTGAGTCTGGTGCAAAGGGCCAAAGACATACAAAAAATGACCAGCCTCAAAAAGGCACTGGACATGGAAAAGAATTTTGAACAGAACATGAATGATTTTAGACGTGTATTCAAGGACAAACAGACCGAACATGAGACGCTGTACAAAAAACAGGGTGCGTTTCTAGGTTTGGTAAACATCAAAAAAGATTACAACATATTGGACATGGAAGCAGACGTGGCAGTTGGACAGGTGTACGACACAAACTTCACAAGGAACAGCATGCCGCTAGATATAAGAATACAAAGAAACGCGACCAACACTGATGCAACGTTTGTAAAAAAAACTAGAGAGGTGCTGGATGACCAGGAGTGGTCGAACTGGTTAGAGGATAAGGAAAACAAAAGAAATTTCATCAAGGAATATTCACGTTTGAAAAAATCGTATGACTTAGGTGAGGACATATCTAAAGTGGGTGCCACAGAATCAGGTGACGTGCAGGCAAAAAATTTAGCAGTTGAAGTGTTGAACATCTCTAGAGACACACTGAAAAGATTTGAGGAAACAGGCATAGACACACGTAATTTTAAACCTTTCAACATCAAGATCGTTTGGAGTGAAAGCCAGTTGATCAAGACCGGTAGGAATGCTTTTGTTGATGACGTTGCTCCTAGGATATCCGATGTGATAGGAAAAAATCTTGATGAAAGAAAACAGTTGGCAGGTGAGATATGGGATCACATAGCCAGAGACAAAGGCAGTTGGCATGACGTGGACGCATTTTTGCAAAATTACAAATCTAGGACCGCGGAGGGACTGGAATACGACACATACCATTTGGAATTCAACAGCGGTGATGATTTTATACACATACTAGACACATACAACCCAACCAACAGGGTGTCACACGCTATACTGCGTATGATTGAGTCAAATGCAGAACAGTTGGCATTGCGACAGCATTTTGGGGCAGATGTTGAACTAGGAGTTTCAAAAATGATTGCCAGGTGGAAAGAACGTTTTGGTAATAATTATGAGAAAGTCAGCACCTATCACAAAGCCATATTGACCGATGCTGAAGACTACATAAACGGAATCAAAAACCCAGCAATCAGAGATGTGATCGGTACACCGGCTCGTGTAATTTCAACAGCAAGGACCGTATTGGCAGGTGCCAACTTGGGTGGTGCGGTGATAACATCTTTCTTGGATTTATTGACACAACTTTTTGGAGGTCACAGAATATTTAAAATGACCGGTCTGGATGCACTACGTACAGCGTTTAGGATCAGACCAGAGACATTGGACAAACAGTCACAACAACAACTTGCAAAATATTTTTCAACATTTGGTGAAGGATATATAAATTCACCCGCGGACAGATATGCGTTGCTGGACAGTTTCAGGGATCAACGTGGTCCACAAAGATTTACCAGCGAATGGACGCACAGGGTATTAACATATTCTGGATTGAATAGGTTGACAGAAAGCGGACAACAGGCATCGGGTCTGGTGTATCACAGATACCTGTCCGAATTGGTCAGAGATGTGCAATGGAAAGATCTAGATCCAGAAATAAAAAACAACTTGACAAAATACGGATTGAATGAAACAGATTGGAAATACATCAAGGATCAAGACATATTCACACAGGACGGTGATGTGGACCTCTACAACACAAAATTGCAAGGTGCACAAGGTGAATACAAACTAGACAGCACCATACAGGACAAATGGACAGCAGTGATAAAAGATGCAGTTGACACCATGGTCATTAAACCCAGCGAATTTGACAGACGTGCAACAGCATTGTTCATGAACAAAGATCAAGGGTGGGCAAACCAATTGATTAGATCAATGACCCAGTTCAAAACTCACCCAATCACTTACACACGTAAAATTTATATGAGAAAATTTTTTAGAAAACAGGCAGAACTTTCAGGCAAAAAATACACACATGGTGACAAACTTATAGACATCGCATATCTTACCGCTACAAATTTCTTTATGGCATACCTGGTAAACGTTACAAAAGATTTTGCCAAAGGAAAACAACCGCAGAACTTATTGACAGCAGAAGACAGATACGCGGTCATGGAACGAGCATTGATAACAGGAGGTGCATTGGGTCTGGTCAGCGACACGTTCTTCAATCTAGCATCACCCCTGCTGGAGCAACTGATGTCACCAGAAGAAAAAGTAAGATACACTAGACCAGAAGTCAACAGGTTGTTTTTAGGTCCGTTGGTGCAAGACATCTACAACTTGATACAGGACACATCAAGCATGGGTACCGGAGGAATACAATACGCATATGGATTGGAAGATTCAGAGTATTTCACACGTAACGTCGGCAAACTGGGAAAATACGCATTACATTTAACCGGTGCAGAAACATTTGTGGGAACAGCATTGATCTACAGACTGTTGGTCAATGAATATATTACACAGATGATTGATTATGACGGTTACAGAAGAAAACAAAAAAATTTGCAACGTGATGCAGATAAAACCAGAGGTGGTGAAGTAAACAATTTCATTTACAAAAATCTAGGCAACGCATTAGGCTTGCAATAGTAATAAATATTAGGAGAAAAAGGAAGTTATGACAACATCGACAACAACACCAAGACTTAGTTACACAGCAGACGGTTCAACAGCGGCATTCACATTTAACTTTGAGATTGCAGATAGTTCATCTATCGCTGTATATGAAGGTGCTACTAAAAAAACATTAACCACGCACTATACTGTATCATTTGATTCAGGCACTTCAGGCACAGGAACTGTTACATTTAACAGTGCACCAAGCTCAGGAACCATCACTTTAATCAGAGACACAAACCTTGCAAGAACAACGGATTTTGAAAATTCGGGTGCTTTCTTGGCTTCCACAGTAAACACAGAATTAGACAGGTTATCACAGGCAGTTATTGATGCCACAGACAAGATTGAAAACAGAGCAATATCAACTGTAGAACCAAACACAGACACTGCCACACTAACAATTCCTGCCGCGGCAGACAGAGCCAACAAAGTATTAAGTTTTGATGGATCAGGTAATGCACAGGTGACAACAGATGCAGGTGGTGATGTAACACTAACAGGTTCACAAACATTAACCAACAAAGCCATAGACGCAGACAACAACACAATAACAAATTTAGAAGTAGACAACATCAAAGCGGCAACGCTGGTAACGGAGTCAGAGGGCATCGCATCCAATGACAACGACACAACACTACCAACCTCAGCGGCAGTAAAAGACTACGTTGATACTAACACAATTACAGCCTCTGAAAGTGTAACATTAACAAACAAAACATTAACAGCACCCATCATAAACGGTGCAGTAACTGGCAACGCAACATATGCCACAACTTCAACATCAGCGGATGCTTTCAAAACACCAACTTTAAAATTGCAGGGTGATTCCGCAACAATACAATCAATTGGCACAAACCAAGGTATAATTTTAAGCACAACAGGAACTGGTGATGTATCTGCCACATCAGACATCATAGCAAATGGTGATTTGATAGCCACAGGCAGAGTTAGATCAGATTCATTAGCATTGGGTAATAATGCTGATAATGCCACACTAGTGGGATTAAGATCCAACGAGAACATAACGATAGATCCTGCAGGCACAGAAACAGTTGAATTAAATGCTAACACCAACGTAACAGGCACATTGGCAACAACTGGCACGATTACTCCAGGTGGCAACATACTGTTGGACGGCAACAAAGTTACAGGTGGATCAACTGCGGCACCAAGTGCGGACGGTGATTTAGCCAACAAGAAATACGTGGATGATTCATTTGGAGCATTTACTGCCAATGCAATATCACAACTTAATTCTAGTGTTGTAGTAACAGATTCGGGAACAAACGGCAAGATAGCCATGGTAGCAGACGGTACTGCGGTTGCAGACGTAACATCAGCGGGTGTTGATTTCAAAGACAAAAATTTATCAAATATTGGTAGCGTGACATCAGATGGTTATTCAGCACAGTCTGGACAAGACTTCCATGTATCATTGCACAATTCACTTACTCCAGGGTTTGTTATAGAAAATTCAGGTGGTACGGATCTGATACAGATTGATACCGACTCAAGTGGAGACACAATTAAAATTGGTTTGGGCACAAACACAGTAACACAATTTCCCAAAGGTTTCACAGCCAACGGCACTGCCACGTTCAGTGGTGGCACAGTTGCAATTGACAACCTAAACATATTTGACAACAAGATAACTTCAGACTCAAATGCTGACATCATACTAAGTCCAGGTGGAACAGGCAGTGTCGTTATAGACGATGCCACGTTGGTAGGTGGTAGTTTATCTGCTACAACATTGGCAGTCACAGGTGCTTCAACACTGGACGGAGTGACTGTTACAGACAACACTATTTC
>VMHT01200248.1_pt1 | contig 10822 bp, 9 predicted proteins | sample 4693611 | NCBI WGS metagenome assembly VMHT01 (sample SAMN12280063, study PRJNA550983) | marine metagenome | isolation source: seawater sampled from same location over 5 years 0.02-0.2 micron viral filtrate | place: USA: collected off the coast of southern California halfway between the port... ... | reverse complement strand
GAATTTAAAATAACACAAAGTATAGAAGGAGGAGAATCAATATATTTAAATAATGATGAATATTTATCTTCTAGTGAACCAATAAATTTGGGCAATGGAATTACATTTTCATTTTGGTTTAAAAGAGATGTTAGAAGTACTCATGATATATTATTTGCAATTGGTACTGATTTCTTTTTAATGTTACTTCCAAATGAAAATAAATTTTATATTTCAAATACAATTGGTGGTTCAGAAACATATGCTTTTCCTTTAATGGAATCTACATTAACATCATCAAAATGGTATCATTGTGTTTTTTCAATAGGAAAAGATAATATAAATTCAGAATATAAAATATATATAGATGGTAAAGAAATAATATTTACATTAAATAAAAATAATACAAATACAAAACCATCAGGAAATTTATATATTGGTGGAAAAAATATAGGAATTTATCATAATGAAACTGGTAAAGATTTTGATGGTTATATTGATGATTTTAAAATTTATAATAGAATATTAAATTCATTAGAAGTAGAAGAAATATATAATGAAAAATATATTGAGATAAAAGATATTGATAATAATTATAAATATATAGCATTTAAAAATGATGGTTATAATCAAACAGGTTATAATATTACTTTTCCAGAAGAGGTTGAATGTGATATTTTAGTAATTGGTGGTGGAGGCGGCGGTGGTAATAATGGACAAGGTGCGGGTGGTGGTGCAGGTACTTTAATATATACAACAAATAATAAATTATATGGAGATTACAATATTAAAGTTGGTAATGGTGGTATAAATACAGGTTGGAATACACCAACAAATTATGGTGTAAATGGATATGCAAGTGAAATATATAAAAATGGAACAATATTATATAGAGCAAGTGGTGGAGGAGGTGGTGGTACTTGGAGTACATCTGATTATATAGCACAAGATGGTGGTTCAGGTGGAGGTGGGGCAGGTAATGGTAATGGTGGAAATATAGTATCTACAAATGTAATTGATGGTAAAATAGTAGAAATAATAGATAGTAAATATGATAATACAGGTTTTAATGGTAATTTAGGAGTTCATTCATTAAATAATACAGGATGTTTTGGTAACAAAGGAGGTGATGAACCTTCTACAGGTTCAGGTGCATCTTGGGGAGCAGGTGGTGGTGGTGCAAGTCGTGTTGGTGAAGATACAAAAGAAACAACTCCACAACAAGCAGGTAATGGTGGAGATGGTAAAAAATATAATATAACAGGTAAAGAGAAATATTATGCAGCAGGTGGTGGAGGAGGTATTCGTTCTTATAGTACAGAATTTACAACATCTGCAATATTAGGTATAGGTGGTTTAGGCGGAGGTGGTAATGGTGCAGGTGGTTATGCAGGAAATAATTCTTCATTATTAGATGCAAGTGGTTATGATGGAGAACCGAATACAGGTAGTGGTGGTGGAGGTGTTGGTGCTATAACTTATCAAAATTATAAAGGAGGTAATGGAGGTTCTGGTATAGTAATTATAAGATATAATACAAAAACAACTACAAAAGGATTATTACCTCGTGTAACAACATCAAATAAAAACGATTTATTATATTTTGATGGTAATAAATGGACAAATTTAAAAATAGATAATTCATTACAAGTTACAAATGATAATACATTGACAGTTAATACCAAATATATAGATAATAAAGTGTCGGAATTAGATAATAAAATAGAAACAAAAATAAATTCAATTGGTACAACTCTTAACTTTTTAGTTAATCAATTTCATAGAGAATATAAATTTGGTGTTACAAATGATTCAATATTATTATTTACATTAACAGAATTACCAGTATCTGCTTCTGCTATTTTAGCAGAAGTATTTTTTAGTAAAGATAGTTTTACAAATGGAGATCATCAAAATCATAGATTTGGAAAAAATCATACTAAAATAGATACATGGATTACAGGATATAACTCATCTAGTCCACCTAGTGCTAGTTTTAATGCAAATGGTATAGATTTATCTCAAGAAAATACAGTTGAATTAATAATGCATGGTGAAAGTGATAATTATAGACCGAATTTTGGTAAATGGCATTCATCTGTAATTATACCATTAGATGAAAATAATAAAATATATTACTCAAATTATGGCAACAGTGGTTCAGAAGGTTGGATATATATTAAAGTAAGAGGATACTATATTTAAATATATTTAATATAAATATATATATATATATATATAATAACATATTATATTAAATGATAAATAATATTATAATTATTATTTTACTTATAATATTATTTTTTTTATCAATAATTTTAATATTTGAGAATACAATTAATAATAAAAAAAAAAGAAAACTTTAATATTATTATAAATAAAAGATGTGATTCATTTAAATTTTATAATAAAACATATTGTTATCCAGGTGTCAAATGGTAATATATTAGCAGAAAATGATTTACATTAACAGAATTACCAGCTAATTCTAAAGCAATATTAGTAGAAATATTTTTTGGTAAAGATAGTTTTACAGATGAAGCTCTTCAAGTTCATAGATTTGGAAAAAACCATAAAAAAATATATACATGTCAACAAGGTGAAAATACATATCCAACTAGTAGATTTAGAAATGGACTTATTGTTGTAAATATAGGTGATGAATCAACATTAGAAATAATTGTACATGGAGAAGCTGATAATTTTAGGCATTTTATGGAAAATGGTTTTCATTAATTATTATATCTTTAGATACAAATAATAAAATATATTATTCAAATTTTGGAAATAGTGGTTCAACATGATGGATACATATAAAAGTTCGTGGTTATTATACATAAAAAAAATTATTATTATTTTATATAAATATATATATTTATATATTTAATAGATGAAATTTATAGATTTATTTTGTGGTATAGGTGGTTTTCATCAAGCATTAAAAAAATTTAATACAAAATGTGTTTTAGCATCTGATAATGATAAAAAATGTCAAGAAATATATAAAATAAATTATAATATAGAAGTACAAAATGATGTTAAAAAAATAAATCCAATTGATATAGAAGATTTTGATATAATTTGTGGAGGTTTTCCTTGTCAAACATTTTCAAATGCAGGTAATAAAAAAACATTTTCAGATGAAAGAGGTTTATTATTTGATGAAATTATTAGAATAGCAAAAGTTAAAAATCCAAAATTTATTTTTTTGGAAAATGTGAAACATATTTTAAAAGTAGGTGATGGTAAAGTTATTAAATATATTAAAGAACAATTAGATGAAAATAATTATATTTTACAATTATTTAATATGTCTCCTCATAAATATGGAATACCACAACAAAGAGAAAGGATATATTTTGTATGTATAAGAAAAGATATATATAATGGTTTAGATATAGAACTACCTATTTCTAATAAAAAAATAATATTTAATAATTTTCTTGATAAAAAAAAATATATAGATAAAAAATATTATATAAAAGGAGATATTTTAAAAGTATTAGAAGCATGGGATGAAATGATTAAAATATTTGAAGTTGGTGAAAAAATATCACCAACTATATTAATACATGAATTTTATATAGATGATAGAAAAAAAAATTTTGATACTTATCCAAAATGGAAACAAGATTATATAAATTCTAATAAAAAAATTATTGATAAATATAAAGATAAATGGGATTCTTGGTATAAAAAACACAAAGATATTTTACAAAAAAGAGAAATATATGGTAAATTAGAATGGCAGACTGGTTTAATTAAACCTAATGATTCAATTTTTAATTATTTTATTCAAATAAGACAATCTGGTATTCGTGTTAAAAAAGCTGAATATTTTCCAACACTGGTAGCAATATCTCAAATTCCAATATATGGTAAGGAAAAAAGATATATAACACCTAGAGAATGTGCAAGATTACAGTCATTTCCAGAAGATTTTATAATGTCTGAAAATGATAATGTTTCATATAAACAATTTGGTAATGCTGTTAATGTTGATAATGTTGAAACAGTTATAAAAGCAACTTTTCAACATTATAATATTTTATTTTAATAATAGTTTATTATAAAATATCTTTATTTTTTATATTAATCTGTATTGGTATTTGCATTTACTATCTCTATTATACCAACCAAACAGAAAAATGGGACATGATTATTATATTTTTATAATAATTTTGTCTCATTTTTCTGTTTGGTTGGTGTAATTATTTATAAATTTATAAATAATTATTTAAATCAACATATTCAAATTTATCAATACTATAAAGTTTTTTGTTATTAATATTATAATAATTAAATATTCCTTGTTCTTCAATCTTATTTGGTAGTTCTCTTAAATAAGTTCTATATATTTTTAATTCTTTTTTATAATCAAATGGATAATCTTCTAATATTAATATATCAGATAATTTTAATAATTTATTTCTTTCATCTCTTATTTTATTCATTATAATATTAATATCGTGATTTGCTTTATCTTTGTTATATATAAAATAATAATCTATTTTTTTTTCAAATTCTAATATTTCTTCTAATGTTTTATTTTCATAATCAAAATTAAAACTATTTCTATTATCTTCAATATAACATCCAACAGGATGTGATATTAAATCTTTTATTTTTATATATATATATTTATTATTATTAATATATTTTGATATATCATATGTAAAAAATCTTTCTTTTTTGTCATTTGTAAAATTATAAACTAAATATTCATCCATTATTATTATTTATACATTTTTTTTATTTTATTTTTAACTTACTAATTCAATTAATGTATAACCTATATAATTCCATATATATCCGTTATCATTTGGACCAATATTAAATACTAATTCAGAACCATTAAATGATAAATCTAATCCATAATCTGTACGACCTAATAAATCATTATTAACAGATTGCACACCATAATCCCAAGTTGCAGGATTATTATAAGTATTATAAGTTTCCTTTAACATTATACGAGAATATCTTGTTGGATTATGTGTCCAATGCCATAATGCACCCCAATATCCTTTAGGTTGTATTATTAAATCTATTAAACAATATTTTGTTGTACTACCTCTCCATTTTGGTGAATAATTTATATGTCCTCTTTTATGTCCTAAAACACTATCATATGATGTTAAATCAAAAGATGAATTATATTTTACAATTGTTGTTGTATTTAATAATAAATTATTTTTATATATCCATCCTGATAAACCTATATTTCCTGATATATCTAGAGTATAATTTGGATCTGTATTTTTTATACCTACATTACCGGATGGTGATAATATTATATCATCATCTGCATCATTTTGTGTTCCTATTATTAATTTTGCAGATTCACCACTAGAATTAATACTATTACTATCTTGATATTGAATATAACCATAATCACTACCTTGATTTACACAACTTTTAAATAAAATACTTGATGCACCACTATTATTACCATGTTCAAATATTAATGTTCCATTATATGCTGATACTGTAGTACCAATTTCTTCATATATATGTAAATTACTTTGTGGTGAAGAAGTTCCTATACCTACTCCTATTTTATCTAAATGCATAATATCTAACAACTCTCCACCGTGTGTTTTAGTTGTTTGAAATTTTATATTTCCACCAGAACTACCAGTATATGCACCGTCAATTCTTATTCTCGAATAAGTACTTCTACCGGATGATGCACCACCATGTGCTATTATATCAACTGTTGTATTATGAGCATTCCAAGCAGTTCTTTTATGAACTTTTAAATATGGTTGAATATTTTCCCAAGTATTCCAATATCTAGAACATAAGCTAATTGTATCAACATCTAAATCAATATTATCTTGATTTTTAATTTCATTTGGAAAATATGATACTAATGGCATATTATTAAATGTACATATATCTATATTTGTATTATCACTTAATCTAGTTCCTATCGATGATGTATTGCAATATAATATATCATTAAATGATCCTGTACCATTAATATCCAATTTATAATTTGGATTTGTTGTTCCTATTCCTACATTTCCATTTCCTCTTTTAATAAATATACCACAATTACTATCTGTAGGATTTGACTCTTCTGTTCCACCCCATATACCTAAACCTTCACTATTTGAAGAACCACATAGTCCTAATCCATAAAAATTTTTTCCTAAATTATCATATAAACTAATAACACCTTTATTAGATGCGGTGAAAGCATCACCTGCAGTAGTTCCCATATCAATTTTATAATTTGGATTACTTATTCCAAAACCTATATTTCTATTATTTTTTAATGTTAATATTGAATTATCTACTGTATTATCGTGTGTTCCATTTGAATTTGTTGTATTACCCCAATAAAATTCTAATCTTCCATTTCCTGTATCATCATTATTTCTAATTGTAAATGCTTCATTATGTCTTTTTGAACTAAATCTTATTAAATCTCTTGTACCATCTGTATATATATGATTTCCTATAGTTAATAATGTTTCTGGATTTGTTGTTCCAATACCTACATTACCATTTGAATTTAATTGCATTTTAGTACTATTTTCAATTCTAAAATTCAGATCTTTACCTGATGCACTATTTAAAAAAGTGCTACCATCACTACTTTGTAATAATCCATATTTATTTTGGTTATTAACTAAAGCTGAATGTATAAATCCACAATATGTTGTACCATGTCCTATATCACCTATAACTGCATTTTCTAATCTTACTTTTTCATTAACATCTAATTTATAAGAAGGTAATGTAGTTCCTATACCTATTTTTCCATCTTGTGTTATTTTATATAATATTTCATTTGATTTTTCTATTTCTATTATATTTTCTATATCTGAATTATGTACTATTTTTAATGATGGTCCATCTGCATTCTCGCTATTTATTTCTAAATTTTCTGTTTCATAAGTATTTGTATTTATTATTGTTGTTTCACCATTTACATTTAAATTACTTGTAGTTAATGTTCCTGATATTGTTATATCATTTGGTAATCTATTATTACTTATTTTACCCGATACTATATTATTAGCATTTAAATTTGTTAATTGTGATCCATCACCTATTATATTTCCCGTTGTTTCTATATTTGTACTTATTCCATTGCTTAATAATGTTCTAACATTTGTATCTCTATATTGTGCAGAACCACTTATTACTCCATCACTATTTATTAATATTGTTGTTCCGTCCACTTTTACTCCTCCTAATTCTGATGTAGTTGCATAAGGTAATCTTTCAGATGATATTATACCACTAGTTATATTTGTTGCTTCTATATTTGTTATATTTGAACCATTTCCAATTATATTTCCTGATGTTTTTATATTACTATTTATACCATTATTTAATAATAATAATACATTATTATCAATATATGAACTAAATAATATGTTATTTTGTCTTAAATTACCAGTAAAATTAATATCACCATTTACATCTAATCTATAATTATTTTCAGATATTATATTACTATATCCTATATATAAATTTTCATTTATATTAAGAGAATCTTTAATATTAAAATCAGGAACTTCCATAAATTAATTTATCTACATAAAATAAATAAATAAAAAATGATAATATATTTTTACTTTTTATTTTATGGAATGTACAAAGTGTAAAAAAAGATTAGATATTTCAAAATTTTCATATAAAAATAAAGAAAAAAATATTTTATATTTTCATTGTGATAAATGTAGAGATAAAATTAAATCTCAAAAAAATAAAAAAAATATTGAAATTGATAATTATAATTTAGTTAAAAAAATGAATTTTGTTATTTGTAAATGTGGTAAAGAATATATTGCTTTTAGAGATTATCATATACAAAGACATGAAAATAGTAAAAAACATATTAAATATATTAGTAATAATAAATAATAGATATGAATATAAATTCTAATATAAGTATTATTGATTTATATTTTAATAAAATGGAAAATATATTAAATAATGATTTGATACATAAAATTCTTACTTATATTAATATTCAAATTATAAAAAAACAAAAATACTTTAAAAATATATTAAATACTGAAATTATTAAATATAAAAACATATATTATAATGATAATAATTTTTTAATTTATAGAAATAATAATAATAATATTTTATTAAATAATAAAAATAAAAAAAAAAAATCTAATTATAAACTTATTAAAATGGATAATAATTATAATAATATATTAAATTCTTCTAATATTAATTACAATTATGATAATTTAATTAATTCTAATATTATTTTTGATAATATTGATGATAATATTATATTAGATAATATTTATAATAATATGAATTCAAATATTAAAATTATAGTTAAATATATATAAATATTTATGTATTATTTTTAAAAATAATATTATTTAAATTTAATTCAAATAATTTATTATTATTATTTTTTATTTTATACCATCTTTTTACTCTTTTTTTTCTTTTATTTAATTTTTCTATATCATTTTGTAATGTATTTATTTCTTTTATTAATATATTTTTTGTAAATTTATTTATATTTATATTAAATTCATATGTTTCCATATCTATATTAATTGATGATAATCTATCATTATTTTTTTTTATTTTTATTAATATATTATCACTATAATTATTTATATTTTCTTTTATATATAATATTTCATAATACTCTAATTCTTTATTTATTTCTTCAATTATTTTATTATAATTATTTATTTTATTTTTATATTCATCTAATACATTTGTTATTATTTTTAATATTAATTTTTTTTCTAAATATCTATTATAATTTATATTTAATTCATTATCTAAATTATTTATTATTTTATCCATTATTATTAATATATACTATAATATTTATATTTATTTTCCACAATAATTATCTATATATAAATAATATAACCAATAAAATGGTCCAAATATTGTTGCTATTAATAAACCTATTATATTTTTTTCTTTATTTTTATTATATTTAAAACAATATATTGAAAAAAACCATCCTAAAATTCCTATTAATAACCATAATAATATAAATATTATTACTATCCAATATACTATACTTTTTTCATTTTTTTTATCTTTAATATCATCATTATTATTATTTTTCATTTCTTCTATTATTTTTAAATGTGTTTTTTTACCCGCTTCATTTGCTATTATTTTTTCTAATAAATACTCTTCATCTAAATTCATTTTCTATTTTATTTTAACATTTTATTTTTATAATAATCTGGTATAAAATCATTTGTTAAATAATTTACTAATTCCTGATCTATACAATTATCACTATTATTATTATCATTTATTATACAATTATTATTTGATAAACAATATATTGAACCTGATATATTTTCATATGTTGGATTTAAATTTGTAGGTCCATCTTTACCTAGTTTTCCTTTTGGTCCTCGTGGTCCTCTTTTTCCACGAGGTCCTCTATTTCCACGTTCTCCCATTAAACCATCTTTACCTTTTTCTCCTTGAAAACATTTTCCATCTAATCCTTTTTTTCCTTTTTTACCTTTTACTTTATTTAAATTAACTTCTATTATTATATTTTCTGATTTTGAATCTTTTGGTGGTCTATATTTTGATACTATTTTATCATCATATACAAAATTTATTGATGGTATATATGGTTGTTTTCCTTTTGGACCATTCGGAATATATATATTTACATTTTCTTCAGTTTTCTTATCATAACTTTCATATTTTCCAATTAATTTATTTGTATTTTTATCATAAAATAGTATATTTGGTATTTCTTTTGCATTTTTTCCATCAAATCCTTTTATTCCTTTATCACCATCTTTTCCTTTTTCACCAGATGTACCTAATTTACCTTTATCACCTTTTAAACCTTTTATATAAATATATTTTTTATTACATAATTCATTTATTTCATTTGTTGAACATTTATAATCTTTAAATTTCTCTATTTTATTTAATTTCTTTATTTCTTTATAAATAAAATAACATATTAATATTATTATTATTATTAATAATAAATAAAAAAATTTATTAATCATCTCTCTAATACATTAAAAAGAATATTTTTATGTAAAATTTGTAAATGCAGCTCCTATTATTAATGCTATACCTGTAAATAATGGAAATAATGGCCATATTATATGTCTATTATTTAATTTAAATACATATGGATTATTACTATCATAATATATTGGAAATTGATCAAATTTTCTAAATGGTGTAAATTGATTATATAATGATGTACTTCCTATAAATTTTTGATTATTTGCATAATACATAAAACGTATTTTACATAAATATTTAAAATTATTTTCTATTTTACAATCTGATTTAATAATCATTGCATAAGTTTTTGTATAATTATTATAGTATAAAAAATATGTTGATATTGTTATTAATAATATTGCAAATACTATTGTCACAAAGAAATAAAATGATTGTAAATTTAACATTTTAACTATTTTATATTCTAATTACAATATAGAAAATAATTATATATTATTATAAAATAGTACATTTCTTTATTAATTTTTATTTTTATAAAATTATTTTAAAATTTTAAAATTAATAAAGAAATGTACTATTTTATTAATTTTGTTTTATTATTTATTATTAATTCTTTTACTTTAATTATTTCTAATCTATATTATTCTATTGGTTCTTTTAATATTACATAATTAAATAAAATAGTTAATATTTCATCATATTTATCTAATTCCATACTTAAACAAATTTTAGATTTAAAAAAAGTACATTTCGCGTTTAATTTTAAATTTTTAAAATTTATTTTTATTTTTAATAAAAGTTTATGAAATGTACTTTTTTATAATACTAAATAAAAAAAATTATATCACTTTAAAAAAAGTACATTTCATGT
>VMHT01172655.1_pt1 | contig 10822 bp, 17 predicted proteins | sample 4693611 | NCBI WGS metagenome assembly VMHT01 (sample SAMN12280063, study PRJNA550983) | marine metagenome | isolation source: seawater sampled from same location over 5 years 0.02-0.2 micron viral filtrate | place: USA: collected off the coast of southern California halfway between the port... ... | reverse complement strand
TTGGTGATTGGCGATGAAGAAGAATGAGAAAACCTGCCGATGGTGTGGTTATTGGATTAAAACCAAAGACCCCAATGATTGCGGTTGTATTGAAAAGGTCATAGCAAAATTGGAGGAATATTATGAAGAAGAATGACTGGATATACTTGGCTAAGGCCATGTGGGAATATTCAGAAAAACATGAAGGAAGAATTAGTCAATTGCTTAAACAATTGATTAGAGAAGTAAATAAAAATAAGGAAGTGATGATAAATGACAATGAAGAAATTAGCGAGATTACTAGAAGCGAGCGAGTCTATGACTCCAACTCAAGCGGTAACATTCCTTTCAAATGAAATGGAGAGTTTTGAAGATAAACAAATACTGTTCAGTATTTTATCTCTTGAATTAGAACCGAATAATATTGGTTTGGCTAAGGCTAAAAAATGGATGGCTAAAATCTATGATGTCTTTGAAGATGAAATTGATGTAGAATATGATACTTATGGAGATTTAGGAGAAGCGATGTATTGGTTCGATAATTCTCAGAAGGATAATAAATACACAATCAAAACCTTCAAGACTCTACTTGAGTTAGATTGTTCCAATATGACTTCTAATTCATTTGCTTTGATTGAAGAACATCTACTAAATATGTCTGATACTGAAGTAAAGTGGTTTATTCGCTACTGGTTGAGAACACCAAGAAACGGTATTCAATCCACTACACTCAAGAAAGTGTTAGCAAAGCACTATGGTAAAAAGGTTGCAGATGTTAAGAAGCACTGTAACTTCAATAGCATGACTGATGTTATTTCATACTATGAAATGAATGAAGAACCACCAATGAATCTAACTCATGGTGCATTTGTTTCACCTATGCTTGCAAAAGCAATACCTATGAACAAATGGCCTACAAATAAAATTGTAGATTTCAAGTATGACGGTAATCGCTATCAAATTCACAAGCAAGATGATAGCGTGATTATTTTCAATCGCACTGGAAAAATTGTAACAGACCAGTTTTCTGATGTCGCAGAAATAGTCCAAAACTATGAAGTTAATAATCTTATTCTTGATGGGGAAATTTATCCAGTAGAAAACGGATTACCTGCACCTCACTCTAAACTTGCAACAAGAGTACATTCTAAAGACAAAGCAGAAGCGATTTCTAAATGCCCAGTTAAGTGGGTAATTTTCGATTGTCTGATGTATAAAGGTGTAACAATAATGAACCTACCTTATTCCCAGCGTTTGATAGAAATGAATACTCTACCTGACCAAGCCGAGCGTTCAACTACTGATGTGATGGCTTTCTACAATAAAGCAATCAATGAAGGATTTGAAGGAATTATTGTAAAGGATGCTAGAGCGCCTTACGAATCTGGTAAGAGGTCAAAGTATTGGGCTAAGTATAAACCGCCACTAATTGATTTAGATGTGGTTATTATCTCAGCAAAGCATGGTGATGGCAAGAACTCAAATGTATTTGCTACATTTGAAATTGCAGTAAAATCAGATAATGGTTTTACTTCTGTTGGTTGGTGTGGAAGTGGTTTTACAGATACACAACTAATTAATCTCACTAGTAATCTAAGAAAAAATGTCGAGTCTTTCAAAGACGGAACATATCATTTCTTACCTCGTATCGTATTAGAAATACGTGCTGATTTGGTGAGCAAAGACGCTAAAGGAAATCTTTCTCTCAGGTTTCCAAGATGCAAAAGGATTCGGGAGGATAAATTCGTCAATGATATTGACACGCTTAAAAGAATGGAGGAATTACAATGACTTATGTAAATGGATATGTAGTAAATGATAAAGGACAAATATATGAAATTTCTAAACTGTCTAGAAAAGCAGTGGGAAGATACATAGGAACTCATTATGGAAAGATTAGGACTATTCAACGAGAACTTTTTCTTTTGCATGAAAGACTACATGAAATTCGTCTTGCAAATGGAGAAGAAGTAATTCTTACTCCTACTAATGTTAAGATTCTAAAAGAACTTAAAATTCAAGATGATGATATTTCAGAATATTTAGGTGCTGAACAAGAAAAGAGAGTTTGGAATACTCCTAAATTAAGCAAAACAACCGAAGAAATGGGTAGACTACGCCAAGTATTCAAACTGGCTATTCAAGTTCTTGACAAAGAAGCAGACTATGAAGTAGTCAAATCCGTTCTAATGCAGGGAATACAGGAGGAAGGAGAATGATTAAGAAAGGAGATTTAACTGTAATTGATAGTATTACTTATTCAGTAATTCGTATTGAAGAAGGAATGGCTCATCTAAAGGATATTGTAAATCCGCAAGGTCGGCCAAGAAAAATGAAAGTGGAATTAGTCCCATATTTCAACGAAGAAGGAGAATTTATTGTTCCTGAAAAACCATCTTTACCTAAGTTTAATCGTTCTGGTAAACTCTCACTAAGGGCTATGGTTAAGGAATATACTGATATGCCTATCTCAAGAGATTTTATTGCTTTTCTTAAATTGTGGATGGAAGGAGCAATTGAAGATTTAGTAGTTGCTTCTGAAGAAAATGCTGAAGAACGTGGTCATAAAACAATTACTCCTGCTCATTTCTATTGGTGGGAAATGCATCCTACTCAAGACCCCAACGGTTATTGGCCCGATAATTCAAAGTATTTGGAGGACTTGTAATGTTTAGTAAGGATATGCTATGTGGTATTATCCTCTCATCAACAAAGATGGATTTAAATATTGTTTCTTCTGATGCTTCTTCTATTGGTTATAGGGTTCGTTTAAGATTAAATATTCGAGCCGATGCTGAATTTCTTTTAGCGGTTCAGCGTAGTTTATTACAACACGGTATTGAAACCACATACCGTTCAGAAGAACATTCTACTAGACGTAAGCCTATTCTAAGAATTGGTGGAATCAAGAACTTATATCTTCTAAAGTCAATAGTGAATCCTAATCTCCCACATTCAAAGGGAGAATGGCATTCATTTCTAGAATGCGTAGATATAATTTCAGAAAAGAAACATCTAACCTTAGAAGGTATGGAAAGATTATTTGAAATAAAGGGTGTAGTATAATGGGATTAACAAATATGAAAAAGAACAGACCAATACTTTTAACAGGAAAAACAGGAACAGGTAAATCTACAAAGGCAAAGACTTTTGTAAATAATCCTATTATTGTTTATGCTAATGAAATGGGAATTAAAGATGTATTCTCAATTCCAATTGATGATGGAATCATTATTGAAGACGTTCATCATAAAGCAAAGAAAGAAGAAGTGTTGTTTGTTATTAGAAATTACAAAGGACAAATTGTTCTGACTTCTATTAATGAAAAAGATGTCCCGAAGGAAATCAAAAACCTGTGTCAAATCAAAAGAGCAGGAGGTAAAAATTATTTAAGGGAGTCCATTAAGGATAAAGCCCCTAGAAGCGAAGAACCAGTTCTTTACAAGAGAGATACTTATTCTCTTGTAAGGGAGTATCTTAAGCAAACTGATAGGGATTTAATGGCTGAATTATTAGTTTACAATAAACCTCCCGATGTTCAGATTCTTTCATGGTTGTGTGAAAACGTGCATCCTAATAAATTAGTTTTCATTGATAGTGTGGTAAAGAGAAGATGGAGTCAAAGATATTTCTATGAAATGTTGGCATATAGACATGATGGTTTAAACTATGGCAGATTAAAAATGCCTCAACGTAAATCTTATTCTAAGAAACCATACTTAGCAAGAAAACTAGGTATTAGTAATTCTAACGTAAATGTGCTAAAACAATTACTAAATGATGAAGGCTTTGCTAAATATGTAAGAAACAAACTTAACAATGCTGATTCTAGATTGCTAGGCTTAAAAGAAAAAGAAAGAAGAACAAAAAGAACTCCTACCCGAATAGAGGTAAGAAGTTTAACGGATTATTTTAATGGTGAATAAAAATGTTATGGACAGAAAAATATAGACCAAAAGGAATAGGCGACATTGTAGGACAAGAACATTTTACAATGGATGCTGAATTATGGATTGAAGAAAAAGATATGCCAAATCTTCTCTTTTATGGAAGAGCAGGGACAGGTAAAACAGGTGCGGGATTAGCACTAGCATATTCTATATTAGGAAAAGACGCAGTAGATAATTTCTTTGAGATTAATGCATCTGATGATAGGAAACTTGAAACTGTAAGAACACTTATCAAACAAATAGCACAAACAGGAACTATCGGTGATGTTCCGTTTAAGATTCTATTACTGGATGAAATGGAAGGAATGACAAATGATGCTCAGAATGCATTGAAGAGAATCATGGAACGCTATGCAAATAATATTCGTTTTATTATTACCTGTAATAATAAAAACAAAATCATTCACCCTATCCAAAGTAGATGTGCTAATTATCATTTTAAGCCTTTATCCAATGACCGAATATTGGAAGTAGTGAAGGATATTCTTCAACGTGAAGAAATAACTGGATTTGATGATAATGAATTGAGTTCCTTTATAGCCACTCTAAACGGTGACTTAAGGAGAGCGATAACCGAAATACAGGCCGCAAAATACTCAAACATTTCACTAAAGAAGCAAAGTGAAATTTCATTAGAAGAATATGTAAAAATAATTAATTTGATAAATAATAAAGATACAACAGTTCTTTCTATACTCCATGATATGATTTATGCAGGTCGTGATATTTCAGAAATTTGTATTGGATTACACGATGCAGTAATAAACATGAATGGGTTAGATAGTAATGTTAAATTTAAGTATCTAAGAACATTAGGAGAAAGTGAATATCGTTCAACAACTATGACACCAAGAGTATTAGTATCGTGGTTTGTTGGACAATTGATGTAAAGGACAAAAAATAAGAAATACGGAAGTGAAAAGTATGCAAGAAAAATTAAGAAAAGAAATTGAAATAGGCGCAAAGATTGTTGAGATGTCTGTCGAAGAAGCGATGGATAAGTTCAAAGAAATTTGTAAGGAAAACACAACAAGCGAGGATTCTCAAATTGCTCTCGCTCTATGGCGTGGATATGTTGGAAATGTTCAACGTATGAAGAAAGTAAGTAACAACTCTTCTAATACTGGAAGTAATTCTCTAGTTAAGAAAGCATTTGGTTTCTTTGTTGCTTTAGAAGCACCAAGAGATATGATGAGTTGGAATCGTAATCGAGCAAAGGAAGAATACATTCGTGATGCTGATAGAGCATTAGAAGATGGTCATGTTGCTGTTGCTACTCAAAATGATGATAATACGTGGACTGTTGCCCGTTATCATAACAATGAGTATGAAGAGAAGAAAGTTTCTTCTTTACCTGATGGTGCAGAAGAAACAGAAGATGGTTCTACCATTATTCCTCTTGATAATCAACCAACATATATGTCTGGTGCAAAGAATCGAAACTATGGAAAACCTCTTCCTTTGGAGCAGTTCCGAAGAACAGGTATTTTCTATGGTTCTTTAGAAGGCGGAGAAATGAAAACTTATATGTTTTCATACAAGAATCAACCTTCTGTTGATTTTGCTCCTAATTGTTATGAATGGGTTCATTTCCTTTGTATTCCTAGTGATGACGGTTCTGCAATCTATGGTATGACAACTACGACCTTGAAGAGTCTTATGCTCAATACTGAAGTAGACCCCGAAGGTGACGATTATCGAGATATGTCAAGTTTTGACTTTGAATCTTGTTTAGCAAGTAATTTTAAGAGTCATCTTGTTCCTCTTTCAAATGTTGATAGAGCGCACATTGAACGACAAACCTTACCTGCAAGAGAACGATTTATTATTACAGATGGTTCTGTTGATAGTATTACTATGACCGCTACTGCGAATGGTAATCGAATTATTAATATTAGCGACCTTTCTGCTGAATTTGTTGAAGATGGTGAGAATTATACTACTTGTTGGATTCCTAGCCATATTGATATTGACTTCGGAATTGCTTCTTCTGTTATTGTTGTTGGCCGAACATCTCAAAGAATTGTTGATGGTGTCGCTGATGCAGTAACAATCAATGTTTCAGGATTAATGGTAACTAACCGTGTTGGTGCGCCTCCAGAAACAGTTGAAGTTGTTGAAGACGATTTAGATTGGTTTTGATTAGATAATAATTAAAATCAAAGGATAGTGTAACAGTAGGCTGGTAATGACTGTCAAAGGGGTGCGAAGCCCTATTAAATGAGGGATTTTTATGACAAAGGATTTAAAAGATGAAAGATTCCTTTTGAAAGGCGATGCTTATATTGTCGATTTAGCGAATGTTGATTTCTTGACTTGGAGAAAGAATGAGAAAGAAAACGGAACTTATTGGTTAAAGATGCATTTCCAAACAAAGGAAGCAAGATATATTTGCGATAAATATGAATTGGCAACTATCGTAATGGCATGGACAAAGATGCATGGTAAAGAATTAGATATAGATATAAATGAATTAGGTGATAGTTATGGGAATAACAGATAATACAAATAAAGATGAGAAGACAAATTTTGGTCAAAAGCAAGAAGAATTTAATTCTCGCTTTCGACAAATTATGGAACAAAAAAGAAAGGATAAAAAGAGTAGAATGGTTCTCGGTATTTGGGGAGAACCAAAGACAGGTAAAACTGGAATTGCTCTTGACTTCCCAGAACGTAAGATTTACGTTTTAGATTGGGATAGTGGTGTTGAATCTACATGGATTGAATGCCATGATGCAACAGAACGCATTGAAGTATTTGACCCAATTGTTCAAGACAAAGAAAATAAAATTGATATTACTACGTCTGAACAAAACTCACATGACTTTATTCGTTATGTTCGAGGACAAATCGAAAATGGTGAAAGACCTATCTTTGTTATGGATGGGGTAGATACATGGTATGAAAAATGTATTTACAAGGTTAATCCAAACCCGACAGTTGTAACAAAGATGATGCCATATCAGTATGGCCCACGAAACAAAACTTTCTATTATTTGCTTGAAGCAATCTTTAATCTAAAATGTGATGTAATTTATATTACTCACGAAACTGAAAAGTATGTAGATAATGTTGCTACGGGTATTCAACCTGCATGGAAGGATTGGGGCGGAAAACTAGAACAAGAGATTCATTGTTCTAAAAGAAAAGTAAAGGGTGAAATACACTTTGTTGCTGAATTAATTGGTTCAAGAACTAATGGCAACTTAGTAGGAACACGCTGGACTGTTCGACAAGGAACGCCACCAAATATCGTTTGGAACGGTATTCCTGAATTGCAGGAGGGAAAGATTTGAAGTTTGCAACAAATACAAAAGATATTACAGAAGCATTAGAAAGCATTCAAGGAAAAGGTAAATACCTAACTTCATCAGGGTTTTCTAGTAATTCTATGGGTACATATGTTTATATGACTTTAGAAGGTCGTATTCTTAATCTTTGGAATGGTGATGCAACCTTTGGAATGAATATTACATTACAGGTTTTAGGTGCAGAAGATGGAGAATTTATTTGTGATACACAGGTTATTCTACCGTATCTCAAGAAGTTCGGAGACATGACTTTATTTGAAGGAGAAGATTTTCTTAAGATTTCTTCTGATAATAAAACTGCATCTGTTTCAAGGGTTGTTAATCACCCAAACATGACAGTATTGACTCGACTTAATACTATGCTTGAACATATTTTTTTCGACGAAGAATTAGAAACCTTGCCTAAATTTGGTAGTTCTAATTTTGAAGGTGCTTTCACATTAGAACAATCAGTATTTGCAGATTGTATTTCGTCTTGTGAATTAGCAAAGCATGGTGCATATAAGTTGGATTATGATGGAACTTCTGTTGAGTTTTCAACAGGCGCTACTGTTCAGAATAAATATAAAGAAACAATTGCTCCTGAGCAGAATACAGGAGAACCTGCAACACTGGAATTTAGTGGGCCACTACATAAGTTCTTTCCAAAGAAATCAAAAATTAATTTCTATGTGAAAGATGAGTTTCCACTTCTTCTTGTTTCAGAAGATAGAAAATTAGTAAAAGCACCGTTCACATCGGGGAATTAAAATGATAATTAGTGCATTAGATAATGGAAAAACAATTTACACTTCATGGAGAAACGGAACTGAGTTAATACAAAAGTTGGATAAATTTATTCCGTATTTCTATATTTCAGTAAATTCAAAGCGACCAACTTCATACAAGCCTTCAAAGTTTATTGAAAGGGATTTTGTTTATGAAGAAGGAGATTGGCATAATCTTGAAGGGACAAAACTTGTTCGCGTATATGTTGAATCTGCTAAAGATATTAAAATTGCAAAGAAGAGTTTTCTTCAAACATATGAAGCAGATGTCCCTTTATCGTTTAGATATGCAGTTGATACTTTAGGTTCTTTGCCTGAATATAAAATGCGTAAATGGTATTGGGATATGGAATGGCAACAAGGTGGACAATATCACGATTGTATTACTACTATTGTAATGTATGATAATTATGATGAAAGATATTATCAATGGGTATGGTTTCCAGAAAATACACAACGTAATCTTATTTATGATGTTACTGCTACCTTTACCTTTGAAAGTGAAAAAGATATGCTTGAAAACTTTATGCAAACAATTCAGAATAAAAATCCAGATATGCTCATTTCATGGTTTGGTAATTTTGCTGATGTTCCCAAACTACTTGAGCGAGCGTGTGCTTTGGGTTTGAATCCCTTAGTAATATCTCCTGTAAGCCAAGTAAAGGGTGTTGTATCAACTAAGAACGGCCATAAATTCCTTTACAGTGAAAAGGGGTTCGGGAGTATCGAACAGCCCATCAAGGGGCGCATTACCCTCAATTTAGACATGGCCTTTGAACGTCAATGGAATGACTCACAAAGAGGAACTTTACCTTCATTAAGTTTAGATTATGTATCTGAATTAGTTCTTAATCGAAAGAAACTAGTTTCAGAAAAGTTTCCTGACCCTAACGAGTTTTATCGTAGAGCGTGGTTAGAAGATACTGAAACGTATTTGAAGTATGCTTTGGTTGATGTTGAACTAATGGTAGAGTTGGATGAATTAAATTATTGTAGTGAAGCAATTATCGCACTACAAAGATTATTGATTGCACCATTTGATGCTTGTTTTTATGCTAGTCATATGGGTTCAATTTATTTTATGCGTAATGCTACATGGATTGCACCAACAGGTGAAAAGGTAGAGAAGCGTCAAGAATATGATGGTGCTATGATTTACGACCCATTAAGTGAAAAAACAAATGGATTACATCTTAATGTTGCTGCTTTCGATTTTGCGGGACTATATCCTTCAATGATGATTGCAAGAAACATTTCATGGGAAACTAAATCAGAAGAACCAACAGAATTTGGTGTAAATATTTTAACACCGAGAGATTTCAGTATTACTGATAGAGAACAAATGCTCTATTATGAGACAGATAATCTCGGCCTTTTACCGAGAGCAGTTCTTGAATTGAAAGAATTAAGAAATGAATACAAACGTCTTATGAAGGAAGCAAGAGACAATGATGATAAAAATGAATATGTCAAGTGGTATAACAATCAAATGGCAGTTAAAAGATTAATGGCATCATTTTACGGCATTGTTGCCTTTCAAGGATTTGGTTGGGCTGATGTAGATTTAGCCGCTAGTATTACTGCTAGTGCAAGAGAAGCAATTCGTTTAGCCGCATTTAAAGCAAAGGAGATGGAATAATGTATGAATTATATTTTATGTCGGGAATGGGTTTAGGGTATTTTATTAAAGATATAATTAATATATATACCGCTAAAAGACCAAGAAAAAAATCAAAAAATGTGCAACCTATCAAGAAAGAAAATAAAGATAGAGTTTTTCAGATATATCTAAAAATGCCTAAAGTTTCTAATGGTTTTGTAAGTAAAAGAGATTTAATTATTGCTCTCATGAACGAAACAAAATTAAGTAGGGCGCAAGCGTATAGGATTTATGATGAAGAAAAACATTTGTTTGAAGAAACTAAAGTAGGTCGTGGAACATACTTAAAGGAGATGGAATAAATGGGAAGAAGTTCAGGAAATTACAGAATAAAACAAAAGTTGATTGATTCATTAAAACAAATCGAAGACCCAGATAACTTCGATTTATATGAAATAGTTTCTTTTTATGAACGAGAACATAGGACAGTTTATAAGAGCAACCGAATAGCATCATTATTGAAACCTTATGCTTTTGCAGTAGGAACAAGAAGAAATAGACATTGGGTAATTAAAGAAAAATGGAGGCATTTATATGAAGAAGAAAATTGTAACAGTTGAAGTATCTTATGATACAGAAGAAACATGGGATATTACTTTACAGGAAGTAAAAGAATTATTTCAAATGATGAACAATCTCAAAAGGAATGCTATTATTACAAGGATAAGTGAAGAGAATGATGATGGACAAAACCAATGAACTTCTCGAACAACTTCTTGCTATGATAGCAAAAAGCAATAAGATATTGATGATGGTAAATATCGTAAATATAATAACCATTATAACAATCGTAACGGTGATAGTATGAGTAAAGAAATCAAAGAATTAAAACAAGAAGTAGCAAATCTAAGACAAACAGTAAAGAGGCTTGAAAATGAATTGGGTCTTCTCTATGAAGAGAATACTACGTTTGCTGATTTATTAAAGGACATTAAAACAATCAAGCAGGAATTGATGAAATACACTGATGGCAAAATCTATTTTGAGAACGCTTGGTGATACTATGAAAGTAGTTTATGGACACACTGATTCAATCTATGTTCAGATTGAATCTATTGAAAAGGCTGAATCGGCAATCAAAGAAATTGAAGATTCGGTTCGTGAACATTTTCCTAATGTGTTAAATCTTGAACAACATCCTGTTGTTCTTGAATT
>VMHT01132780.1_pt1 | contig 10823 bp, 8 predicted proteins | sample 4693611 | NCBI WGS metagenome assembly VMHT01 (sample SAMN12280063, study PRJNA550983) | marine metagenome | isolation source: seawater sampled from same location over 5 years 0.02-0.2 micron viral filtrate | place: USA: collected off the coast of southern California halfway between the port... ... | reverse complement strand
AAATGATCCCTTACATGCACTCACTTTCAATAATTCTCCACTACTTGGGTCTATTTTATTTATAAATGCTTCTAACCATAGTTTCGGAACATTTTTTAAACAATTCTTATTAGTATTAGAATCTACTTGTGGTTCATCGCCCGCACCACCCATGTGTCTTTTAGTTTTATTTGTATTGTGCTTTTTTTTTGGATTTCTATTTTTGCGTGTAGTCATATATAGTAAGTAATCATATAAATTTATACCTATGGAGATTCAAAATGGAACGCTTTATGCGTTCTGAAAATACATGGAAGTCGAATATACGTATTATTAGTTTATGTATTGTGAGATTGAAAAATAAAGGTAGCTAAGAAACATCATCAGAGAACCCTAACTATGAATCACTAGCGCTATTTACTTACTACTACCACGTCTTCCACCACCCTTGCTATTATCATCATTACCATCAAACAACTTTTTGTTGGTTGGTTCTGATTGATCGGATTCATCAGATTCGTTGCGACTTTGGATGTATTCAGAAAAATGAGCGTTAGCAAGTCTCTCGAAGTCAGGGATCAACTGCTCATCCATTTTTTGTTCTAGTGCTTTTATTGCCTTCTTAATGCTCTTCTGTTTCTCCTTGGTGTCAACTTCATCATCAGATGTTGACTGAAGGGCTTCAAGATCTGATTGGAGTTTCCTTACTCTCTCTTTGCATTCAAAGTATTCAGTTTCCAACTTCTTCATTTTTGCCCAGTTAGATGTTTTTGATTTATCTCCTTTTGGCTTTTCCAATAAGTTTTTCGGGAAGAGGTTAGTAGCCCAGTGTATTTTTCCATCGCCCCTTTCCATATCATCTATAGTAACATCTTCTTTTCTTGTCCTTACTTTATTCCAAACGTGGAAATGTTTTTTAGCGTCTTTGCGAGAAAATTTTTGTTCCGAAGGAGGATCAGGTTGAGACTCTGGTTCTGGGGTTGGTGGTTGGGGTTTTTCTTTCGGCTCTTCAAATCCATTGTATTCACGTGAAGACAAATCATGCAATAAATTATTAATTTCGAACACACTTTTGATAAGCTCATCATCCTGTGACACATCAACTCTTAAATTCACAAAAACAAGATGATGATCGGTCATTTGATTAATAAATTGCCTTCCAGTCTCACCTACAAAAACATCCTGCAAATGTAGAACACTTTCTGAACGTTCATATTGGGCTTTATCTGGGGGCACTGGTGCAATATTTCTTTTAATAACTGCTTTTGGATACAGCTCTTTTGGTAACCATATGTTGTCAAATTGTTTAGGATTTTCAGTGGATGTGTTTGTATGTTGATTGATTACAACATGTCTATATCCTTCTGCATGAAATGAATCCCATACATTTTGACTTGCCACATAAGGTTCAAATTCAGTATTTCTACGTCTTTCCGTGGTGCTTTCATCTAGTGCAAAACGAGCAGCAGCCATATTGAAGTCTCCAATAACAATAGTAGAGTCTGGATTGTACTTACGCAGTTGTTTGAGACATTTTCCTAGATCTTCAATTTCAAACCTTGAATTTGTTCTAGCTGAGAACGGTCTCAGATGGACATTAATCAAAGAGAAATGGAAATTTGTCAAGAAGGAAAATCTTCCAATAATTGGAGCATGCCTAAATCGATTCTCTTGATAATTTAAATCCAACACTTGTTCAACTGAGTGCATTGTAATATACCTTTTCTTGAAAACGAACGCTTGGATATATTCTCCATGCTTTGATTGATAACTTGGAACGGGTACTCCATTGGCATCTTTGACGTTTCTATGTTCTCTCCAGTGCTCTTGTGGAAAGTCTTCACAGAAACCAAAACCCCATTCTTCGTCTTGAACTGCGTTTAATTTATTAACGAACTCAGGGAGTAGAAGATGAGCCTTAATTTTCAAATTATTTTCATTATGATTAAAATTCATTGGAAATTCCTGCAAGGCTACTATGTGACATTCACTCTTTACGATAAATTTTGCCAGTCTTGCAAATCGTTCGAGTAAATCAGTAAAAAAACTTTCAGATTTTTGAAACTCTCCGGTGCATCGAATATTCCAAGAACCAATTTTTAATTGTTGAATAACAGGATCCAAATTGGAGGAGTCATAGTATGCGTTTATCTCCGCATAGTCTTCGGGTAACAATTCAAACATGTCGTTTGTATGAACAAGAACTTCAACACCTCTTGGTATAGTGCTCAAATTGATTTGATTAGGGTTATGTTGCACTTCTAGCACTTCACATACCCAAACAACAGGATTAATTTTACGGACTTTCCTCACCAAGTAACCTTTGAGGCGTCCTTGATAAATTTTGTATCGATCATCCTGTCCAACTATTTGTGCATGAACAACAGGAATTTCTTCATTTTTTTTATTGTCGTCATCATCCGTGTGTTTTTTTTTATCATGGATACGCGGAGGTTCAGGAATAGGTTCAGGTTCAAGTGTACCTAGTAGCAACGTATATCTAATATACTCTGCTGCAGGCAAAGATTGTAGGAATTGTTCTCGTCTTTCCTGGGGGAAATTTAACAAAACTCTTCTTTGTTCATCGTCAGATTGTTGATTTAAAAAACGGCGTTGATTATCAATAGACTGACTTAGTAAAATCTTAGCGATTTCCTTGGCTTTCTCATCTTGTGACATGTTGTTATGTGTATTGTTTAATTTGTATCTCTCTTCAAAACGTAGTGAAATTATGACGGGTGTACGAAAAAGTTTCTAAAACAATATCTTTGTAGAGGTCCAATATCTATATATCCAATATGTAGTACTTTCTTATTTACTAATAGGAAATTTGGAGAAGGCAACAAAAATGATAGAATTCTCACCATACATTTTTTTCTCAATTTTTGCCCATGATATTCACAATTATTGTAGGTGAAGTCAGTGTCACATTTTTTGCAAAACTCTCCTCATACCCTGATCCATCACAAAATCCAGAATGGAAGTGCATGACGGTTCCATCAAGGTAGAACTGAAACACCTGCCAAACTATGCGGCTATCGGTGTACTCGTCATCTCTTGGTTAAATCCATCCTTTCTCAATGACTTGACATCCAAGTACTTGTCGAATGTTGTCTATCTATTGTTTATTCTTCTTGGGTTTGCTTACGTGAATGGGTTTCATTTTTTCCATGAGATATTCAACTTACATAGGAATGATAGTCCACATGAATACGAAGCACCCGCTGGAACACAGAAGTTTCATATTTTTGATGGTAATGTACGTGTAGTGTTATTGTTACACAAAGAAACCGTTTTACGTGAAATACATAGGGAAGTGTTGTTACTGGGGAATGGAACAATACATCTAGACGATGGAGTACAACCCACACGGGGAAGAGGACAAAATAGAGGGGGAGGAACACAAGTGGGAGGAACGAATGTGGGAGGAACGAATGTGGGAGGAACAAGACGCGCGACAAGAGCCACTGCTACTATACAAAACGAACCACATCAGGTAGATACGCATGTACATTTAAGGTTAGTCGTTTCTACTGTCGAACCGGATCGACACCATTGGTCCTATTGGTTATCTTATTTTGGATATGAAACAAAGAAAATAGAACGAGTAAAACATGATCAGTCTTGCACTTTATAGTCTATTTCCCTCCTTCCTCGGTTATAAAAAAAGTTCCTCACAAGAAATCCTATTCCATGAAAAATCCAAAGCCATGGTCATTAATTTTACCCCTGTCAAGATTGGAAGCACGCAGAACATACGCAGTTTATTAGTAACTCTCTGTGGATTTGGCCTCGACCCCTTGAAAAAATGGCAAGAACAAAACAAGTCGCACGTAAATCTACCGGTGGAAAAGCACCAAGGAAGGAACTCATGACTTTGGCCAATCGAAGATTCCCTCTTTATGGCGGCATCAAAATTCCTCATCGTTATCGTCCTGGTACTGTTGCCTTGCGAGAAATCCGTAAGTATCAAAAATCAACGGAACTATTGATTCGCAAACTTCCGTTTCAACATTTGGTGCGTGAAATCGCGCAAGACTACAAATGTGACCTACGCTTCCAAAGCACAGCACTGATGGCATTACAAGAGGCAGCAGAGGCATATTTGGTAAGTCTCATGGAGGATACTAATCTTTGTGCCCTTCATGCCAAACGTGTCACTATTATGCCGAAGGACATGCAATTGGCACGTCGTATTCGTGGTTTTCATTAAACCCTAAGTATAATTACTCATAATCATATTGGCTTTCTTGTTCGTAGTCTACAAATTAGTTAAGTCAGTATTTTACTCGCCCGTCTCTATATATATCCAATATCTATATAGTGTATATAATGTATATGAAGTCATGTAACACAAGGAAGCGAATAACAAACACATCACTAAAAAAATCACGACGTTTGAAAAGAAAAACACTTAGAAAACTATTCAAAGTTGTGGGAGGAAATGATAATGATAAGCCTTTGTTTCTTGCAATATATAAAAATAATCTAGATAATATAAAGACTCTAATAAAAGAAGGCGCAAATGTGAATGAAACTGATGAGGATAGATACACTCCTTTGCATATTGCTTGTCAAGAAGGCAATCTAGATATAATAAAATATTTGATTAAAAAGGGCGCAAAAGTGAATGCGAAAACAAACTATGGCTCCACACCTTTACATATTTTTTGTCAAGAGGGTATAGTCAATTCAAATGAGGTAAATGAAGAAAACATAACTAAATATTTAGATGTTTTTATGAACAAGGGTGCTATTATTGACATTGAAGACAATGACGGAAGAACTCCATTGGAATTTTTGATAGAAAAGCCATCTAGTACAGTTCATAAATATTTGGCTATTGAGTTTGTTAAACGTGGTGCGAAGATAAATAATAAAACTTCCGATGGTCATACATTATTACTTTTGGTGTTAAAGAAAATCCCGATAAATTCGGAATTGATCCATATTTTGATTGAGAAAGGTGCTGATTTAAATGTGAAAGATGAGGAAGGAAGAACGCCTCTACATTTAATGGTAAATTATTTTGATAGACAACCTATGTTGGCGGAGAAAATGGTGGAATATGGCGCTAATGTGACTGCAAAGGATAAAGATGGGTTAACTCCAATAGATGTGATCGTAAATATGATTGAAAACAATAAAGATTTTGCGACTGCTGTTCATATAAATCCTACTTTTGAGTACGGAAGAGTTTCACAAATTGTGTCAGGGGCTCTTGCTGAAAAGTCTACAAAACGTTCAAAGAAAGTAGATAGTTCAATAATATACAAAATGTTATCAACAATAGACTATATTGACGACTCAGGTGTAAAATATAAAGTGCCAATAATGACGATTCCCAAAGGAGCCTTATTGTTTCGGTCAGTCTCGAAGCCAGTGAATAAACAAAATGATTATTGTGGTATTCGCTTCCCAATGGACCCTCATCCTACCTTTGGTGCTGCTTATTGTTTGAATAAAAATCATAATGTATTCTTTTATCCTTATCCGGGTTATTCATTCGGCGCTTCAGATGCGAAAGGAAACTTAACTATGTTTGTAGTAAAAGAAGACATGAAATTACTTAATTTGACATATCCTAGTCCCTTAGGGAGAGACTCACGTGGTGATATTTTACCCTATTATAAACTTTGTAGAAACATAGAGAAAGGAAGTTGTAGAGGTTATATCAATGGCAGCAACGAAGACCCATGTTTTACAAAGCATTTTATTGAAACACATCCTGATATTGTGGGTTCATTTTCAATTTCATGGACGGATTACACAAGTCACTTACCTACTTACAAGAACGCATATGATTATAGTGTGTTGAGTCATGACGGATCAAAAATTGGATTGCCAGAAGTAATTTTGTATCCACATAAAGAGCGCATCGTGGAAGATAAATTGTGGTACGAGAGTGAATGTCTTTCAGATGAGAATAAAGGTTTAAAAAACTATGAAGAAGTTTTTACTAAGCCATGGATTGAGGACATGGCATATCCTTTGTTAATGCGTAATAAGAATAAGTTTAAAAATGCGTTCAATAAGTATTTGGACCCCAAAGGATACAAAGGTCAACATATAACAATTTTCTCGCCTTTGAAGTTATTTGTAATGTGGGAAGAGTTGCCTGAAAAATACAAGTCTGATTGTGTGCCATTGATACTTGACGTGAAGTCAAAACTGATGAGTTTTCAGTCAGACATCAATAATTTGAATAAAGATTTGCATGATAAGTATGTAACAATAAAAGAGTTAATAATCTAGCTACTCAACGCTTTTTTTATGTACTTACGCGGCACGCGTATGCCCTTCTTCCCATCATCGCTATACACAATATCGTATTTTGCGCCATTGGAATGCACTGCGACAACTTTACATGGAAAATAACCTTGTGATATATGTGGTTTATTTGACCACCAACAAGAATACACGAATTCTCCGACAGAATATGCTTCTTTCATAGGAGTAGCGGCCGACGGTTTCGCGTTTGATGATGAGTCTGAGACAACATTTGACGTCTTTTGTTTCTTGTTGGATGAAGTGGTTGGAGAAATACTATGTTTTCTGCGCTGATCCGCATTGTTATTCGTGGTTTGTGTTTGGTTGCTCTCTTGCTGAACGTTTTCGATATTTTGCTGTTGTGTAGATGTATTCTGGGTAGTTCTCATGGGTCGAGTCGGACTCATGAATTTTGCCTGGAAGTATCGTTGGTGCCTCCGTGTTTCTTCTAGAATTTTTTCCTGGTGTTTTTCTTCCAATTCTTTATGATTATTATAAAGCATTATGGCCGATTCGATCACATACATTATTTTATCTCGTAGGGGGGCAACCCCTGGTATGACTGTTTTATTATTTAATCCCTCCTTAATGGCATGCATTGTAAGATCAAGAAGTTCATCATTCGACTTCTCATCAAGATACAGTTGTAAGGGTTCATTACTATGTGAATCGTCCATATGTGATAGTGGATCTGTTTACCAAGATGGAATGTAACTGTTTTTGAGCAAAGCGACAAGTGGTGTGGTGATCATTCGGTGCCCTCGCAGCCACAAAAAAATGTTTCAGAGCAAAAATTCTGGACCGTATCACATCATAAACTCAATATAAGAATGCCTTCGGATGAGCAAGATATTGAATTAATTGTTCCTTTCAACGAACCGTCATCTCACTTGGAAGACGATACACTTATCAATACAATGAATCACACTTATGGTATTGATGTTTCTGAGATTTTATTTGGCATGAACGAAGCATTCCGTATTATAGGATTAGTGGTGCATGGAGTAATTGTCGCATGTCAGACATTTTTGGGTGATATCAACGCATTCCTCTATACAGGATTGTTCAATATTGTCCGATATTGGCTGATAAAAGGTCCTACATGGGTTCCCATTTTTCCTGGATATGGTGGTATGGGCGATAAAGACATTTGTGCACGCATTATGGGTACAAATAGTCACCATTTCTCAGGAGGATCTGCACACGACTTATGTCAAGAAACAATTGACCAAGTTACAACCGAGAGGACTACCATAGTTCTCTATATTTTGCTATCATTGATTATTTACCATGGCATTCCTTGGTTATATCACAGTATAGTTTACCTTTGGACGTACGAACACAATATGATGAGAGAACAAGAAGAACGTGATGAAAAGAATAGAAAGAGGGAAGAGACTAATAGACGTAAGAAAACGACTCAGTACAAAAATGAATTGGCAATGGGTATATTACACGAAATGTGCGGCGTTCTCAAAACCGATAACTTTGAATCCGATGATAAAGTAGTGACTCTTAGAGGAATTTTAGATGATCTTCTTGATGTCAATGAAGAGTATGCGTCATTAGTGTTGAAAAAATTAGGATGGAGAAAGAAGAAAAAATGGGTTTTGAAAGAGTGTATGGAAAGAACTCGCAGTGAGTTTGTATCCACTATCGCAAGACAAATTACACATGCTGCTTCGCCCGACGCATTGCCTGCACAAGATTGTGAGAATGATAGCGATGTATCGGATTGTAGTGTATTGAGTAGGTAGTTCTAGATATAGCTATAAATATATTCAAACGCAATAAACCCATCTAAAACTAACTCATTGTATAGTAAATATTATTACACCATGAATAACAAATTGTCGATGAATAAATTGCCGGTAGATATTATCCGCGAACACATTCTACCATACACTTATCTGCCACAGACAAAAGAGTTGTGCGACGATGTGAAGTCTTTTACATCAATCAAAACGCGCTTGCGACAATTATATTACGATAGATGGAAAGATACGTTTCAGTATGAAGAAAATGCCGATCTGAATTGGCTAGACAATGATTTGATTAGGTTTTTGAATGATGATGTAGCAACAATGAACGGATTTACTGACAAATGCGTCAAAAAATATTCCCGTCTTTATGTCCTACGTAATAGTACAAATGAAGCGATTTTCAATTATATATATAATCACACAGGGTCTAATCAGACTGTTACCTATTCTATAAATCTACAATTAGGTATTCTAACTCCGAGTGAGCGCGATGAGTTTACTTCTTTTGCACACACTATAAACTAGTGTCAAGTTTTTCTACTACTCTACTTCGCAACAGAGGTGAGTTTTCACAACGCACTCTTTTTCTCACACTTTCTTCTAATAATGGCGACTTATTGGGAGATATATTATCACCAGAAACGCTTTCTTCATCAGTTAAAGTAGTGTTCGGCGCGCTATCTAATTGCGATGAATGGGACTCCGGAAACGCGTCGTTGATTGCCATCATAGTATTATTTTTATCACTAAGTATGTTCTTCAAAATATTCAGAGCATCTGTCATGGATTCCTGGTGGTTTGCACGTATTTTGACCAACTCTTCCTTGATATCTTTCATTATTGGATCTACATTTACATGAGAATGTCCAAATATATATCCACCGAAACATGTGAAATATAGGTATTCTGTGATAAACATGATTCCTATAACGCAACAAAGACTCACTAAAATTATTGTCACATATAAAACGGAGAGTCTTATTTCCTTTTTACTTATATTAAATGACTCTTCTATCGAATCCATCTCATCATGGTGTTGAGATGACGGTTGAGAAGAAGACAGCATATTGTAGAAACTTGTCACTACAATACATAGAAATAGGAGTACAGTTGCGAGTTTCGCAAAGGTGGGAACATGCGTTTTGGTATTGACATTGGCTGATCTTTGTCCTGGCATCGATGATGTAATGAAGATGTTGTCCGCCATTATAGGATGGATATCGCCATATATAGGTAGGTGCATATGCACCAAGCACCATCCAAGTATTTTTGATCCACATATATCCACTACTATCACCCAGATTATATCCAAAAATATTCCGATCTCACCAACCACTCATTAGAATAGGATATAAGTTTGCACATACACAACTGTGTATCCACATATATCCACTACTATCACCCAGATTATATCCAAAAATATTCCGATCTCACCAACCACTCATTAGAATAGGATATAAGTTTGCACATACACAACGGTTTACCACAGTTAAATCAATGGATATGCTACTGGAGCAACTCGCTGAGGTGCGGAGAAGCATTGAAGAAGACTTTTCTTTCAAAAACACTTACTGGAAAGTAATGAAAAAAATTGAAAAGGATGTACCTCTTGCTGAGTTTGAGATGGAAGACGTTAAATTCATTGATTTCCATAGTCTGGTTCAGTTGTTGACACTTAAAGTGTTCTATAAGGATTATGATGGAGCAAATCCAAAGTTTGTTGCTCCTACAATGCGTGTCAATCGCCTCTGGTCAAAACTTATTATGAGCACAGGAAACTATATCAAACTTTGCGAACTTATTACCGATAATGAAGTCAGCATCATTGGTCGTAACAAAGTTACATTTGACGAGAACTCAGAAGAAGTTAGACGAACCAGGAAAGCATTGTCAAAGCACTTTGACCATATTCTAAAAAATTCTGCTCCTGTTGTAAATGACTCAGCACCCGTGGATAACATCTTTTGCTTACCGTATGCAGACAACTCTGTACATATTATACGCGATTCACCGGAAGTAGAAAGATCTGAGCCATTGACAACCACTACGATTGAGGAATCACCGGAAGTAGAAAGATCTGGACCATTGATAACCAATACAAATGATGAGGAGTCACCAGAAGTAGAAAGATCTGGACCATTGACAACCACTACACATAATAGTGAGTCACCGGAAGTAGAAAGATCTGAGCCATTGACAACCACTACAAATGATGAGGAGTCAACAGAAGTAGAAAGATCTGGACCATTGACAACCAATGCAAATGATGAAGAGGTGTCTGGTATAGACGACTCTTCGACTGTAAACTCTGATTCTTCTGCTCCAATGATGGGATTAACTCAAAGATCCGCTGCATCAGAGACGTATTCAGTTGATGAAGTTGCCCAGTCATGTTTTTGGTCAAAAAAAGCACACAAGCGCTTTTATCGCTGCATTATTACCAAAGTAAATGATGACCAATCGGTGGACATCCTTTATCCCGACGACAATAAAAAAGTAACAAACGTGTCTACTCAATACGTGAAAAAGTCAACTTCCCTAAATTTTAATGATAAGAAAACTAGTAAAGAGAATGTATGTAAAGTGTGTGGTATAGACACAGAAGAAATGTTGGTAGAGTGCGATTATTGTGAGTTCTCTTATCATGTCCGTTGTTGTGAAGAACTACAAAAAGTCCCCCCTGATGAATTAGAAGTCTACAACTTCAAATGTATGAATTGTAAAAGATTTGAAAACTTTAACATCAATGTCAGGAGAACATGTGAAAGATGTACGAGACTAAAAATCAAGTGCAACTATACTGGTAATAGA
>VMHT01105942.1_pt1 | contig 10826 bp, 11 predicted proteins | sample 4693611 | NCBI WGS metagenome assembly VMHT01 (sample SAMN12280063, study PRJNA550983) | marine metagenome | isolation source: seawater sampled from same location over 5 years 0.02-0.2 micron viral filtrate | place: USA: collected off the coast of southern California halfway between the port... ... | reverse complement strand
GGATACTCTTGATAACTTGGTCAAATAGATTTGAAAATGTAGATGCAAGTATTGGTGAGAATTTATCATCACCAGTAAATCCTGACAAGTCCGAACCAGCATTAGTCACTGCAACAGATATCGCAGATGCGATTGAGACTTTACCAAATGGTTGAAACCCAGCTGGATGAACTGCCTTTTTAAGTTCATTCACATAAGTTCCAAATGCCTCACCTACTTGAACCTCATATGAATAATCTTGATAGTAATAAGAGTCTTGTACTCTAATCAAGTCCTCACCAACGAGGCTATTAATACCAGAGTAAGAACCCTCACTCGTTGCGGTAGTGGCAACAGAACTTGTTGCAGTTGCAATATCTGCTTTTACAATAGTTCCAGATGCACCACTTGAATCAGTAATTGTTACGTTCTTCTGACTAAAATTAATTCCATCTTCATTAACAATGTTATCACCAGCATCATTTGAATCTGAGTCTGTGCCGTCAAGAAGTATATCTCCATCACCTGTTTCATTTTCAAGTAAAACATTTTGATTACCATCAGTATTATCAGAATCAGTTCCATCAATAATAATATTTCTACCAGACTCCGAAGTTGCGACTCTATCTCCAGCACCTAGACCATCTGAATCAAATCCATCATAAAGTAAAAAGTCATTTCCATTTTCTTCCTGATACCGATTAAGTTTCAATATACTGTTACCAAGATCAGTATCAACAAAATTAAAATCACTCCTCTCTAGTAAGAACGTATCTCCAGCATCAGCAATACTACTGGTAACAAATCTATCCTCACTATCTTCCATGATGATGATTGCACCAGAGATTCCCTCGTTGGCTGCGTCCTCTAGTAACACATTACTGTTTTGATCTGCACCACCAGCAGCGGTTTGGTCAAACCCAATACGAGATGCTCGAGTATTTTTTGAACCCTCTTGACGTAAGAAACCAATCGTGTCTGTCTCCAACAAAATACTGAAGAGTGCAGTTTGGTCTCCATCAAGTAAAACTTTGTCACCTTCATCTTGAACAAAAGACACTGGTGCTGGTGTGTATGCAAAACCACCCATACCAGAATGATTGACACAATAATAATAAAGGTCTGGAGCGTCCGTAGCTACAACTATCTGAATATAGGCACCTGTTGTCCCTATCTCAATGTAAGATGCAGAAGTTGTTACTCCTACCGTATACTCAACTCCACCACCATGTGTTCCGTTAGATGTCTCTGAAAACTTGAGTCGATGATTCTTGGTTGTTACTGCATTGTATAACGAACTGTCTGACAAGTCAAAGTAATAAGTGTTACCCTCTGTCAGTCTAAGTGTCGGTTGTGGAGCACCATCAATCTCAAAAATGTTAGCTGTGTCAGTAGCATTTCTAATTACTTTTACTTTTTTAATAATCGTCTTTACGGCTGGTGTAAAGACTGACGTTCCATCTAATAGTATGTCCTCACCATCATCAAAGTCTTGTAAGTCCTCAAGTAGTATTGCTTGGTCGTTGTCTGATAAGTCTTGTGCCGCGTCCTCTAATTCTATTCCTTGATTGAACGTACTGGTTTGTTCCTGTTCAACACGAACCACATTTTCAAAGGTGGTGTCAAGGACATTCGTATTGGAGTCAAATCCCTTGACTGTTCCAGTATGTGTGGTAAGTGTATTCTCTGCGGCAAAAGTTCCAGTGACATCTTTAAGAACAAAGTGTGCTCTTAAAGTTAAGTCAGGTGTATTAGTGGTCGTGTAGTTAAAGCCAGGGTTTGTAACCTTTACTGATTTAACTGCACCAATAGTATCAGTCGTTGTGAGTAGGGCTGCACCTGTTCCTGTTGTGGTGGTCAATGTTACTGTCGGTAAATCTGTGTACCCACCACCACCATCTGCAACATGAACTTTTTGTATCGCACCACTTTCGGTTGAAGATGCATCTATGTTTTTAAAAGTATCAAATTCTAAAACAATTTGGTCTGTGTTTGTTGTATGTGTATCCTCAAGTTCAATGGTTTCCTCTGTAAGAATTTGATGACCAGCATCCGTCCCTGTAGAGTCGGTTCTTTCTAATATTAAATTATTAACTGCATTACCACGAACATAAATTTTTGCATCGTCCTCTGGTGCAGTGGTAAATGTCAAGGTCGTTCCACTCACCGTCCAGTTAGTGGGAGTTTCTAAAGATGGATTTGTTTCTGGAAATACTACGTTATCAACCGTAATCAAAATTGTATCAGTTGTTGAATTAAGATTTGTTAAAGTAAATACCGTTGTTGAACCATCACCGATGAAGTTGTCTTCCAGTATATTTTCAAGAATAAATTTAAAAGACTCTAAATGTGTTTGTGATCCGTCCTCGATTATAATCGTATCAGTGGTAATCGTTGAGTCATCTAGTGTTCCTGTCTCTTGTAAGATACCACCACCGACCATACTGACAAACCCTGATGCAGATACAGCGTCTGTGTCTGCACTTGCAGCCGTAAACGTAAGAGTGTCTCCTACCTCATACAATGATCCAACATCGTCAACCTCAACACCATCAACTGAACCCTCCTCAATTCCAGAGACAACCGCAGATGCAAATCCATTACCAATACTTTCTACGGTTATGTCCTCTGCGTCTGTGTGAAGAATACCATCATTGACCACTGCTCCACTTGACAATACAGATGTAATTGTAAACTTAATATCAACATCTCTTGTGTTTGAGGTTGCAGATATTATTTCGCCAGAAGTAAAAGTTCCACTGACGTTTGATATCACGAACTCTGTTATAGATGCAGTTCCCTCTTGAAACGAAAGGGTATTGTCAACTATTGCAGTCGCAGCAGATGATGCACCTGTGATAAGTTGGTCAAGAATTTCTTCACCGTCAATCGTTCCAATTGGTGTACAACGTATTATTGTTTTAGTTCCCCAATTACCGTCCGACAGTCTCAACATATATTCTGTTGGATAAAATATTTCTGGTTGTTCTCCTACGAACAATCTCATAAAAAGTTTATGACCCTCTGACGTTCCTTTGGCGGCATAAAGGTCTTTAATATTTTTTATGAGATTCCTCTTTGACACTCCTGATGCAAGTGACTCAGGTATTGCGTTCATAAACGAGTCACGGAACTGGTCTAAGAAATCATAGATTGTGTTATCAGTATTTGCGTACTCTAATAACTGTTGAATATTTTGAATTGGGTTTGCACGATACTCATCAAGAGTTCCAGACGCACCAGAGGTTTGTCCAGTGATTGTTTCACCTGTGATAAACTTTTGTTGTGAACTGATGTAAACATAATCGTTACGAGAGTCATCCACCAAAACTGTTGCAGTTGCCTTTGATGTCCCACCCAGAACCGTTTCACCAACTGTAAATATACCTGTAGTTCCGTCACCAGATTCCGTTGCAATACGAGTTTCATCTTCCTCGTTAACAATATAATTAACAGTGGTAGTCTCTTGTCTAATATAATTAACAGTTGCAGTTAGAGTTAATCGACCGGCCTCAAGAAACTGATAGTAGTGTTTGAGAAAACGAACAAAGACAGGATGGTCTGACTGAACAAAGTCAGGGACTTGACCCTCTATTAAAGGTGAAAGTTTTGTTATTAGTTTAGATTCATTTTTACTCATCTATTAATTTCCAACATTAACATTACTACTCCCAGATGCAGTATGACCACAAGTGGCTGCGTCTCCAGCATTACAAACTGCAATCCCACCAACAAATACATTATTAGAACCAGCAACCATCACCGCAGAACTGTGTGGTGCATCACCATGAGGAGTCACACTATTACCGTTTACAATTACATTTGATCCATTTGCAATTACAGATGACTGTGATGAAATCAATGTACCCCCAGCAGAATCAACAGAGTTTCTACATATACCTGTTGCAGCCATGTTAGTAACCTGATGATGTTGCAGTTGACGATGGCGTTGACACCGTTGTCGTTGTTACTGTTCCACCACTTGATACTGACGTTGTGTATCCTGTTCCTGTAGCTGTTGTCTGGTCAACTGAACCAGCGATCGTTGTATTTGTCGTATCTATTTCTAGTAACTGATTACGGACAGGAACAATGTCGTTAGAGTTTGGAATCGCAGTTATTCTAAGTGCTGCAGAAACATCTCCATCAACATTTGAAACGGAAGTGATACTCAGTGGATTAATATTAATAATTCCCTTTGTGTAATCTACTGTTCCAGCTTCAGAATCATAATATGTTCTAACAGCTTCAACTAAAGAATATATTCTTAGATTCCCTGTACCATCATCATCAAAAAAATACTCTGTTGTCCCACCAAGAAAAAATCCTGTTGATGCGATGATACCACCTGCAGACGCATTGTGACCTGAGTGTGGATTGTACAATGCATTTCCAAAACTAACATTGTATGATGAGTTGGTTGTCACTATTGGAGTAATGAACTGAGCAAGAGTTACCGTCACTGTATTATTTAAAATTGAAGTGTCTGTATCATCTATTAGTCCAGTGAGTTTGGAATGTCTAAATGGATTGTTAAAGTCTCCTAAATCAGAAGTGTCATAATTTTTTATTGTCGTATTCACTAAAGATTCTAATTCTGTTTTATTGTATGTTGTTGCAACAGTGTCGTACGCAAAAGAAACTCCTAAAATTAAAAACGTAGTTTCTGCATTTACAATCACAGGTGTGACGGAAGCAATTTTATATTTTTTTAAATCTGACACCAAAGTATTTTTTTGTGCGGTTGTCAGATTTTGACCAGTTGTACTTTTGATAGAAATAAAAACTTTACCATACTCTGGTGTGTCACTCACACCTGTACTGGTATCGTAACTTCCATCCTCTCCACCCCACACTGATACAGCTTGAGTGTTTGCAAATAATTGTCTAACGTAAACTTTGTAGTCATCGGTTGTCACCGCACGACCTTGTGACGCATAGTCTAAGGGTGCCTGAAGTTTTATTGAGCTTATACTTTCTGGTTCTGCACCACCTGATGCGTTCGCGACTGTGGTTACAGTAGCACCAGTTACACCATCTATCGCAGACAGTGATGAAAAAGATGACGCTCCATTTGCCTCTGATTTATTTGTCACCACATATTGTAAACTCACAATGTTTCCATCACTTAACGCTTTACTAACAACACCATCACCAAAGTAAACTTCAAACTTTCCTAACTCAACCTCTTGTAAATAGTATACCGTACTGGTTGATGTGAGTTGAGTAATATCTGTGGCCTTTGTGTAAGTTGTCGTTGTTGTGTCTGATGAGGAGGTTTGTACTTTAACTGTTAAGGTTGTTGTGTCGGCACGATTGTCTGCCAACAAAAATCTTTGTTCAACGTCAGTGCTGTCAGCTGTGTATTTGGTTGTAAGGTAAGTTCCCTCATAGATTTCAGTGCTGTCAAAATTAACTAAACCACCAATGTTAGATGAGGTGACATCTGAGACCGTAACAAACTGATAACTTGTTCCATCAACTGTCGTATTAAATACTGTACCAGAGGGTATGGTCTTGGTCGTACCAGTTGTATTTAATGATATGTTAACCGTTGCAATGGGAGCTCTACAAGAATTTATTTCATACCCTAGTGTCTTTGCGTGAGACACCACACTGGAACGTAATGAGGAACTATCAAGAAACATTTCATTTGCAAGCATGTTTGCGTTGAATCCAAGATAGTGTGTGTTGTACGCAAGAGTGTCAAGAAGTATGTTCATACCTGACCCCTCAAAATCATAGTCTTTAAATTCTGATTGTGCTTTAAGGAATACTTTTAAATTTCTTTTAATTGCATCAAAGTCAAACTCAGTAATTCTAAGGTTCGTGTTTGCCATTATCGTAATCTCTCTAACATAACTGTTAAGTCAACAAGTTCTGTGGGAGTGTTCACAACATAAAATTCTATTTTCACTTCATATGCATTACGATCTAAATCTGGAAAAGCACTTACTCCAACCAATCTTGCTCTTGGTTCAAAATTTTTAATTACGTCCTCTATCTTTCTTGTGAGAACAATTGCGGTAACAGGTGTCATGAGTTCAAATAACATTTCTCTTATACCAGAACCAATCTCTGGATGGAAAGGTTTTTCATAGTGATTCAATAAAACTAAATTACGAACAGACCGCTTGACTGCCTGTATGTCTGTGACTTTACTAATGTCGCTGTCAGAATTTTTCTTTGAGAAAAATAAATCAAGGTCAGAGTATTGTCTCAGATTCCTATCACTGTTATTGTTTGCCTGTGCGTCTAAGTATGCAGATGCAGCCACTTATAACTCCTGTTGTTTTTATTGTTATATTATTTATACGAGTTAGTAAGAAGTATTTGTTTCTGGATAAGATGGAACATTATATCCTGCCTTATTAAAAATATTTCTTAGGTATGTGTATTGTTCACCACCGCCCTGTCTCCATTCACTTTTGTATAATATGTCTAAATGGAATCTACCCTTCTTTGGATTCTGTAGATAAGTTCCGATACCTAAAAATCCGACATCAATACAAAGTTGTAAAAAGTCCTGTCTTTGTTTTATAGTATAGTTACCGAAGTAAATGTCACAAGCTTTACCTGTACGATGCCTTGGTGAACCTTGTGTTCCAGCATTTCTACGAATACTTCTGTAACCACTTGTGACGATGAGTCTAGGTAGTTCTGGATATTGTGTTGCCCATGTGGACGCAAGAGTGTCAATCACCTTACCTAAATCTGGTCGTATTCTTTTATCAACGTCAGTATTCCAATCCCAAAAAGTTGATGTATATTCTCCCTCAATAAACGCACCATCCATGTGAGAGTCTAAAAGAGAAAATGAGAATTTTCTAGTTGTCTTAAACTTCCAATAATCATCCTCTGTCCAGTTATCACCAGACTGTTCTTTGAGATACGCTACATCCACATTGTTCTTTGTGATGTATTCTAAGTCTCTAGGATTGTCGAGTTGATAGTTACTATCGTAATCATTCCACGAACCAATGTATCTTTCTTCTGCCAGAATAATATCCTTGAATGAATCACTCGATTCTTTTTGTTCGTCTTGTTGTGTTCTTAGATCATTTGCAGTTGTGTAGTTATTTGCAAACCCTGCCTTGATGTCTGATGCAGGCAGTAGAGACTTCACCTCTGCGGTTGGGTCAGCTATAATAGTGTTTGGTGATTGAACCTCTGGTGCAGTCTTATTTAAATTAATTATTTCTGCCTCTACATCAAACTCACCGTTTACATCTTCTGCACTACCTGTTTTCTTAACATCTATATCATATCTTCCTGTAACCTCTGTCGCAATACTTTGTCCGTATACCTCTGTAACTTTACCTGTGACATCTGTTCTTTGTGTTGAGCCAAACACTTCCTCAACCGCACCGTGTACCTCTTGTTTGAGATTTCCTCTAACTACCTCTGTCTTATCACCATCTACAATCGTAGTCATGTTACCTTGAACATAAGTATTGACATCACCCTCTACTGTTAAGTTAACCGAACCCTTGACGTTTACATACTCAGTTCCAACAACAACTTCAAACTTATCACCGACCACACGAATAGATTTTGTTCCATCTGCGTCAACCTCATAGAATGTTCCAGAGGTGTGATACTCATGTATTCTCTCACTATCCTCTGTGTCATCAAACTCTTTGATGTGGCCACTTTCACTTTCAAAGACATGGTTCTTTGGATAGGTCGCATTAAACCTTGATGAAAGTTTAAGTGTAAGTTCGTTTGTTGTAAGTTCACCCCATTCATCACCGACAGAATTAGTAACACCCTTTGTTATTCCTTTAGGTGATGTTCCTTCATCAAACTCTGCGTCTTTAGTTTCAATAACTTTATGCGGTTGTTCTGTGTCGTTTCGTGCAAGACGATTGGTGTCACTTTCATTTAACGAGTGACCAGAGGTATTTGTAGAGAAGACATCCCCTTGAGGATAGATACCATTAGGATCATTGAAACCAATTCCAAGTGATGCGTTCTCTTGAGGAACCCCCGGCAGTGTTCCCATGATGACGGGCTGTTGTTTTTCTCTTGAGTCCATGAAGAAACCAACCACCCAAGTTCCTTCAACCATAAACGATGGAGTGTTTCCCATACCTTGCATGGATGGATCAGTGACAGGATGCATGACATGAGCCCACGGCAAATCTTCCGTAGGTATTAATTCTTTATTCTCTGTGTGGTATCCTAAGCAACGAACTCGTACTCGGCCGAGTTTATCAGGGTCATAACGATCTTCCACGACACCAGTAAACCAGACGAATCCGTCTAGTCCCATAAAGTAATTATCAGACATACATTCTCCTTAGAGAATATTTAGTCCATATAGATGTAGTGCATGGCAATTGCAAGACCAGCAACAAACCCCGCAATGAAAAATAATATGTCATTGAGAAAGTATAATATTCTAATTAAAAATAATTTCATAAAGTACCCATAATAAAATTACAGAGAAAGGTAAAGTGCAAATCAAAAGTAACAGACCGTTGTCTAACTTAGATTCAGTTTTATGAAACAATGGTCTGTCTTCTTCTAACTCTACAATCGGAATGTTCAAAGGTTTCCTTGAGTTCTCTGGACGAAACTGTGTGGTGTGTTCGTGAGTGATGTCTCTCCACCTAGTCAATTTCACTTCCCTCGTTTTCAGTGGACTCGTATTCTCTGTAGTGAACAATACGTCCTTCAACTCCACCACCTGGCACGATGTCAGGAACATAACCTATCTCTGCGTTTCTGTAGTCGTTCCAGACTTCCATGATTAAACGTGTGTCTGAAATACCTGTCTGATCTTTAATGTGTTTTAAAGTAACATCTTTATTTGACTCTAAACATTTCAGTATTGCGTCTTCTTCTTTAAATTCCATAGTGTACTCCAAATTGATATCTTAATATTACAAATGAATAAATGAACGGTAAACACGCCCAAAACCAAAATAACCAATGATGTTTCGTTGATCTTTTTTTCCTCATGAATGTTACGCCTTTTCTGCTCAGTTTTGGGGGGTGGGGCGATTTAGAAAATCATCAACTTGTTTCTCAGTCCTAAACAATCGTACCTGTGTTTGATCTGGTATGTTCCAACTCTCGCGAGTGGCACTCTTCTGCCAGAATCCAAACTGGTCACGATACGCACACCACTCTTCAGTTGGTCTCTTTACTAAACTTACCATTTGTCATGTACCTTTTAATTACGTTTTTAATCGCAGTCAACTCGATTTTCATTCGCCGATTTTCCTCACGCAATTTTTTTATACCACTATTCACATTCGGCGTCGTCATAGCTTCTACATTATTTTTAAATCGAGCAATCTCTTCGTACTCATCTATTGGATTTATTTTTTTCATTGACTTTCAACATCTCTTCATATCGTTTCGGTATTGTGAATCTCTTAGGGGCTAAGTTTTTTTCTAGGTCACGAAATCGCATTTTTTTTCGTAACACTTCCACCTTACTTAACGTACTCTTTAATCTTATCAACAGATAACTGTAAGTCGTGTAGAGTGTCTTCGATTTCGTAAGCTGCGTAACAACAAGATTGTGAAAGATCATCTATGTTAGTTTCCATTTCACTTAGCACCTTTAATATTTTTTCCTGTTGTATATCTTTCACTAATTCTTTCACTTTCTCATTCATCTTTTCTTTGTCTGTATATCTCATGGAATGAGATGTCTATTCCTCAAATACTCACTGTAATCGGGGTAGCCTGAGGAGTAACCCTTTGACTCTGATAACTTAGAAAGTGCAGAGTGATAGTCAGAGAAACGAGGGTCTCTCTCTACTCCCAACTCCGTGATTTCTTTTGAGAGTAGGTTTGTAAGTAACTCTGTCTCTTCGTATGTAAGTTCAATCATGGGAGTTCCTTCTGCATCTGTATGAGTTTATTTAGTACAGGTTCATCTATTTCCTCTGGCGTTCTTTGCAAATCTATTCTCCACGCAACCGCACGACCTTCTAACTGTGCCGTACGATTCTTCTCATTGATAACTAATCGTTTAAGGTAGGATAGTTCTTCCTTTGTTAACTTACTCATTCTCCACTCCTCAGTATTGTACTCATGTCTACTATCATCATGAATATTATACCAAGTAAAAATCCTATTATCACTCCTTCAATCATGTTCATATCTCCTTTAATTCTCAGGGATCATAATCTGTCCATTTAACTCTAAAGACGGATCACCTTCCTCACTACTCTTCTTAGGTAACTCTTTATAATAGAGGTGCATAAAGTATGCTTCATTCTTCAATATCTGACTGATTGCAGCCACCTCTGTTTCTAGGGAACTCATCTTAGAGTTGAGCTTAGAAACTCCTATCTCAATATCTTGAATTACCTCGTATATGTTTTCTTTCATAGTGTAAAACCTCTCGTAAGTTATTGATTAGAAAAATACTTCTCTGGATACTTATTACATTTATAGATTACATAAGGCCATTCAGTTTTAACCCCCCATAGTCTTACCAGTGTACCACAGAACACTCTCTGTGTCAACCCCTAGTTCTTACTCAACGCAGTCGCACCACTCCACATAATAACAGTACCCACAATGATGGACACACTCAAATATATTAACTGAGCTGCTGTGAGAACAGGAGTTACCTCAACCGTTCCCACAGACCCCAGCACTACGAGAAAACCTAAACAAAATCTTATTGTACCTTTCATACTATCTCCTTACATCGCTAGTGCAGCTTCTACTGTATTCACTACGTCTTGATGATACTTCTCACTCATTGTTGACATCCTCTCCTCAAGAGTCTTTATCATATAGCGTTCATGAGCAATTCGATTCTCAAGGGATTCAATCTTTTTAACTCTTTCTACCTTCTCAACACATAATGCTTCAAG